>ERZ808028.1473-NODE-1473-length-14100-cov-29.433645_pt1 | contig 14100 bp, 7 predicted proteins | sample MGYA00380184_ERZ808028 | MGnify/ENA primary metagenome ERZ808028 (study PRJEB31490, sample SAMN06133397) | mouse gut metagenome | isolation source: J8_1 | host: mice | place: China: Chengdu | collected 2015-05 ...
CTGGCTGGGTTCCGTCTGTATCGTGATATACTCCGCTTCCGGCACCGGGAGCTTTAACATATCCGCCGTCTGGATATCAGCAGCCTCTTTCCAGCGGTTAATCAGTTCCGGCAGGTTATAAAAACGTGCAAACCGGGTCTTTAAGCGGAAGCCCGTCCCCTCCGGTTTTAATTCCACCGCCGTCACCTGCTCCCCGAAGGTCGCCGCCCAGTTGTCAAAGTGTTTCAGGCTCCGTACCTTCCCCGTGCTGTCCCGGTATCCTTCCTCCAGCATACTGTACTGGAGATAGCGCATCATGGTATAAAGTTCTACCATTGAGTTGCTTACCGGGGTGCCGGTGGCAAAGACCACGCCGCGCCCGCCGGTGATTTCATCCATATAGCGGCACTTTGCAAACATATCGCTGGACTTCTGTGCGTCCGTCTGGCTGATTCCCGCAACATTACGCATTTTCGTATGCATGTAAAGGTTTTTAAAGCTGTGCGCCTCGTCCACGAAAAGACGGTCAACGCCCAGCTCCTCAAAGGTAACGGTGTCATCTTTTTTCTTGTCATACAGTTTCTTAATCTTAGCTTCCAGGTTCTTTTTTGTTTTTTCCATCTGCTTGACCGTGAATTTTTCTTCCCTGTTTGCCTTTGCTTCCGCAATGGCATCCACAATCTCGTCAATCTGCCCCTGTATGATGGCCGCCTGCCGCTCTGGTGAAATAGGGATTTTCTCAAACTGCGAGTGGCCGATGATAACCGCGTCATAATCACCGGTGGCAATCCGCGCACAGAACTTCTTGCGGTTCTTCGGCTCAAAATCCTTTTTTGTGGCCACAAGCACCTTCGCGCCGGGGTAAAGGGTTAAAAAATCGCCGCCCCACTGTTCCGTCAGGTGGTTCGGCACAACCATGATGGATTTTTTGCACAGTCCAAGCCGCTTGCTCTCCATCGCCGCCGCTATCATCTCATAAGTCTTTCCCGCGCCTACCACATGGGCGAGCAGGGAATTACCGCCGTACAGGATACGCGCGACCGCGTTCCTCTGGTGCGGTTCCAGCTTTATCTCCGGGTTCATCCCGATAAAATTGATATGCCTTCCGTCATATTCACGGGGCCGGGTGGAATTGAACAGCTTATTGTAAATACCGCATAAATCCGCGCGCCTGTCCGGGTCTTTAAAAATCCAGTCATGGAAAGCCTCTTTCATGGCATCCTGCTTCTGCTGCGCGATGGCCGTCTCTTTCTCATTCAGCACACGGGTTTCTTTCCCTTCTATATCCTTGTGCGTATCGAAAATCTGGACGCTGCGCTGGTTTAAGCTGGCCTCGAAAATTTCATAGGCATTGATCCGCTTTGTGCCGTAGGTAGTATGCACGCGGGTGTTCGTGATGCTGTCCTCCGATTTCCCCTTTATCCTCCATTCCCCTGTTACGTCTGAATACATCACGTCTATTTTCCCGCTCTGGAGCCGTCCCGGTGTCTGGAGCAGTTCAAACAGGAACTGTTTATAGTATTTTGTATCTATCCAGGGTGCGCCGATGCGGACGCTTATTTCCGGCGCAGTCAGGTCTTTCGGCTGCACCGCAGTAAGCGCCTCCACGTTGGCGGCAAATTCCGGGGATTCCCCCGCCGCTTTTTTTGCCCTTTCCAGTTTTTTCCGCACATTGCCGGAAAGGTATTCATCCGCAGTCTGCCAGCCCTTATACCAGTCTGTATTTTCCTCCGAAATGGCAGCCGGGCCGCTGTCCGGGTCTTTGAAGATAATGCCCTTTAAGTCTGAAATGATCTGCGGTATTTTATCGCTCCCGCCCATCAGGGATGCCATGAATCCCAAATCCACGCAGGCCCTCTCCCCGATGGAAACGCCCAGCGCCTCCACCGCCGTATCCACGCTTGTAACGCTTTGCCGGTGCTGGATTGTCCGCTTTGTGAACATATCAGCCTTGCGCTTTAAATTCCCTTCCTCGTCCAATACCTCCAGGGAACACAACAGCGGGTAAGAGGAATCCTGTCTAAAAGCAAGGCGGTTCCCGGCGCTGTTAAGAAGGCCGTATTTCTTCTGGAAATTATCATAGAGTGTATTGAGCCGCTCCTGCTCTTTCCCGATCTGTGCATCATCAGCCCCGTTAAGCTGTAAATCTATGAGCTGCCTTGCGCTGTCCCGGATCGCGATCATGCCCCGGATGCGGGCGGCAGGCATTTTCCCGACTTCCATGCGCTTCATACGCGAGTTTTCGCGGAAATAGAGTTTCCCGTCCTTTTCGGTAAAGCTGAAATTGCGCACCTGCGGGTCTGCCGGTATGGTTTCCTCCTTTTCTTCCCCTTCCTGCTCCGGCGCATCCATGTGCAGGAGTTCTTTATCCGGTGCCCCGATATGCGTTACCGCCTCTGCAAGCTGTTCTTTCAGGTCAGCCCCTTCAAGCGGTATACATGCCGTTTCCGTGGCATTCCCGTACATATTCTCCCAGAAAGCCATCCTGCCCAGCACCATCTCCGGATGCTGCAGATAATAATTATTTAAGGGTACGCCGTCCTCTGTCTGCCCTACGTTCGCCCAATCCGGGAGTTTTTCCGGCGCGCTGCCCCGTTTCTGGAAAAACAGGATATCCGCCGTCACCTCCGTGCCTGCATTGGCTTTAAATGCGTTGTTCGGCAGGCGCACTGCCCCCAAAAGGTCAGCTTTCTGCGCCAGCGCCTCCCGCACCCTGCCGTTTGCCTTATCCATTGTCCCCTTTGAGGTGATGAAAGCCACAACGCCACCCGGACGCACTTTATCCAGTGTTTTTGTGAGGAAATAATCGTGTATCAAAAGGTTCTGCTTATCATACTGCCTGTCATGCACCTTGTATTCCCCGAAAGGCACATTCCCCACCGCAAGGTCAAAAAAGTCGTTGGGATGGTCGGTGTCCTCAAATCCCCCTACGGTAATATCCGCTTTCTGGTAAAGCTGCTTTGCGATGCGCCCGGTCAGGGAATCCAGTTCTACGCCGTAAAGGTTCGATTTTCCAAATTCTTCCGGCACAAGCCCGAAAAAGTTCCCGATGCCGCAGGACGGCTCCAGAATGTTCCCCGGCGTAAAGCCCATGCGTTTTACTGCTTCGTACATTGCCTTAATCACAACAGGGCTTGTATAGTGGGCATTTAAGACTGTACTGCGCGCCGATTCGTATTCTTCCGGGGTCAGCAGTTCCTTTAGTTCTCCGTATTCCTTCCCCCATTTTTGATTGTCCGCGTCAAATGCCTGGTAAAGCCCACCCCACCCTACATATTTTGATAAAGCCTCCTGTTCCTGCGGTGTGGCAAGGCGGTTCTCCGCTTCAATCTGTTTTAAAGTCCGGATTGCAGCGATGTTATTCTGGTATTTTGTTTTCTGCCCGCCCTCTCCCAGCGAATCGTCCGTGATGCGGAAATTGCTGCGGTCAGGGCCGGTATGGAGCTTCTCCACAACAATCTCATAAGGAAGCCCCTTGCTGTAAACTCCCACCGTTTCTGCGGTGATAACCTGCCCGCCCTCGATCTCCACCATTTCAGGGAGTTCTTCTTCCTCCCTGTCTGCGCTTTCAGGTTCCGTAGGGAAAACGCCTTCCCTGGCTCCCTGCATTTCCTCCCGCCAGATTTTTTCATTCAGGCCGGCCTCTAACTGTTCCTCTATATGTGGTTCTACATAGATAAGCTGGTCATAGTCCAGAAATTCCAGTTCCCCGTCGATCAGTTCCCGCAGGCTGTCATACTGCCGTTTCTCCACACATTTCCCATCCACAAACTGGCTGAGTGAAAAGTGAATCAGGTCAACATTCACCTGAACCTCAAAACCGCCGTTTTCCGTGGTGCCGTAGGCAATCCCGACTTCTTCCAGGTTGGTAAAATCCACGCTGTCCTCATTGTATTCTTCAAGGCAGAAATCTTCGATCAGGCGCTTCGCTTCCTCCATATCCCGGCTGTCCGGCACCTGTGTTTCCGCTTCTTCTCTATAAATGGCATCTTTTTCCGGCTCCGGTGCTGTATGTGCTTCCTCCGCCTGCCTTCCGGCATCCATCCCTGCCTGTGCCATATCTTCCGGGAAATTTCCGTGTTCTAAATCATTCTCCCACTCCTGTTCCACACATTCCCGGACAAAGGGGACAGATTCCTCCCGGAAAATCGGAAACCACCCCTGCATATCCAAATCTTTCAGGCTGACACGCCCGTTTTCATAGTCAATGCTGTCAACCTCCATGTGCCGCCCGTCAATGGTCAGCTTCATCCCAAGGGGGATGTAGTCGGCAATGTCCCTCTCCTTTACAATCTCATAAGGGGCGTTTTCCCCGCGCTCCGGGTCCGGTCTGGCAATGACAACGCTCTGGCCATGCTCCAGAAGGTCTTTTACTACCGCCTGCCATACCCTGCCCCCGGTAACAAAAGTCTCCCCAAGCCCGTCAATCTCTCTTGTGAGCAGCTTTGCGGAAAGGGCAGGGGCTGCCGCCTCCGCGTCTTTGCCGTAAAACAGGATGTATTCCCCCACCTGTACGCCCACCAGCTTATCCGGATGTTCTGCTTTGAGGTTTAAATATTCCTCCACATTTGGGGCAAGGTCTGTTTCTGCCTGCACCGTTCTGGTATCTTTTTCTGTTCCTTCCAAAACCGGCGCGGGTTCCTCCTTAATGACAGGTTTTCCGTCCTGATAGAAAATCTCTTTCCGGTTTCCATCTGCTTCCATAACGGCCCGTTCCGGGCGGTATCTCTGTTCTTCGATGTTATGGAACCATTGGTTGGCAAAGCGGTTTAAATCTTTGCGGAGTTTCGGAATCCATCTTCCGGGTTCGGGATAAACCTGCTGGTACATCCCCATGCTGTCCTGCTGATAGGTAAGCGGCTCCAATGTCCCTTTTTCATGGTCGATCCGGAAGGTCATCTCCGGGTCAGCCATAGAATCACCGTTTTGCTGGTAATAATGCGCTATGGAGATTTCATCGCTGCCCACAGCTTCTATGTGCAGCGGCATCATGGCCTCTCCCGCCTGTAACTGCATAGCGGTGTAATGCTGGCTGGTAAAATCAGGGAACAGGCGCATAAATGCCCGGTAATTCAGTTCCGGTAACGTCCTGCCCTTCTTCTTATCCGGTGTCTCCGGTTCTCCCGCGCCGGCTTTTTCCTGCCCGCTGTTTTCTTCCGTCAGCAGATCGTCCGTATTTCCAGATTCTATCGGTTCCGCATCTTCCGGGGCGGCCTGTCTCTGCACAGAAGCTGCCCCTGTTTCCTTTGCCCATTCCGGCGCATCCGGCTCCCCGGCATGTCTCTCTATCGCGTCCCTGCTGTCTGTCACCACGTCCTGATAGGTGCGCTCTAAAATATCCTCCACCATCCACGCCCTGAACATGGGAAGGGACTGGAAAGCATCATATAAATCCGGCTGGCTCTCCACAATCTCATTGATAAAAAATCCAAGTTCATTGTCCAGTTCTGCCGCTGCGCTGTCATAGTCCGTCTCACGGTCACGCAGGTAAGAATAGAAACTGCTCTGCCGCACCACATCACTCAGCATGGAGAGCGCTTCTCTGTATAACTCTGCCGCAGATTTCCCCGCAGGGGACGCTTTTGTATCTTCCTCCGCCCGTATTTCCGGTTCCGCCTGGGTTGGTGTAGAAAATACAGGTGTCTCCTGTGTGGCGGAAATATTCATCTGTGTCTCGGCCGCTACTTTCCGTATCTGTTCCTTGACGGCCTCCGGCAGACCTTCATCGTAAAATGTCACACTCCTGTCAGCGTCTATATGGGCAACCGTCTTATAATCCCCATGTTCTTCTTCCAGGCGGTTCCACACGATCAGGCCGTTCCCCAGAAAGCCATAGCCAATATCGTAGTGGGAAAGGATGGCTTCCTCCTGCTCCTTTATCTGTTCCAGGTCAGAACCGGTTTTACTTGAGGCAGTATCCGCCTGCCCTGCATCTTCCTCATTTACAACCATAAAATCAAAAGTAAGCTGGCCGTCCGGCCTTTCTTTCACTTTCCCCGGCTGCTCTTTTGCAAGGTTCTTCTGCTTTTTGGCAAGGGCGCGGGCGGCGGCTTCCAGTTCCCCTAAAGGTTCCTTTTCCTTTTTGGATGCGTCCTGCTTCTCTTTTGCTTCCTTTTTTGCCGCCTCCCTTTTCTGCCTTTCCGCCCGCAGGGTTTCCTCCGGCAGCGGCGTAAACAGGGAGTATTCTCCCCTCTGGTATGCGCCCATATCTTCAATGGCCCTCTGCATGATGCCGTAACTGCGGCTTTCTTCCGGCGTTACGGTGGCAAAGGATTCCAGCATATCCTCATACAATGCCGCGCTGATTTTGGGATCATCCAGCATAGGCTTAAAATCCCGCTCCGCTGCATCCACATCCCATTCAATGGAATTGCTGGGGTTCGGGGTATTGGGGCAGTAAAAATAAAAGGCGTATATGCTCCGCGCAAGCCGTATCTTTTCATACTCGGAGGTATACGCCATTTCTTTCGGGTTTAAGTATCTTCCGGCATCGATCAGTTCCCCGATCCGCTTCTGTGCCTGGTTCCAGTTCATTTTTACCGTGTCATACCCTTTAAAACCGGAAGCATCATCGGAACGGGTGAATTTTATCCCTTTGGAATCATGCCATTCATCATATCCCAGGCTCCCATATCCGCCGTCCCCATACTCGTTTTTCAGAAAATCCGCCCGTTCCTTCGCATCATGCCCCTGGCAAAAAAACGAATAAATCCGCATTTTCCCCTCGGAGATACCGCTTCCGCGCATAAACATCCTGTCAATTTCATCTTCCGTGATAAAGCTGCCTTTTGCCGGTTCAAACCCCTCTATGCCGTGAAACTGTCTCGGCTCTATGTCAAGATTGAAAAGACCGTTTAATATCTCCTGCGGGTTATGGAAATGGAAACGCATAAGGTCGCGGTCTGCCTCATAAGCGCGGACGAAATCAGCAAGTTCCGAAACAAAAACATCGCGGCTTTCCTTTTCCTCCAAAAGCCCCGCAATCTTTTCCGTGCTGTCGGGGAATCCCCCGTACAGTTCTGAAACATGCGGCAGGAAACCGCTGCTTGCCGCTTCTTCGCTTAAATCCTGCCGCAGATACCACAGCTTTGCTGCCAGTTCCTGATACTCATTTCCCCTTGCGGTATCTAATATTTCCTGCGTGGCATAGATGCCTTCTTCCAGAAGTTCCGATACCTGCTCCGCCGCCTGTTCCCAGGTTACAAGGGTAGCTCCGGGGACATTGGCAGTGCGTCCGGGCGCGATCTTTATCCCTCCCTTATCAAACCATAAAGCGTATTTTTCCCCAGCAACCGTAAGCCCCTTGCCTCCTGTGCCGTATTCTTTTTGCAGGAAAGCGGCGGCTTCTTCGATAGAAGGGGACTTCTGGTAAAAGGCGGCGATCCGCATGGTGCTGTTTTTTTCATTTCCGCCGCTGGTGAGTGCGCGTCCGGTCACGCCTCTGGGAACTTCCGGCACCGGCTTTCTGCCGTGGGCCGGGGAATCTGCCGTTTTCCCTTCTTCCTTTGCCTGGGCAATGCGCTCCACCTGTTCCTCCACCGTTGGGAAAAGGGAAATCTGGAAATATTCAGGCGCAGAAACGGCGGGTTCATCACCCGCCGTTTCCTGCTCTTTCTCATTTTTTTGTTCTTCCTGCCCTACCTGTAAACGATCTCCTGAAGCACCGCTTCCTCCGCCTGTGCCGTCAGGCTGTTCACCGCCTGCACCCACGCCATCTGGTCGCGTTCTTTCAGGCTCTCGTCCACTCCCTGCTGTTTCATCATCTCTGCCACTGTCTGGTCTATCTGCTCCTGTGCCTGTCCGTCTATCTGCCGTAAGTGGGGTATCAGCCTCCCCGTCAGCAGCATGGAGGTGTACGTCCCGTGATGGTTCTCCATGAGGAAGGTCTGCCGCAGCATCCCGTACTTCCCGATTGGCATCTCCTCCAGTTCTTCCTCCCCGTCCAACATCAGTTCCGGTATCTGATAATCTCCGTTCTTCCTGTATGTCAGTGCTTCCATGATCTTCGCTCCCTTCTTTACTTTCACGCTTTAAAGTGTTAAACTGTTCTGTGACTTTAGTATACTCTATGTCCGTGGATTTTGCAAGAGAATTTTCTGCCGTTTTTTGGATATTTTTCTGCCGGCCTGCCATTACCTCCCGGTCATAATTCCTGATCACTTTTCCAATCTCCTGCAAAATCTCCATTGACAGGGTGCTCGCCGCGCTCCCTAAATGGTGGAGGACAGCAGGCGTGGAAAATTCTGTGATGCCTGCCAGTTCCTCATCCTCCATGTAATCGGAAGGATCAAGGCCGCAGCGGGTAAGGAGGGTGTACTGGACGCTTGCCGTCAGCGTATTCCGGAAGCATACCTCAAGGTTTTGCTGGTCAAGCCCCTCTAAGAAACTTCCCTCCGCATCATAGGCAAGTTCGCGCAGGTATTCCGGGCAGGCTTCCTCTACGGCTTTCGCCGCAATCTCCATCAGTCCGCTCCCTAATTCCTTCCGGCTTCCCTCCCCATAGCGGTTCTCTAAGGCGGTAAGGACAGGCGCATGGTGTTCCTCCCTCATCTCCCATAAGTACGGCATCCTTGCACCGCGCACGGGCCTTGTGTCCGCCACGTCAAAAACATATTCCAGGTGGGGCCTGCCGGTTTCCACGCCGCGTATTAAGGCGATTCCTTTGGAGCCGGCTTTTACCCACCGACGCATTTTTTCATTCCACAGTTCCATCTCCGCGCAGGCCGTGGCATCAGGCCGCTGCGCATAGATCAGGAGCTGCTCGTCAAACTTATACTTGTATAGCCGTGAAGCCGTGTCAAGGTACTGCTTCCAGCCGTCCACATCCCGTGTGATATTACGGGCGGTCTGGTTTGCCAGTTCCGAGACAAGCTGTAATTTTCTTGCCATGTGTTCCCTCCTTTTTTACAGAAAAAAAGCCCATGACCGGCGTTCTGCCTTTGTCATGGACTTTTCTTATTTTATGCTGTTTTTATAGCTTGTGGTTTTATACGCTTTCCCGGACTTTCCCAGCCGCATATCGTATAAATTCCTCCGGCGTGGGGATTTCCCCTTTCCGTGGCACCTGCCTCTGGTAAGCTGATATGACGCCGCCGTCCTTTGGCGGGTTTTGGTATGCCGCCGTAATTGCCGCCTGCATATCCCTTTTTACATCCTTTACGCTCACGCCGTTCTTCCGCGCGATCTCCCGGTAAATCTTCCTCATACTCATCGTAGTATCCCCCTTTATCCTGTGCATATACTGAAAATCTATATGTAGCCTGATTATAGGGAATTATATTCTATATGTCAAGTTCTTTAGAGAATACAATTCCTCATAAATGCCTATTCTATGGAATACAATGATAGAAAAAGGAAGGTGATGCACAATGGAAGAATTTTTTCGGCAAAGACTGTCGCAGCTCCGCGCCCAGAAAGGCGTGTCTGCAAGGGATATGAGCCTGTCTTTAGGGCAGAGTGAAAGCTATATCAACAAGATTGAAAACGGGAAATCCCTCCCGTCCATGCAGGTTTTCTTTTATATCTGCGATTATTTCGGCATCTCGCCGCAGGAGTTCTTTGACGCGGAAAACCGCAACCCCACAACGGCCGGAGCGCTTGCCGATGATATCAAAACGCTGACAGACAGCCAGATTGCCAGCATTGCGGACATTGTAAAGGGGCTGAAACGGTAACAGGAAAACCGTCAGCCCCATCTTTTTTTGTTCATCCGCTCCAGAACCTCCTTCTGCGCCGCAGACAGGACGCGGGGCGGTACGATTTTCAGCCATTTTTTCGGGAGTGCAAAGGTAAGCCCTCCATAGCCGTTATCCTCCGTCCGGCGCACCTGCTCCGGATGAGACTTGCACAACGCTTCAAGCTGTTTCTTTAAGGCATCATTATAGGTGAACACGCTTGCCTCCCGGTCTGCCTCGTTAAATAAAAAGATCGTCTCTTTCTCATAATTTGACAGTTTCACAACACCGCTCCTCCTTTCTCCCGTCCCTCTGCCGGAACCGACGGGCGGGCAATTTCCTCCTGGTTCTTTCTCAGGCTTTGTAAGAGCGACGGGCGGTATTCCCTTAAATATTCCCGTTCCGCATCAGCCCGGTCATGGAAATTCTTTTCCGCCGCTTCGGGATCGCAGTAATATTTCCCCCAATAGAAGTTTTCCTCTCCCCTGCGCTCATCCTCCTGCATGTTGCGTTCCCATGTTACATAGGGCTGCGGCGCGTTGGGATTCTGTGCCAGGACAAATTCTTTATGCCCCACAATCTCACTCTCCAGAATCACATAATTCTGGTTTACGCGGGGCTTTTCATTGTTGGGGATTCCGTCAAGCATGTTCATGTTCTGCTCCGCTGACAGTTCTGCCGCCAGCAGGTGATCCCCGTTCCGGGGCTGCCCTCCGGCCTCTCTTTTTAATTCCTGTTCTGTTTTCATCTCCTATTCCGCCTTTCCTTTTTTCTTATCAAATTCCAGCCTGAAATTCACATATTTTCCGCCTGTGTCCTCCATGACAATCGTTGCGTCATACAGGATTCCCTTCTTTTCGGAATACAGCCCTGTCATCTTCACTTTCCCGTCTTTCAGCAGAGCGGCGGCAACCTTCTTTGTCAGTTCCTTGCGCTTGCTCTTAAAATAGGGGTTCTCTTTCCACAGCGCAAAGCCGCAGGGCACAGCGTCTTTATAAGCGGAACAGTAAAAACTCTTTTTCCCCTCATAGACCGGTTTCCCGCACCGTGGGCACCTCCCCACTGCCTCCCTGCCGGAAGCGGATAAAACATTCACGGTGCCGGCCGGTGCATCGCCATAAGATTCCACCAGGCTGCGCACCATATCGGTAATCCCTTCCATGAAATCCTCAGGGGAGCGTTGCCCGCGCTCCACCTCCTTTAAGGCAGCCTCCCACTCAGCGGTCAGCCGTGCAGATTTTACACTGTCCGGCAGCACTTTGATCAGTTCCATGCCCCGCTTAGTAGGGACAAGGAGTTTCTTTTTCCGCTCCACAAATCCGCCCTTTACCAGCTTTTCGATCACGCCAGCACGGGTAGCTGGGGTGCCAAACCCCCTGCGCTCCGCGTCCTCAATCTGTGCAAATTCCTCCGCCCCGGCGTTCTCCATTGCAGAAAGAAGGGAACCTTCCGTATAGCGCGGCGGCGGGCTTGTGGTTCCCTCATGCAGCACGGCTTCCTTTACTGCCACAGCCTGCCCCTCGCTAAATTCCGGCAAAAGGGGCTGTGCCTTTTCTTCCTCCGACCTGTTCTTTAATGCCGCCTGGAATGCTTTTTCAATTCCTTTCCAGCCTGCGGCAATCTCCGTATGTCCCTTTGCCGTAAATTCCGCACTGGCACAGCTACATACCACCGCCGTATCTGCATAAATATGTTTCTCCGGGCAGACAGCGCATAAAAGCCGCGCCGCGATCAGGGAAAGGATATTGCACTCCCCAGTGGGGAGTTCCTCTAAATTTGCCTTTGCCGCCTCTTTTGTGGGAATGATCGCGTGGTGGTCGCTGACTTTGGCATTGCAGACCACCTGTGCCGCTTCCACTCTGCCGTCAAAACCGGAGGCAAAGGGGAAAACTGCCGCCACCAAACGGCAGAGCGCAGGCAGGCGTTCCGCCATATCCTCCGTCAGATAGCGGGAATCCGTGCGCGGGTAGGTTGCCAGCTTTTTCTCATACAAAAGCTGGATATAGTCCAATGTCTGCTGTGCGGTATAGCCGTATATCCGGTTGGCCTCCCTCTGCAAAGTGGTCAGGTCATACAGCTTTGGCGCTTTCTCTGTTTTTTCCTGCCTTTCTGCCGACTTCACCGTAGCGCTTTTCCCCACGCACAGCTTCCGCAGCTTCTCCGCATCCGTCCTGCTCGCAAACCGTCCGCTGGATATACGGAAGGTGCCGCAGTCCAAATCTACGGTATAGAATTTTTCTTTCTGAAATCCGGTAATTGCCTGTTCCCGGTCTGTAAGGAGCGCAAGTGTCGGCGTCATGACGCGCCCCACGTTCAGGGTTTTTCCCTGATACAGCGTTGTAAACAGGCGCGTCGCGTTGATTCCAACCAGCCAGTCCGCTTTGGCGCGGCACAAGGCAGCATCATAAAGGGCATCATACGTTTCACCGGGAGCAAGATTTTCAAACCCCTTTCGTATGGCAGAATCCTCCATTGAGGAAATCCAAAGGCGGCTAAACGGCTTCCTGCATCCTGCCTCCCGGTAGACCAGACGGAAGATCAGTTCTCCCTCCCGGCCTGCGTCCGTCGCTTCTACAAGTTCCGTCACATCCGCACGTCCCATCAGCGACTTGATAATCCCAAACTGTTTCTTTGTTCCGGGGGACACGGTAAATTTCCACGGGTCAGGCAGGATCGGCAGATCCTCCCTGGCCCATCTGGAATAACGCGCTTCATAATTGTCAGCGTTGGCAAGTTCTACCAAGTGTCCCACACACCATGAAATGATATATCCGTTTCCCTCTATGTACCCGTCTTTTTTTCCTTTCACGCCGAGTGCGGCGGCGATTGCCTGTGAAACGCTGGGCTTCTCCGCAAGGACTAAGACTGCCATGAGCGCGCACCCCCTTTCTTCCGGTTTCCGCCATCCATACGACGCAGCTTAAAGGCGCAAAGGAGGGCGGCTGCAAAACAGAGTGTGGAAAGGGCATATGCCCGGACAGGGGGTGTCTGCCCTGTTTTGGGGATAATATCCTGCGGGTTCACATTCTTCAGGTCGATCTCGCTTGTCACCTCCACTAATGTAATCTCCCCTTTCGATATGGCAAATGCGATCCGGGCGGGTTCCACGCCATATCCGGACGGGGCTTTTAGCTGTTTCAGGTAATAATCACCCGCAGGCAGGGAAAGCGAAGCAGTCCCTTCCTGTAACGTAACTTCCCCTGCCTTTGCACCATCCTTTTCATAGACTGCAAACACCGCGCCGGAAAGCCTCTCCCCGTTGCCCGCCGCAGCGTTCTGAATCCGCAGGGTGCCGGAATTTTTCATGGCGGCCTGCGTCTTTGCTTCTGCCTGCTCCGTCTCTGCTTCCTGTTTTGTTTCCTTCTTATCCCCTGCTTCCGGTGATGTTCCCGTTTCCTGCTTTGCTTCCGCCACTCTTTCATAACCGGCGCTTTCCACATCTTCCCCAGCATCCGCGGGCTTGCCCTCCATACTCTCCGTCCATGTGGCAGGTTCCGGCTCCGGCGCTGCAAACGCCGTCATAGGGACAGACAAAAATATACACAAACATACCGCTGTCAATGATGTTTTAATCTGTTTCATTCTGGTTTCCTCCTTTCATTCTTCCACACGCAGCGCACGGACAATGAGCCGGTGCGTTGCCACTTTCACAGGGGTGCAGGTATAAAGGGTAAGCTGTGAGACTTCCTCTGGCGGTGCATCAAACACAGTGGGGTCATCCGGCAATACCGTCAGGATTTCACTAACAGCGAAACACATTTCTGTGCCGTCCGCCGCCGTATAAAATATCTCATCCCCTGCTTCCAGTTCCCCCAGGCGGTTAAAATGCTTCCCATAGGTATATCTGCGGTGTCCTGCAATGACCGCGTTTCCCCTGCTCCCAATCACCTCGGTCTGCATGACCCATCCCTCGGAAATTTTAAGCTGTTCTTCTGATACGCCCGCCGTCACAGGCAGTCTCGCATCAATTTTGGGGATAGAAAGAATCCCTATCTCCGCGCCTGCCTGCGGCATATCCCCCTCCGGCCTTTTTGCTGTCACCGGCTCCGCCACCGCTTCATCCCCTCTTTCTGCTTCCTGTTTTTCCCCTGTCTCCGATATTTTTTCCCTCTCCGGTTCCGCTGCTGTTTCAGGCGCTTTATCCACTGAAACTGCTGTTACGGAAGCTGCCTTTACAGTTTCCAACAGTTCCTCAAAAGTCTGTATTTCTTTTTCCGGCACAGACAGTTCCAGCCGGGAAAGCATTGCCTCCTGTTTTTCCTCACACCTGTGCCGTTCCCATGCCGGGAACAGGGCGAAAACTGTCCCCGCAAGGGCGGCGGCAGCTAATACGGCAATCAGGGCTGCTTTTTTATGTGTCTTTCCCAATTTTTGCGCCTCCCTTTCCACGTTTTTTTGACGCAGGGAGCAGTTCTTTCATGCACACGCCTATGCAGGGCTTCCCACT
>ERZ808028.1474-NODE-1474-length-14097-cov-6.643795_pt1 | contig 14097 bp, 9 predicted proteins | sample MGYA00380184_ERZ808028 | MGnify/ENA primary metagenome ERZ808028 (study PRJEB31490, sample SAMN06133397) | mouse gut metagenome | isolation source: J8_1 | host: mice | place: China: Chengdu | collected 2015-05 ...
AGCTGCCGCTTCTCAACAACCTTGGCTCGCTGACCGGAGGAATGACCAGTACGCCAGCTCTTGGGACGCTGATTAATATGGCGGGGACGGAGGATATTGCGGCTGCATATGCGGCCACCTATCCCATTGCATTGATTGCAGTTGTACTGGCTTCACAGTTGATTATCTTGTTCTGTTAAAGCAAAATGGCAGTATATGCTAAAAAGGGGGCTGTACTTAATGTACAAGCCCCTGCTTTTCGTCTTTTTGTGCAATCCGCTATCTGAATATACCGAACAGCCCTTTTTTCTTGGATTTTGTGGATTTCTTGATGGTATAATTATCATCGCCGTGTCTGTTGCGGTGCTTATCCATTGCTATATATAGCTGGCAGACCGCTTCTTTGGTGTTACACCAACTGAAAGGGACGTCAATATCCTGAAACCTGAGACGAAGCCGTTTGTACTCTTGGTCGCTGATGGCCTCCGGTTTGCTAATGTCACGGTTTCCGAACATTTCTTCAAATGTATCTCTGATTTTGATAAATTTCGCCGGATTGTCTGTGATTAATTTCATAACCTGTTCTGTAAATTCTTTTTTTTCCATTTTTAAATACCTCTCTTAAAACTATACCCAAGGGAATGCGTGATATGGCTTGTATTTTGTAGTGTAATATAGATTGGTGATTATTGCAATAGGGAAACAGAGTTATTATTCATTTTTTATAGGAGGTTTAGTATATTCAAGCATTGTCTATCATGACAAAGAATGGTATATTATAAAGGAATTAGGTTTTTTTCAATAGGTAGGCAGAAACAAAGGAGTTTGGTAAACAGTATGAATGATTATGACAGTACGAAAGGAGTATTCTATGGGATATCAGGATGAATGGCTTCTTCTGGAAGCAGAAGATGATATTGATGAAGTAGAACACAGACAGCCAACAGAAGAATTTTTGTTTTACCAAGCAGTAACGAAGGGTGATGTGAAGGCTGTCAAAGAAAACTGTGAGAAGGAAAGGTTTCTGGATAGTGAAGGAGTAGGAACACTTTCACGAAATCCTATTACCAATCTAAAATATCATTTCGTCATAACAACGGCAATGATTACCAGACTGTGTAAACAGAAAGGCATGGAGCTTGAACAGGCATTCCGCATGAGTGATTTCTACATTCAGAGATTAGACGACGTACATACGGTTCAGGGAATCAGGAATCTGCATGATGAGATGGTTCTGGATTATACGGACAAAATGCGTAAGATTTATGGGAGTGATACGAATTCCAGGCACATCTGCGTCTGTAAGGAATATATTTATTCCCATCTGAAAGAACGGATTACGATAGAAGATCTGGCGGATGAGCTTGGAGTTTCTGCAAGCTATCTGTCACGGTTGTTTAAGAAAGAAACCGGCGATTCTGTCAGCGCTTATATACGCCGCCAGAAGATTGAAATGGCGAAAAATCTTTTACAGTATAGTGAATATTCGATAATTGACATTGCAAACAGGCTGTCTTTTTCTTCACAGAGCCATTTTATACAACAATTCAGAGAATATGTAGGTATAACTCCTAAAAAATACAGGGACTTAAATCATATGATTCAGTGGGATATTGAAACATAGGTCATACGAAAGAAGTAAAGAGGACACTGTGCAGTGTCCTCCGACTAAATTTGCCCCAAAAGCATTCCACCCCAGAAAGCTTTGTGTTAGAGAATCATGCGTATCTCGTTATGCTCACTAAGAAGCTTGGCAGGAATATAATTGCTGTCCATTTTTTTGCCATTTAACGTGAACGTTTTCCATCCGGATTCCCGTTGGTTTGGATTGTCAATCAGAATATGCAGATGCTTTCCGCGGAAATCTTTTTCTATTTCCAAATGTGTCCAGTCCTTTGGAATGGATGGGGCAATGGTGATTCCGTCTAAATCAGGACGAAGACCTAAGATTCCTTCTACGCATCCGACCATCATTGTGGAGGCAGTACCAGTCAGCCAATGGACATGAGAGCGTCCCGCATATTTACTGGAGGTTCCTTCCGTAAACTGGCCATAGCAGTAGGGCTCTAAGCAGCGTAGTTCTGCTCTGTCATTCCAGGCAGCAGGCGCGTTTTCCATGAAGTAAGTGAATGCCCGCCCCCCGTGTCCGCGCAGGGCTTCCGCAAGAATCAGCCATCCTTGAGATTGGGAGAAAATTCCTGCATTTTCTTTCGCACCCTGGTTATAGATGACAGCAAGAGCGCCGTCGAAAGCATGGGCATGATAAGGCGGATTCATTAAGAGAACTCCGTATTCTGTATTCAGCTTTTCAAATACGTTTGTAAGCGAGATATCAGCCTGTTTGGCGGATGCAAGCCCGCTGATTACTGACCAGCTTTGAGGGTTCAGCCACAGGTTGGCTTCAGGGTCGCCTGCCGCGCCGATTCGCTCTCCGGCTTCTGTGTATCCGCGGATAAAGCGGTCATGGTCCCAACACATTTTCTGGATTATCTCACCGGTTTTTTCTTGTTTTTCTTTCAAGCATTCCATGTAATCTTTGTCTTTTTTGTACTCGGCAAATTCCCTCAGGATTGTCATTGCATAATAGAACTGCAGGGCAACAAAGGAGGATTCACCGTTTACACCCAAGCGCAGACAGTCGTTCCAGTCTGCATAAAGTCCGGCAGGCATGTTATGAGGGCCAAGATGATTCAGTGAGAATTTAATCGCACGCTTCAGGTGCTCATAGACGCTGGCTTCGTCTTTGTCCGCAAAAGGAATGACTTCGTCAAGGAATCCTTTGTCTCCGGTTTCGGCAATATATTTGTATATAGTCGGAAAGAGCCACAGTGCATCGTCAGCGCGATAAGCAGGATGACCGGTTTCCTGTCGGTAGGATGCGTCGTCCGGAGTATCTTCCTGACCTGGGTTATGGGTAAACTTTACAAGTGGAAGACCGCCTCCGTTACTTACCTGCGCGGAAAGCATAAAGCGGATTTTTTCTGCCGCCATTTCTGGTGCTAGGTGGATGATTCCCTGGATATCCTGCACCGTATCACGATAGCCGTAACCATTGCGCAGACCGCAGTAAATGAAGGAGGCGGCGCGGGACCAGATGAATGTCATAAAGCAGTTGTATGCATTCCAGATGTTCAGCATAGTGTTGAATTCCGGACTGGGCGTTTTTACCTTCAGATGGTCAAGCTTCTTATTCCAGTAGTCTTTAAGTTCTTTAAGTTCCTCGTCGATTTTTGTAGCCGGATTTTCATAAGTATCAAGGAGGGAGGATGCCTGACTGCTTCCTCCGGCTCCGAGCAGAAAAAGAATGGTTTTTGTTTCCTCTGGCGCTAATGTAAGCTGGCAGGAAAGGGCGCCACAGGAATTTTCGTTGTAGCTTGTAACATTCCCAAGATGCCCTGACAGAACTCCCTGGGGATTTCCATAACCGTGATATCTTCCGAGAAAGTGTTCTTTTTTACCACAGTAAGAGGAAATATCAACTCCTGCAAGGCCAAAGAAGCGTTCTGTAACATTCTTTTCATCTACCGTTTCATTCTCTGACAGGGCATCCAGATTCCCATGAATCTGTTGTATAAGACGATTCTTTTCAAATAATGTTTTTGTAATAAACAGGGAATATTGTAAGTTTATCTGATCCTGTTCGTAATTACTGTGGTTGGTAAATTCAGCATAGCCTGTCAGGGTAAGATTTCTGGTGTGCGAAGATTGATTCTTTACGGAAAGAGCCCATACCTCGTAGGTTTTCCCAAGAGGTACATAATAGGTTGCCTCGGAGAAAATTCCATCGTAGTCTGCTGTCATTTTAGTATAGCCCATACCATGCCGGCATATGCTTTTATAGCTATCCAGGCTTTTCCCCACGGGCTGCCAGGAGGCAGACCAATAGTTTTTGGAATCATTATCACGAATATAAAGGTAACGTCCGGGCTGGTCGAAGCTGTTGAAAATATAGCGGAGTATCCGCCCGTTTGCGCCGGACTTTGCGAAGCTGTATCCTCCCGCATTATTGGAGATGATTGCACCATAATCAGGAGAACCAAGATAGTTTACCCAAGGTGCGGGAGTATCCGGCCTGTCAATCACGTATTCTCGGTTTGTATCATCAAAATATCCATATCTCATATCAAATATGTCCTTTCTGTAATTTATAGTAAGTTTATGATGATTCTGTGGGCGGTATCTGACAGGGCAGTGAGCATGTTTCTTGGAAGAATGACAAAAGAATCTTCATTTACTTCAAGCTCAGTTCCGTCACAGGAGGCAGAATCAATGATATAGTCGCCGAAATCTTTGTTGTTGCTGTTTTGATAGAGAACGGTTAAGTTTTTGCCTGCAAAAGGAATGGTAATGGAAGCGGCGCCGTCTGCGTCAAACTGGCAGGAGAGAAGTTTGGGATAGAGAAGCAGATCTCCTGCCTCGCCTCGTACACCGAAAACTTCTGTTATCATTGTCAGCATGTACCAGCTTGCTGCTCCGGTTAGGTATTGATACATTCCGCGCCCGTCAGAACGGAAGTATTCCGGAATTCCCGGATAAATATGGCTGGTATCGAAATCCAGAGCCGTATCGGCGAGGGTTTTTAATGCTTTCCATCCTTCATGAACAAATCCTCTGCGGTACAGGGCGTTGGCATACATTACTGTCATATGTGAGAACACAGCGCCGTTTTCTTTTTCGCCATAGGCAAATCCGAACATACGGCCCATGTCAAACTTTAGCTCATGAAAGTCTGTATTCAGACGGTAGCCGCCGATTTCCTTCCGGTAGAGATAGCGGTCGGCGCTCAACGTTATTTTGCGGATATGTTCTTCTTCTGCAACTCCACTCATAACAGCGAATACCTGGCCGGTGAGCATCATCCGTATTTGGTCTTTGTAAAGACCTTCGACAGCATTCCCATGGTTGTCATAATAGCTGTTGAACCATCCCCTTTCGCTGTCTATGTCAATCCATTCCTGTGCCCTTAAATGCTCCATGAGCCAGTTTGCCTTTTGAATTAGGTCTACGGCAAGAACAGAGAGGGAGAGGCTGATTCGTCTGCCGCTAATGTTATGTCTGCATCTGGCGGAATAGTCAGAGAGGATTTTATGCTTTTGGTTGATGTTGTCAAATATTTCCGTATTATTTTGCAGCAAAAGTGTTATTTCCTCCAAAAGGTCGGCAGTATGTGTAGTAGAATGGCCGTCCAGAAGGCGGATTAATGAGGCAAGCTCTAGCAAATTTCCCGCATATGCACAGGTAAAAGCAACGCTTTCCCCATGCTCAGAAGCCATATCCAGGGCGTCGTTCCAGTCTGCGTCCCTAAGCCGGTAGATATTATGGTTTCCAACCTCATAGAAAGCGGTAAGCTGCTGGATAAGAAGATGCTCTAATATACTTCCGGTATAGACAGTATCTTCAACGGTACGCTGCCTGTTGCCCTGCTCCGGTTTCCATAAGTGGTCGGCTTCGGTTCCACGCATGATCTGTGAGTCTTTAAAATAAGGAATCTGCCGGTTTAATATCTCGAAGTCTCCGGTCTGGTCGATATAGAGTTTTGTTGTCATTAACGGCCAGAGTGCATGGTCCATCCAGACTCTTGTGATTCCATTCCGGTCTGCAAGAAAATTGCCGTTTCCATCGCCGATGATGGTCGCATTTGTCCCGTCAATGCGGACTCCGCCGAAATTCATGGCAATCATATGACCAACATTTTCAGGTTCCATCAAAAGCAGGGACAGACAGTCCTGCCACAAATCTCTCCAACCACGTCCACCGCGTCCATAATCATGATGGGGAAGAAAAGAGCAGCCAAACAGCCGGCGAAGAAAAGGCTGAAAGCAGACCCATTTCATCCAACAGTCAAACTTGTGTTCTCCAGTATGGAAATGGACAGCGATTTGGTTCTGCCAATAAGTTTTGGTGTCTTGGAGAGCCTGTCGTACTTTTTCGGCAGAGTTATATTTTTCAAAGAGTTTAAAAATTGCCTCCTTGTTGTCTTCCGTTCCCAAGAGCACGATATAGTCCGCGCTTTCGCCGCGGGCAAGCAAAACCGGTTCAAATCGGAAAGCCCCCATCGCTTCTTTTCCGGCAGTATGGGAAAAGGCAGACGTTCCCGCATACTGCTTATATACAGCGCCAGGATGGGTAAAGGTTCCTCCTTCTCCAAGAAAGCTTTCTACGGTAGGGTAAAAGTCAGTCGGTTTACTTCCTTTTCCCGTACAGCCCATGACATAGTAGATTTGTTTGTTGGGGCGGTGGCCTTTTTCATCAAAAGACATGGTCGGACAGACAAAAACTCCGTTTTCTGTTGTGTCAATACAATGCAGCATAGACGTTACGCTCCTGTGGTCCCGAATGTTGTCCGCGCTGCGCCCGTAGATGGGAACAGCGGCATAGGCGGTTATCTCTTGGGGGGTTTCAGAAAGGTTCTGTACGGTTATATGCATGATTTCTACATTGTCATCTCTTGGAATAAAGGAGGTAACTGTAGAGGATAATTGATAGGCTACGGAAGTCCTCTTTAAGGTCTGCCACATGAATCCGGCAGTCAGCTCGTGTTCGTCCTGCATGGAGGTGAATTTGACACTTTCCTGTTCGGCGGACGCACCGACGGCGGAGTAAGCGCCGATACCGTCTTTAGTGAACCAGAAATTGCGGGTAGAACGGTTGTTGTGCAGATTTTCCGAGCTTACCGGTTCTAATAAGAAGATTTCCTGATTAATCTTGGCATCGCCGCCTAGATTTGGTGTAACGGCGCTTTTCAATCCGGTTTCTGAAGCAAGAGGAAAATATAAGTAACTTGTATTTTCCGGCTGTTTTAATAAGAAACTTCCGTGCCCGTCAATAAATTTTAAATGATTCAATTTTATGCTCCTTTCTTAATTGATATATGTAATAAACATCATAGAAGAAATCATATATGAAAAAAATAAAATACGTGTGAAAAATAACAGATTCATGACCTAAAATAGTATTAAAACTGTTGATATGGCAGGAGGGAGCAGGGACTTAAAATGTGTCATGAATTTGATATTTTTGTAAAATCCTTAGTATATCAAAAAATAATCTTTAGCTATAATTCGTTTAACAAGTGGGATGTTAAACTTGGGAAAATAATAAAGTAGGAGGATTTTTCAAAATGAAAAAGAGAGTTGTTAGCATCTTGTTGATCACAGCAATGGCAGCTAGTATGGCGGTTGGTTGTGGAAAGCCAGACGGTTCCGGAAGTGATGGCGGGGAAGGAAAGGTAATCAACATCTATAGCTGGAACAATGAATTCCGTGAGAGAGTGGAGGCAGTTTATCCGGAAGTAAAGGAAACGTCTTCAGACGGCACAGTAACTATTTTGAATGACGGTACAGAAATTCACTGGATCATTAATCCGAATCAGGACGGTGTTTACCAGCAGAAACTGGACGAGGCGCTGATGAAACAGGCAGATGCGGCGGCAGACGATAAGGTAGATATCTTCCTGTCAGAAACGGACTATGTAAATAAATATACGGATAAGGATGCAGAAGCCGCTATGCCTCTTAAAGACCTTGGAATCAATCCGGATAAGGACCTGGCAGACCAGTATGATTTTACAAAAGTTACGGCCTCAGATACAGAGGGTGTACAAAGGGGTTCTACATGGCAATGCTGTCCGGGACTTCTGGTGTACCGCCGCGATATTGCCAAAGACGTGTTCGGAACCGACGATCCGGAAGAAATCGGTAAGAAAGTAGCAGACTGGGATACGCTCAAGAAGACTGCGGAGGAGTTAAAGGCAAAAGGATACTATACATTCTCATCTTATGCAGATACATTCCGCCTCTATGGAAATAGTATTGATGAGTCTTGGGTAAGCCCCGGTGAGACGACCATTAAGGTGGATAAAAAGATTATGGACTGGGTAGACGATTCAAAAGAGTGGCTTGACGCAGGATATCTTGACAAGAATGTAAAAGGACAGTGGAATGATGACTGGAACAAGGCAATGGGTTCGGCGTCTAAAGTATTTGCTTTTCTCTTTCCAGCATGGGGAATTGATTTTACATTGAAACCGAACTGGGACGGTGAAGACGGCATGTGGGGAGTTACCAATCCTCCGCAGGAGTATAACTGGGGCGGCTCCTATGTCCATGCTTGTACCGGTACGGATAATCCGGAGCATGTTAAGGATATTATACTTGCGGTAACAGTGGATAATGATAACCTGATGAAGATTTCCAAGGAGTATTCAGATTTTACGAATACCGTAAGCGGTATGAAGAAAGCGGCAAAAGATAAAGCTTTTGCTTCAGAGTTTTTAGGAGGGCAGAATGCGTTTACATATTTTGCGCCGGTTGCTGAGAAGATTGAGATTGCGCCTCTTTCCGCTTATGACCAGGGATGTGTGGAACTGATTCAGAACTCTTTTAGCGATTACTTACAGGGTAAGGTTGATTATGATAAGGCTAAGAGTAACTTTGAAACAGCAATTGTAGAGCGTTATCCGGATATCACCGAGATTCAGTGGCCCGAATAGAGAAAAATCTTACTTCGGGGCGTTGGTTTTACGCGGGCAGTTAGCTAGATGGACGTGCATGTGCCTGCATGTGCATTGGGCTGTTGCCAAGGAGATTTTGTTTCCCCTTGCGTGGTATCTGAGAAAGAAAGGAATGACAGGTTATGAAACAAAAAAATAAAAAGGTTGACTATTCAAAATGGGGATATTTTTTTATCCTTCCGTTTTTTATAAGTTTTTTTATCTTTTCTTTTATTCCTCTGGTAGATACTATCCGGTATAGTTTTTTTGAATATTACCGTTCAGGGATTAAAGAAATCGGGCCTAACTTTGTGGGAATGGCGAATTATATAAGCCTTCTGGGGTCGGATATGCTGAAATACGCAGCCAATACCATGATTTTATGGGTGATAGGATTTATACCTCAGATCGTCATTGCGCTAGTGCTTGCCGAATGGTTTGTAGATGCGCGCTTAAAGATACATGGGACACAGTTTTTTAAGGTAGTGATCTATCTGCCGAACCTGATCATGGCGTCTGCGTTTGCAATGCTGTTTTTCACCATGTTCTCCACCAATGGACCAGTGAACGGGATTCTCATGTCCATTGGGCTGATTAGTCAGCCGATTGATTTCCTGGGCTCTGTTATGGGAACCAGGTCTTTGGTCGGGTTCATGAATTTTCTGATGTGGTTTGGGAATTCGACAATTATGCTCATGGCGGCGATTATGGGTATCAGTCCGGACGTATTTGAAGCGTCTGAACTGGATGGCTGCAACAGCTTCCAGAGATTTTTCTATATTACGCTTCCGCAGATAAGGCCGATTCTTGCTTATACATTGATTACGGCAATTATAGGAGGTCTGCAGATGTTTGATGTTCCGCAGATTCTGACAAATGGCCAGGGGAGTCCGGATCGTACGTCTATGACGCTTATTATGTTCCTGAATAGCCACCTAAAGAGCAGGAACTATGGTATGGCCGGCGCGTTGTCTGTATATCTGTTTATTGTCAGCGGTATTTTATGCTTCTTTGTGTACCGCATGACGAATAGTGATGATCCGGACGGTTCAAAGGCGGCAGCGAAGAAAGCAAAGAAGCTAGCGAAAAAACAAGGAAGGAGATAGGGGGATGAAATCGAAACAGCCAAATCATTTAAGGAGTATTATTGCACATATTGTATTGATTATCTTATCATTCATGTGCCTGTTTTTCTTCTATATTTTGATTGTCAATGCGACCCGTTCACATGCAGACCTGCAGAAAGGCTTTTCTGCGCTGCCGGGAGCTTATCTGCTTAAAAATCTGACGAATGTTGCGAATGACGGAACGTTTCCAATGTTCAGGGGGATTATCAACAGTTTGATTGTTTCAGGCTGTTCAGCGGCAATCTGTACATACTTTTCTGCATTAACGGCATATGGTCTGTATGCGTATAATTTTAAATTAAAGAAGATTGCGTTTACATTTATCATGGCAATCCTTGTTATGCCGACACAGGTAACGGCGATGGGCTTCCTGCGGTTGATTACGAATATGGGAATGTATGATTCCCTGCTTCCGTTGATTATTCCATCTATTGCGTCTCCAGCAGTATTTTACTTTATGTATAGTTATCTGCAGTCGTCGCTCCCGCTGTCGCTTGTGGAGGCGGCAAGAATTGACGGATCAGGGGAATTCATGACGTTTAACCGGATTGTGCTTCCGATTATGAAGCCGGCGATTGCGGTACAGGCAATCTTCTCATTTGTGGGTTCGTGGAATAATTACTTTGTTCCGGCGTTGGTGATTCAGTCTAAGGATAAGATGACCGTACCGATTTTAATTGCTACACTTCGGGGAGCAGATTATATGAATTTTGATATGGGTAAGATCTATACTATGATTCTTGTAGCAATCGTGCCGATTATTATCGTATACCTGCTGTTGTCTAAATTTATTATTGCAGGTGTGACGCTTGGTGGAGTCAAGGAATAGTAATGTCATGTTTAGCGAAAAAAGGCTGCCGAGACAGCCTTTTTGGCATGATTGATAAATATTTTACAGCTTTGACCCAAACCCCACAAGGGACTCGTCCCTTGACCCATTAGCGGGCTCTGCCCGCACCTGTCCTCGCCGGATGGCAGGAAAAGGGCGCAGGAAGTTATAGTAAGCGTCCCAGAGCGCTTGGCACCGTCGATGCTGTCAAAGCCGTTTGTATGACGGTGAGGGGGATGTATCTGCATATGAAGTTGATCAGCCAGCAGTTTTGCTGGTAAAGGTATTGAATAAGTTGTAACAGGTAGTATATAATGTCCATGAGTATTGGCTCCTTTTGAAGAGTAATGGTTTGTGGTGAATTCATTATACATCAGAAAGGGAGGTCAATGCTCTTTTTATTTGCAATCTCCCATAAATCAAGGTTTTAGTAACAAAAAATCAGGTAGGATTTGACACTACCAAATAAGTATAGGAGGGAAAGATTATGACAAATCAGATACACAGCGGTACATTGGAGATAAAGCTTTCTGCACGGGAGGAAAAGCACCGCCGGTTTGCAAGGAAAGCTGCGGCAGAGGGAATGGTTCTCTTAAAGAATGAAGGAGTGCTCCCCTTGAATGTGGATTCTTCCATTGCACTTTTCGGAGGTGGGGCGGTTCAGACGATAAAAGGAGGAACTGGTTCGGGAGACGTAAATAACAGGGAGAATATTTCGGTTTATCAGGGGATGAAAGAAGCGGGAGCGGTGATTACAAGCGAGAGCTGGCTTATGGAGTATGAGATTTGTTATGAGAGTGCAAGAATAGCGTGGAAGAAAAGGATTCTTAAGGCAGCGGAAAATGTAGAGAATCCTTTTGATGCATATGCTGCAAATCCTTTTTCAATGCCGGAAGGGAGAAGAATCCTGAAAGAAGATATCAAGGACGCACAAGTAGCGGTTTATGTAATCAGCCGTATCTGCGGGGAAGGAAAAGACAGGAGAAAAGAGGAGGGAGATTATTATTTAAGCAGGAGTGAGCAGGAAGATATTTTATTTTTGAATCAGTCAGGTATCCCGATTGTGCTGCTTTTAAACGTAGGGGCTCCAATAGAACTGACGGATATTTTAGAAGAAGCGGAAAATATCAGGGCGGTTTTAAATATTTCTCTGCCCGGACAGGAGGGGGGACGGGCAACCGCAGACGTGTTGTTAGGTCGTGCAGTACCGGCAGGAAGATTGACTGCTACTTGGGCAAGGCGTTATGAAGATTATCCTTCGGCAGAAGATTTCGGCTATTTGAATGGGAATTTAGATACGGAGGAATATAGGGAAGGAATTTATGTCGGATATCGGTATTTTGACAGCTTTGGAAAAAGGCCCCTTTTTTCCTTTGGATATGGACTTTCTTATACGTCCTTTTCTATGGGATATGAGGGTATTAAAAGAACAGAGCGCGGCGTTGAGCTGGTAGTTTCTGTGAAAAATACGGGGACTGTCTATTCAGGAAGGGAGGTAGTACAGGTATATGCGTCACTGCCCCAGACAGAAAGCACAAAGGAGCTGAAACGATTGGTTGGATTCGCAAAAACAAAGGACTTAAAACCACAGGAATCCCAAAGGCTTGTCATATCGATAGAACAGTCATATCTTGCCAGTTATTCGGAAGAACAGCATGCATGGAGAATTGACGCGGGAACGTATGGCATCTGGATAGGAGAGCATTCAGATGTTCTGCAGCCCGTGGTTAAGATTATAGTGCAGAAGCAGACTCTCATTAAGCGGACAAGAGCTGTCTTTCCTTCAAATACAGTTTCTGATGAATTTTTTGTGGATGAGACGGCTAGAAGGAAAGCTGAAGAATGGATTAGAATAGCAGAACAGAAGAAGATACCAAGTCTGGTGTTTGTACCTTGGGAAGAAAACAGTAGGAGTAGCCAGCCGCATCTGGCAGATATACAGCCGGTCACAGAGCTGATACCACTCTTATACGGAAATATTACACAAGGAGCCAGCACGCTTGGCTCAGCAGGAATGAGGGTACCGGGCTCAGCCGGAGAGACGACGGAGGCGCTGGAAGAAAAGTACGGGATACGTTCTTTGATTATGGCGGACGGACCGGCAGGCTTACGCCTGCGGCAAAGTTATGAAGTAGACCGTGAAACAGATACAGTATATGGCGCCGGCGTCCTTGGCTCATTGGAAAATGGCTTTCTGGAGGAAATAAAGCATCATAAAAATGCAGATATATATTACCAGTATTGTACTGCGTTTCCGGTTGGAACAGCTCTGGCACAGTCATGGGATACAGAGCTTTTGCGGGAAGTTGGGGAGGCGATTGCCGTTGAGATGGAGGAATTTCACGTTGATCTGTGGCTGGCGCCGGGTATGAACATTCATAGGAGTCCATTGTGTGGGCGTAATTTTGAATATTATTCGGAGGACCCGCTACTGTCAGGTATTATGGCGGCATGTGTAACTGAGGGGGTACAAAGCCATAAAGGATGCGGTGTGACGATTAAGCATTTTGCCTGCAATAATCAGGAAGATAATCGAATGGGGGTAAATGTACGGGTATCTGAGAGGGCTCTCAGGGAAATTTATTTACGCGGATTTGAGATTGCAGTAAAGAAAAGCAGACCTGTGGCTATGATGTCTGCCTATAATTTAGTCAACGGTATCCACGCGGCAAACAGTTGGGAGCTCTGTACGGCAGTTGCGCGTGAGGAATGGGGGTTTGAAGGTGTAATCATGTCAGATTGGAATACAACGGTTCCAGAAGATGGAAGCGTACCCTGGCAATGCATTGCTGCCGGCAATGATATCATTATGCCAGGCAATAAGAAGGATGATGAAAATATCTGTAAGGCTTATGAAGATGGGAAGCTTTCTGAAGAAATGATTCGGCGCAGTGCGGGCCGGATATTTCAAATGCTTAAGAAGCTAGGATAATAATAAATCTCTGGCATTTTTTTAAAAAAGTCAAGAAGAAATTAGAATTTTAATTACCTTTGGTGATGGGAGTGTAAAATAAAGTGTGTAAGTTAGAAATACAACAAATCTAACTGCATACTTTATTTTTCTATATAAAGTGTGCTACACTCACAGAAAGGATGAAGAAAAGGATGGGTACAGCACTTATGGCACGTAAAAATAGTCAGAATACTAGAGGGGCTGCAATCGCAAAGGCTATTATGGAAGAATACCAGCCACAGACAAGGGAAGAAATGCAGGATGCTATCAAAGACGTCTTTGGGCCGATGTTTGAGGCTATGCTCCAGGGAGAGATGGATTCCCATCTGGGGTATGGGCGTAATGAGCGCGGGGAAAAGGAGACGGCAAACAGGCGTAATGGTTATTCCCATAAATCTGTCAATTCTGCTTATGGAAAGCTGGATGTTGCTGTTCCAAGGGACCGGGATGGCAGCTTTGAACCGAAAGCAATCCCAAAACGTACCAAAAACGTCAGCGGGATTGAAGATAAGGTATTATCCATGTATGCACGAGGCATGAGCCAGCGTGATATCGCAGATACGGTAGAAGATATATACGGTTTTGATATCTCCCATGAAACCATTTCAACAATTACGGATAGGGTGATCAGAACCGCGGAAGAATGGCAGAACCGTCCACTGAAAAAGTTCTACACGTTCCTGTTTGTCGATTGTATTTACGTTACCATACGAAAAGA
>ERZ808028.1475-NODE-1475-length-14091-cov-4.343942_pt1 | contig 14091 bp, 11 predicted proteins | sample MGYA00380184_ERZ808028 | MGnify/ENA primary metagenome ERZ808028 (study PRJEB31490, sample SAMN06133397) | mouse gut metagenome | isolation source: J8_1 | host: mice | place: China: Chengdu | collected 2015-05 ...
TCCCGGATATGTCCGAAGCCTACTCCTTAGAACTGCTGGCTAAGGCCGAAGAAACCGCAAAGACGCTGGGAATTGCTTATCAAAAGGGCGTCTATGCCATCTTCTCCGGTCCCTGCTATGAAACCGCGGCGGAAATCCGGGCCTATGAGCGGCTGGGTGCAGATGCTATCGGCATGTCCACCGTACCGGAAACTATCGTGGCAAATTATCTGGGAATGAAAGTACTGGGGATTGCCTGCATCACCAACATGGCTACGGGTATAGCCAAGGAAAAGCATACTCATGAAGAAGTTGTGCGCATTGCCAATGAGAGCAGCAGCAAGCTTTGTGCCTGGGTAGAGAAGCTGCTTCTGGACTGGGATGCAGAGTAGGCACAGGCACGTTTTATTTAAGCAGTTGTTCAGCCTGTATGCTTAAATCAGGGAAATGATTTCGATGATCCAGTCCGGTGCACCATTACATCCGCGTTCGTTAAGCTTTGACGGGTCACAGATAACAGAAATATCCGGTTCCACATAGTTGTGGTTATCCTGATTGAGAAATACGGCAAAAGTGGCAGGGTAAACCAGACAGGCCCCTTTTTTCTTTTGGATATAATGTGATGGATCAGGGCAGAAAGTTGTTACTGTTCACACGTTCACAGTAACGGGCAAAAATCCATGAAAATCGCCTTCGTCGATGGGATTTTTGCTCACTAGCCCAGTTTACCTACGGTCAGCACAGCAAGTGCGCAGACCTACGTGAACAGTAACAGAAAGTTCAATCACGGATTATTTCGCTCAAATGTAACAATTTGCATAGCAAAAAAAACAGGAAATAGATGGAAAAATATTTTTGGATAAAATGCATAAAAACTATTTACAAATCGGAAAGAGTATGGTATTGTTATACATGTAACCGGTAACATACCGATTACAGAGCAGAGGAGGACAAAAACGCCATGAATATAAGGGAGATTGCTCGGCGAGCAGGCGTGTCGTCCGCTACCGTTTCCCGGGTGCTGAATAATTCGGGTTATGTCAAGAGTGAAACCAGGCAGAAGGTGATGGAGGTCGTCAAGGAATATGACTACGTTCCGAATGAAATCGCACGGAGCCTGAGCATCCAGGACAGCTTCAGCATAGGCGTGATTATCCCGGATATTGAGAATGAATTTTTTTCCAAAGTTATCAACGGGGTGAATGAAGTTGCTGAAAAGTACCATTACAACCTGATTTTCTGGGGGACGAACGAAACACTTGCCAAGGAGCACCGCTGTCTGGATCTGGTGAAGCGGCGCTGGGTGAAGGGAGTGCTGATTACTCCGATATCGGATTCCGACGATGTTACAAGGGAACAGCTTTTGGCGTTGGAGAAGTCGGGGGTTCCGGTGGTGCTGATTGACCGTGATGTAAAGGGTGCACGTTTTGACGGTGTATTTGTGGACAACCAGCAGGGAGCCTGTGACGGTGTGACGGAACTTATCCGTGCAGGTCATCAGCGAATTGCCGTGATTACCGGGCCGGACACTTCAAAACCGGGAAAGGACAGGTATCAGGGCTATGTGCAGGCGATGGAAGAAAATGGCCTTGCGATTCGGTCGGAATATGTAGCCTGCGGTGATTTTAAGATTGCAAAAGCTTATGCATGTACGAAACGGCTGATGGAACTTCCCGAACCGCCCACAGCGATCTTTACCTCGAACAACCTTTCGACCTTGGGATGTCTGAAGTATCTGACGGAGAAGAAGCTTAAACTGGGAAGAGATGTTTCTCTGATGGGATTTGACGATATCGAAACCTTAAAGATGATCGATTACCGCATTTCGGTGGTTGACCGTGATGCAAAGCAGCAGGGAATGGAAGCGATGAAGCTTCTTGAGGAATGCTTTGAGAGCGGCGGACAGAACCGTCAGCGGGGGAAGCGGGTTACGGTGCCTTATCAGGTTATTTTGCGGGGATCGGAGCAGTTGAAAACAGTTACAGAAAACAATCTGACGTAAGTCAGTTTGTTTTTGAATAATATGTAACCGATTACAGAAGGCTTTTTTTCAAAAATATGTAACCGGTTACATAATAAGCAGGCAAGCAATCCTAAAAAGCATTGATGGGAAAATGAAGTCTGGACAAAATGGTAAAGAGAATCTACGATAATAGAGTCACTGTAAGTTCATTTTTTTATAAAGAAAAGGAGAAAAAGTTATGGGAATTGCACAGATGATTGATCACACGATGTTAAAGGCAGATGCGAGCAGGGAAACGATTGTCCGCTACTGCAAGGAAGCAAGGGAGCATAAGTTTGCCTCGGTATGTGTAAATTCTGCATTTGTTCCTCTGGTAGCGAAGGAACTGGAGGGAAGCGGAGTAAAAACCTGCTGCGTTGTCGGATTTCCTTTAGGAGCGATGCTGACCACAGCAAAGGCTTTTGAAGCAGCAGAGGCGGTAAAGGCCGGAGCGCAGGAAATTGATATGGTAATTAATATCAGTGCATTAAAGGATAAAGATTATTCGTTTGTGGAAGAGGATATCCGCGCCGTGGCAGAGGCTTCCGGCGATGCCTTGGTTAAGGTGATTATTGAAACCTGCCTGCTGACGGATGAGGAAAAGGTGAAAGCCTGTGAATTATCGGTGAAGGCAGGAGCGGCATTTGTAAAGACTTCCACCGGATTCAGCACAGGAGGGGCGACGGCTGCCGATGTTGCTCTGATGAAAAAGACGGTGGACGGGAAGGCCCTGGTTAAGGCAAGCGGAGGTATCCGCACACCGGAGGATGCAAAAGCACTGATTGAGGCAGGGGCAGACCGAATCGGTGCAGGAAACGGTATTCCGTTAATTCAGGAATAGTGCCGGGGACTGGTGCAGAAAGCCGATGGAGAACAAAAACAGAGAAAACCAGAACAAAGAAAATCATCAAGGATGGAAAGAAGAGCAGGAGAAGATCGTTATGGGGAAGAAGGTTTTAGTATTTGGAAGTTTTGTTGTTGACTTAATGGGAAGAACCCCGCATCTTCCGGCACCGGGCGAAACCGTAAAGGGAAGCATGTTTAAGCTTGGGCCTGGAGGAAAGGGGTTTAACCAGGGGGTTGCCGCACATAAGGCGGGAGCCGATGTAACGATGGTTACCAAGATTTGCCGGGATACCTTTGGCGGCGTTGCCTTAGATACCATGAAAGAGCTGAAGATGGACAGCAGCCGGGTGTTGTTTTCCGAGGATGTGGAAACCGGTGCCGCATTGATTATGGTGGATGAAAAGACCAGCCAGAATGAGATCGTTGTTATTCTGGGTGCGTGCAATACCATAACCGATGAAGAAGTGGATTCTTTAACGGATGTGATCGAAGGTTCTGCGTATCTGCTGACACAGCTGGAAACGAATGTTTCTTCCGTGGAGCGGATTGTGGATATTGCCTATAAAAAAGGGGTCAAGGTTATCTTAAATACGGCTCCGGTACAGCCGATTGAAGATGAACTTCTGGCTAAGGTTGACCTGATTACGCCGAATGAGGTTGAGGCCGAGATTCTTACCGGAATTAAGGTGGACAGCGAAGAAGCCGCGGATAAAGCCGCAGATTGGTTCTTTGCCCGCGGGGTGAAGCGTGTGCTGATCACCCTTGGCGGAAGAGGGGTTTACTTAAACACGGGGGATAAGAAGGGGATTCTTCCGGCCTATAAGGTGGAAGCCGTGGATACCACAGGGGCAGGCGATGCCTTTAACGGAGGGCTTTTAGCTGCACTTGCTGAGGGAAAGGATCTCTGGGAGGCCGCGAAGTTTGCTAATGCCCTGGCTGCCCTTTCGGTACAGAAGATGGGAACCACACCGGCGATGCCGCTTCGGGAAGAGATTGATGCATTCTTAGAAAACCATAAGTAGGTTTTGCAAAATGTAAGCTACAGGTTACTGTTCACCGTGAGTATGTGAACAGTAACCATTACAGGAAGAAATTCCTGCAATAAATCATTGATCAACCAAGGGAGGGTTATACCATGTTAAAGACTGGAATTTTTCATCCGCAGCTTGCCCGCGTACTGGCAGAGCTGCGCCATATGGATACCTTAGTGATTGGGGATGCGGGGCTTCCGATTCCTAAGGGAGTGGAAAGGGTGGATCTGGGATGGCGTCCGGGCGATCCGGCTTATCTGGATGTGCTTGAGGAGGTTCTTAAGTATATTGTTGTGGAGAAGGCAACTTTTGCGGATGAAGCCTTAAAGGTTACCCCGGATTTTCATAAGAAGGCCCTGGCGCTTTTGCCGGAGGGACTTCCGGTAGACTATATTCCTCATACCGAGTTAAAGGAAAGAAGCAAAGATGCCAAAGCCATTATTCTTACGGGAGAATTTACCGGCTACACCAATGTGATTTTAACGGCGGGGTGTGCGTATTAATTTGCCTGTAGATAGAGAGGGGTAGCAATGAACGATAATATTGTACTGCATCTGGAATCGATTGTGAAGACGTTTCCCGGGGTAAAGGCTCTCGATGGGGTCCAGTTGGATGTATACCGGGGAGAGGTACATGCCCTGTGCGGAGAAAACGGCGCAGGAAAATCGACCCTGATGAAGATTATCGCGGGGGCGCAGGGTTATACTTCGGGTCATATGTATGTGAACGGCCAGGAAGTGGTGTTCCACTCCACCAAGGAGGCGGAACGCCAGGGAATTGCCATGATTTATCAGGAGTTTAACATGGTTCCTGATATGTCCGTGGCAGAAAATATGTATCTGGGAAGACTTCCCAAGACATCTTACGGGGCTGTGGACTGGAAGAAGCTTTACCAGGATGCACAGGAGGTATTAGACCGCCTGGGGCTGAAGTTTGACTGTAAGATGAAGGTGCGCAATCTTTCCGTGGCAGAGTCGCAGATGACGGAGATTGCCAAGTGTCTGACCATCGGTGCCAAGGTGATTATTATGGACGAGCCGACGGCAGCGCTTACCGACGAAGAGATCAATATCCTGTTTGGGATTATTGACGATTTGAAGAAGAAAGATATTTCCATTTTATATATTTCCCACCGCATGGATGAGATTTTCAGGATTTCCGATCGTCTTACCGTGTTCAGGGACGGAAAGTACATAGCAACGAAGAACATTGAAGATACGGATTACGACGATGTCGTTTCCATGATGGTTGGGCGGAACGTGACCAACCTCTATCCAGAGCGCCATTATGAGAAAAAGGAAGTGGCGCTGGAATTAAAGAATATCTGCGGAAAAGGCGTGCACAATATCAGCCTGAAGCTTCACCAGGGGGAGATTTTAGGGATTGCCGGGCTTATGGGTTCGGGAACCATCGAGTTATCCAAGATTGTGTATGGGGCTATTCCCATGGCATCGGGGGATGTTTATGTCAATGGGGAGAAGAAGGACTGCCGGACACCCAAGAAGGCGTTAAAGTCAGGGATTGGTTTTGTGTCGGACGACCGGAAGCAGGAAGGTCTTGTTTTAATCCGCAATATTCGTGAGAATGTGTCCCTGTCCTCCTTAGATAAGATCAGCAAGGGAATCCATATTGACAAAAAGAAGGAAACGGAAAATATTCATGCCCAGGTTGCGCGGATGAATATTAAGATCAGCGGCCTGCAGCAGTTGGTGGGGAAACTGAGCGGAGGAAACCAGCAGAAGGTGGTATTTGCCAAGGTTTTAGAAGCTGATCCGTCCATCCTGATTCTGGACGAGCCTACCCGGGGTGTGGATGTAGGCGCAAAGGCAGAGATTTACCAGATTATGGATGAACTGACCAAGATGGGGAAGAGTATTATTTTGATCTCCACGGACCTGCCGGAGCTAATCGGCATGAGCGACCGGGTGATCATTATGCGTGAGGGGCATCAGGTTCTGGAACTGCCCAAGGAGAAGGTAAACCAGGAGATTATTTTAGCCCATGCATCAGGAGGTGTAAGTGAAAATGAATAAGAAGAAACTGATCAATCAGATTAATATTTACCGTTCCGTGCTGATATTACTCGTGATTTGTATATTTGCAACGATATTATCACCCAGCTTTCTGAGCGTGACGAACCTGTTTAATGTATTTAAGCAGATTACGGTAGCCGGAGTCGTGGGCTGCGGAATGACCTTTGTTATCCTTACCGGCGGTATCGATTTGTCGGTAGGTTCGATTCTGGGACTTTCCGGCGTGTTGGCGGCAGGTGTTCTGGAATCTACCGGAAATCCGGCATTTGCCATTGCGCTGGCCCTGGCTGTTGGTGTGATCTGCGGGGCAATAAACGGATTTTTCGTATCGTTTTGTGAGATTCCGCCCTTTATTTCCACCCTGGGTATGATGACGCTGTTAAGGGGATGTGTCCTGGTTTACACCAAGGGCTCGCCGATTTCCATTAAAAGCGACGCCTATAAATTCTTTGGAAAGGGCGCAATTGCCGGGATTCCGGTACCTGTGATTATCTTGATTTTACTGTTTTTACTTGCCCATTATATCCTGACCCAGACAAGCTACGGGCGCAGTATCTATGCCTTTGGCGGAAACCGTGAGGCGGCGCGTCTTTCCGGTATCTCCACCCGGTTTACCGAGTGGATGGCCTACACCATTAACGGTTTATTATGCGGGATTGCCGGAGTTATTCTGACTGCAAGACTGGGGTCGGCACAGTCCACCAGCGGCACGGGAATTGAGATGGATGCCATTGCAGCGGTAATCTTAGGCGGAACCAGCTTAAGCGGCGGCGTGGGCTTTGTCCTTCCGACCGTGGTCGGCGCAATGATTATGGGTATTATTGATAACATTCTTACCTTAATGAACGTAAATCCACATGCGACCAATATTGTCAAGGGTGCGGTTATTCTGATTGCTGTACTTGTGGATAAGAAGGTAAAAGATTTGTCGGCGAAGGCAGAGTAGACTGCGTATCAAAGATTTGTCGGCGAAGGCAGAGTAAGCTGAAGATAAAGACTTTGTCGGTGAAGACAGAGCAGGCTGAACAAAAAGGCAAAGCAAGGGGTTAAGAGGGATAACATGTCCTGGAGAAGACAAGAAGGGCTGCGGCTCTGCGGTTTTAGGTCTTCTTCGGGGGATGATGAGTTATACCTAATATTTTTTAAGTAAAGGAGAATGTATTATGAAGAAACGTATTGGAGCAACCGTATTGGCAATGGCAATGGTATGTACGATGTTTGCAGGATGCAGTTCAGGTTCTGATCCGGCTCCGGCAACGACGGCTGCACAGACCGAGGCAGCACCGGCAGGAGAGGAAACTAAGGCGGAAGAAGCACAGGGCGAAGAAACCAAGGCAGAAGAAAATGCTGATGCAGGGCAGGAGAGCGGAAAGAAGTATGTGATTGGTCTGGCCATGAACACCCAGACAAACCCCTTCTTCGTGGATGTTAAAGACGGCGTGCAGAAGGCAGCGGACGAGCATGGAATCGAGCTGTATATCACGGATGCGCAGGATGACCCGACGATCCAGATGAAGGACGTGGAGAACCTGATTACCAAGCAGCCGGATGCGATTATTATTGATACCTGCGATTCGGATGCGATTGTATCTTCGATTGAAGCATGTAATGAAGCAGGAATCCCCGTATTTACCATGGACCGCGAGTCCAATGGCGGTGAAGTTGTTTCTCATATCGGTTATGACGCGATTAAGTCCGGAAGAATGGCTGGACAGTATTTGGTGGATACCTTAGGCGGCAAGGGAAAGATTGTTGAGATTCAGGGTATTATGGGAACGAACGTGGCACAGAACCGTTCCCAGGGCTTTAATGAGATTATGAAGGAAAACCCGGAGATGGAAATCGTAGCCTGCCAGGTAGCGGATTTTGACCGCGCAAAGGGCATGAGCGTTATGGAAAATATTCTTCAGGCAAACCCGGAAATCGACGGACTTTACGCTGCAAACGATGAGATGCTTTTAGGTGCATTAGAGGCGATGGAAGCAGCAGGAAGAACCGGTGATATTGTTAAGATCGGCTGTGATGCCATTGATGATACTTTGGACGCTATGAAAGCCGGAAAGGTTGACGCAACGATTGCAGAGCCTCCGTTCTTCTTAGGGAAAGCGATTTTAAACACGGCTTTTGATTATCTGGAAGGCAAGGAGATTGAGCCTTACGTTATCCTGGACAACCAGCTGGTAACACAGGATACGGTGGATTCTTTGGTGACGAAGGAATAAGCTGTTCAATGAATCAGAAGAATGAATCAGAAGTATAAAAAAAGAGTCCGGTTCGCCGGACTCTTTTGAAGTTAGTTTGTCGCCCCGAAAAAAGTATAATCACTTCCCGCCATCGAATTATCCATGGCCTGGTTTCCGTTAATCATCTTTACGGAAAAGGATTTAAGTTCCGCAGATGAATTCCAGGTCACTTCGACCATGCCGACAAGCTGCTGGTTTTCCCCGGAAGGCTTGTAGAGGTAAGCCTGGTAGGTGAGTCCGCCGGCATCGTTGGTTACGGCGCTTACGGCATCCGTGTAGTAAACCGTGGCGGAAGAATCCTTGGTATTTTCATTGGCAAAGCGCAGGGAAGGATTGCCGGCGCTGTCAATATAGGGGATAACGTAGTAGCCGGTGGAAGGAGAGTGCCAGGAACCAATATTAGGATTTGTCCATGCGGCAAAGGAAAGAGCAGCCTGGGCACCGCCAGATTGAATCGCATTGGTCTGGGGGGCGTTTTGTGCCTGCGTGTTTTGTGCTTCTGTGTTTTGTGTCTGCATATTTTGGTTTTCTGTATTTTGTGCTTCTATGTTTTGTGATTGTGTATTTTGATTTTCTGTGTTCTGCGCCGAAGGATTTTCTGCCTGCGTTTCCGGCGGCAGGGCATTCGTCTGGCTGTTTTTTGCTGTTTCGGCTGAGGGAAGTGTGTAGGCGATATCGTGTGCCTTGGCGTACTGCTCAAAAATCCGGTTTAGAGATTCTGTGATGATTTTTGTGGTCTGCGGCGCATTGTTGTAGTAGAGAGCACCAGTAGTTACCACAGAAGAACTGCTGACGGTGAACTGCATCCTTGCTTTTGTCGGTGAACCAGCATACATGCATTCTCCGGTAAATTCTACAACATCCTGACCGTTGGTGCTTTCAAAATAATCCCACTGCGGAGCAGTAAAAAATTCGTCAAATGCTTTGCCGTAGGTACATCCGGAAAAGGATTCTGGATGTGCATTTTTTACGGTCTGAATAAATTTATCTTTTTTTTCATCTTTTTCTTTATCGTCATCTTTGGAACTTTCGTCGGATGATTTATCGCTGCTTTCTTTATCGCCTTCATTGGTTTCACTGTCACTTTCGCTTTCCTTATCTTCTTTGCGTTCTTCGGCGTTTTCCGCAGATTGCTCGTTTTCCTGTCCGTTTTTGGATTCTTCGCTGTCCGAATCTTTATCCTTAGATTCCTCTGCTTTTGTTTCTTCGGTTTCCGTTTTTTCTTCCTGAGATTCTTCGGACTGAATCGCGGCGGTGGTTTCTGTTTTCGGAGAAGATACGGGCGCAGATGAGCAGCCATACAGGATGCAGGCTACGGCAAATAGGGAAATAAGGCGCTTCTTTGGCATAATTTTTTTCATCATAATTGGGTTTCCTCCTTGTTAGCCCCATTATACCTTTGTTCGGAGAGATTTTCAATTGTATTTTTACGGGTATCTGGCAATGATCAACGCTTAATGCATCTATGCACAGTATATTACATAGAAATAGGTGCTGTTATCCTCAATTTCTTTGGCATCAAGTTCTTTTCTCATAACATAGACTAAGTTTGCAGAGGTAAAAGCAGAAACATAGCCTGTTGCTTTTTTGTTTCACATAATTTCCAGACAATCGATGAAGCATGAACATGTGGTTCGCGGTTTTGGAGGGCATCTAACAATATATTGGCGTCAATCAGCAGCTTCATAGTTTTCTTTAAAAAGGAATGAACATTTCTTTATAAAAAGTGCAAAAAACTGCCATAAATCAAGCAAGTTATTCTCTGGAAAAAGGCAAAAAAATAAGCTATACTTTCCAATAGATAAACAGGTGTAACCGCAGAAAAACAAATGCGAAGAAAGGAAGGTAAAACGAATGAAGCAATATCAAGTAACCGATCCGGAATTTAAAAAATACGGGCGTGTAATTACCGGCTATGATTTGGCAGAACTGCTAAGAGAAATGAAGAAAACGCCCCTGCCGGAAGGCGTGGATTATGTGGCATCTGTGCCGGAACTGGAGATGCTTCCCGCGGCGAAGGAGATTGCGGACGGGATTTACGGGCAGATGCCGATTCAGATTGGTTTTTGCAACGGTCACAACCGGAAGCTGAATGCCCTGGAGTATCACCGGGACTCGGAAATTAATGTGGCCGTGACGGATATGGTGCTTTTACTGGGATGGCTGCCGGACGTAGAGCCGGATTATACGCTGGATACAGCAACGGTAAAGGCATTTTTTGTTCCGGCCGGTACTGCAGTAGAACTTTATGCGACAACCCTGCACTACGCTCCCTGTCAGGCCGATGAACACGGTTTTCGCTGTTCGGTTATCCTGCCAAGGGGAACGAACGGAGAACTGAAAGAAAAGCCTGTGGTTCGCTGCGGGGAAGAAAAGCTGATGACTGCGGTGAATAAATGGCTGATAGGACATGCGCAGGGCGGGCTTTCCGGGGATTGCTTTATCGGTTTGAAGGGCGAAAACCTTACGGTGTAAGATCTTATTGGTTTTATGAGGAAAATGTGGTATACTTTTAGCTATAATGATGAATTTTGCAGCTCCTTTTATACGATGACTGAAAAAATTGTAAAATCCAGCAATGCCAGGAAAAGGAAATCACTGCAAAAAGCATAAATGTAGCAGGGGGAATGACCACATGAAAGATTTATCGATTCGCTATTTAGAGCGTTTGTCGGAACTATATCCGACCATCGCCGCAGCCTCCACGGAGGTGATTAACCTGGAAGCTATCTTAAATCTGCCCAAGGGGACGGAACATTTTTTAACGGATATTCACGGAGAATATGAAGCCTTTTCCCATGTGTTAAAAAACGGTTCCGGGGCAGTACGCCGTAAGGTAAATGAGGTATTTCACAATACCCTGAGTAATGAGGATAAGCAGTCTTTGGCAACCTTAATTTACTATCCTAAGGAAAAGATGAATCAGGTGTTAAAGGAGAAAAATGACCCGGAAGACTGGTATAAAATCACGCTTTACCGTCTGATTCAGGTCTGCAAATGTGCAGCCAGCAAGTACACCCGCTCCAAGGTAAGAAAGGCCCTTCCGCCGGAGTTTGCCTATGTGATTGAGGAGTTAATTGTTGAAAAAGAGGAAGGGATTGATAAGGAATCCTACTATAATGCGATTATTAAAACCATTATCCGCGTGGGGCGGGCGGAGGAGTTTATCGTAGCGCTCTGCCAGTTAATTCAGCGTCTGGTGGTGGACCATCTGCACATTGTCGGCGATATCTATGACCGCGGGCCGGGACCGCACATTATTATGGATAAGCTGATGAAATATCACTCCATCGATATCCAGTGGGGCAACCATGACGTGCTCTGGATGGGCGCTGCGGCGGGGCAGATTAGCTGTATTGCCAATGTTATCCGCATCTGCGCCAGGTACGGAAACCTGGATATTTTAGAGGACGGTTATGGGATTAATCTGCTGCCCCTGGCTACTTTTGCTCTGAATGTTTATGGGGATGATCCCTGTGCCTGCTTCCAGCTAAAGGGCGGGGGAAATTGTAGTATTGACGAGCGGGAGATGAACGTTAAGCTGCACAAGGCGATTTCCATTATCCAGTTTAAGGCGGAAGGGCAGCTGATTATGCGCCACCCGGAATTTAAGCTGGAAAAGAGAAATCTTCTGCACCGCATTGACTTTGCCAAGGGGACGATTGTGCTGGACGGGAAGGAATATGAGCTGTTGGATAAGAACTTTCCGACCGTAAATCCGGCTGCGCCCTATGCGTTTACCGAGCAGGAAGAGGAGATTATCCGCCGTCTGGAACGGGCCTTTTTAAACGGTGAAAAGCTGCAGCAGCACATGAAGTTTTTATTGGCTAAGGGAAGCTTATATAAGGTGTATAATGGAAACCTTCTCTATCATGGATGTGTGCCGTTAAACGCCGACGGAACGCTCAAAGAGGTGGAGATTTACGGGAAAAAGTATAAGGGAAAGGCGCTTTATGAGGTGCTGGACAGCTATGTGAGAAAGAGTTTTGTCGCGGTCAATGCAGAGGAAAAACGGCGCGGAAAAGACCTGATGTGGTATATCTGGCTGCATGAAAACTCTCCGCTGTTTGGCAAGGCGAAGATGGCGACATTTGAGCGGTATTTCCTGGCGGATAAGGAAACGCACCAGGAAGGAAAGAATCCGTATTACCGGCTGTTGGAGAAGGAAGAAGTGACGGATCGGATATTGGAAGAGTTCGGACTTCCGGCAGAAGGGAGCCATATTATTAACGGGCATGTGCCGGTGAAAACGAAAAACGGGGAGAGCCCGGTCAAGTGCGGCGGGAAGGTACTGATTATCGACGGCGGCTTTTCCAAGGCTTACCAGAGGGAAACCGGGATTGCGGGCTATACGCTGATTTATAACTCCTACGGGCTGATTTTAGCGGCGCATGAGCCGTTTGAATCTACGGAGGCGGCGATACAAAAAGGGAGCGATATTCATTCCGAAAGCATTGTCGTCAAGCGGGTTTCGCAGAGAAAACTTGTGGGAGATACCGATATCGGGAAGGATATTAAGGAGAAGATCGGGGATCTCGAACAGCTTTTAGAGGCGTACCGATCCGGGGTGTTGGTGGAGAGGTTTCATTCGGTTTGATGTTCTCTTGCCGCTTTAGAAGTGTAGGACTTCTTGCTGAAGTTGGTTAAAATGGTAGAAATATCACTACATATGAATATAATGGTAATAAATAAAAATGTATGAAATACCTAAAATGTGTGCAAAATAGGAGAATAGGGCAGTATCAAAATAGTATGGTATAGATGCCGGGAAACCAACATAGATATGTAAGAAAATGATTGACGGGTCAATGACTCAATGCTATAATGGACGAATGTGAACAGCAACATGATTTTTGAAATACAGGTTGGAAAATATTATAAAATCGGGAATTAAGATTCCGAAAAGTCATAGAAGGGTAAAGGAGGATGCAATATGGCTAACGTAGGAAGAAAGCTTGGCGTAAATATCAGTACGTGTATGCTGGAAGCTAACATTAGTCCTGATAGCTTTGCCAAACATCTGGGGTATTCCATTAAAGATGTGTGGAATGTTATCGAAGGAAAGGTTATCATTCCTCCAGTTGAATTAGATAAGATTGCAAGTTTTCTTAAAACAACAAAGGGTGAATTGATTAATCATGAATCAGACAATTTAGTACCGGATTTGCAGTATATGAAAGAGTTTAGCAATCCTGATAATCTGGATAGAATATTAGATTTGATGGATGAATATGTGGAACTTAGAGAGGTTTTGTAAAGAGGAAAGCTGTACGAAAGTACAGCTTTTTTGAGGTGACAAATGGATTGGGAAAAGATAGTTGAGCAAATTCCAACAGCAATAGAAAAAGTTAGAACAGATTATGTTTTGAATAACATGATAATTAAGGATGATATATTTGGGATTCTGGAAAAGCATTGTACAGTTGTGTATTATCCGATAGAGAATGAAATTAACTGTGGTTTTCATACGAAGCGTTTTGTTAAAGATAGATTGGAGGACTTTGTATATATTAATACTGCAAAGACCGTCGCTGAACAAGTTTTTGCTGCTGCTCATGAGCTGGGGCATGTATGGGGGGTTGCTGCTCAAGTATGGGAACTAGCCGGAGAACAAGGCAAATTAGAGGGTAAGATAGAAGAGCGAATAATTAATAGATTTGCAGCAGAATTATTAATGCCAGCAAATGAATTTAAGAAAACCTTTTGGGTTCATATGGAAAAATTAGGTCTTGATCCTAATAAGCTTAGACTTGTGAATCTGATTCGTGTTATGGTGCTGCAGATGAATGATTATATGGTTCCATATGAATCTGTAAGAAGGAGAATCATTGAAACGAAAATAATCACGCAGGAACTTGGAGAAATTCTTTTGCAGAATGAAGAATCCATATTGCCTTTGATTAATGCTTTTTCAAAAGATCAGAATACAATATTAGACAGAGTAACCGAAAAAAAAA
>ERZ808028.1476-NODE-1476-length-14073-cov-11.525221_pt1 | contig 14073 bp, 7 predicted proteins | sample MGYA00380184_ERZ808028 | MGnify/ENA primary metagenome ERZ808028 (study PRJEB31490, sample SAMN06133397) | mouse gut metagenome | isolation source: J8_1 | host: mice | place: China: Chengdu | collected 2015-05 ...
CGCACTGTCCCGCTCAATAAGACGGCAATCGAGATGATAGAAGAATTACGCAGGGAAGCCTACTTCGGCGAAAATACACCCCTTGTTGCCGACGAGAACGGTGATTATACAAGACCTGTAAACTTCCGAAAAAGATACTACAGAATACTGAAAGCCGCAAGGATTGAAACGAAAGGTTTGCACTCGCTACGCCATACATTTGCAACGAATCTTGTAAACGGTATTAAACAGGCAGACGGCTCAATAAAATCTCTGACCCCTCGCCAAGTTGCCGACCTGCTCGGTCACAGTACATCACAAATCACCGAATTGTATTATGTGAAGAAAGACACAAGCAGGCTGAATGGAATAACTGATGGATTTGAGATGTGAATTCTAAACTAAATCGCTTCTTTAATTATGGTACTTTATATTTTATTGAAATGATTGAATGGAAAAGTATTATATGCTAAAATAATAAAAAATATCCTAGTTTATGAAAGGAATAATAATGAAAAGACATACTGTCATTTTAGGCGCTGGTGCAACAATTGCTACAATACCAAATGGTGATAAAAATGGTAATAAATCATCTGTAATGAATGGGCTTATAGAAAAATTAAATCTTAATGACGTGATATCTGATGTACAATTATATACTAAGAGCGAAAATCTTGAAGATATATATTCAGAATTATATTTAAGAGAGGATTGCAAAAGTGTTACTAAAGAACTTGAAAAAAGAATTTATAACTATTTTGCTTCTCTTGAACTACCTGAATATCCTACAATATACGATTTATTAGTTTTGAGTTTAACAAGTAAAGATGTTATTGCAACCTTCAACTGGGATCCATTATTAATTCAGGCTTATGTTAGATGCAATAAATTTACTAACAACTTACCACACATTTTTTGTCTACATGGCAATGTAGCTATGGGATATTGTGAAAAAGATGTTGAATTTGGAATGAATGGTGTAGCTTGTCCGATTTGCAAAAATATTTTTGCACCAACTAAACTTTTGTATCCTGTTAAAGAAAAAGATTACGGCAAAGACGATTATATAAAAAAGTGTTGGGAAGCAACTGAACAATGTATTGAACAATCATCAATGCTAACTATATTTGGATATAGTGCCCCGTCAACAGATAAAGAAGCTGTAGCTTTATTAAAAAAAGCTTGGGGCACTTTAGAAAGCAGATATCTTGAAGAGGTTTCTGTTATAGATATTGTTGGTGAAGATGAAATGCTTGATAAATGGAAAGATTTTATTTATTCACATCATTATAGATATACAAATGATTTCTTTAATTCTTATTTAGGAAAATTTCCAAGAAGAACTTGCGAAACTATTTTTGCAACTTTTATGTTGAATCTTCCTGCTGATGATACAAAAGGATTTTATGAAGGTATGAGCTGGGATGATGTTTCAAATATTTTAAGTGGTCTACTAATTGAAGAAATTAATACACCCAATAATAAAAATTATCCTTGTACATATAACAGAGATTAATTATTTATTGAATAAAAATGGCAGGTTAATAGAAGATTTTGAGATGTAACCTTGATTGCATATTTCTAAACTGCATACAACAAACAGACCGCCGAAGTTCCACCTCGGCGGTCAAAATTTGCGTTGCAGTAAACAAAGAAAAGGGGAAATATGATAAAAATCGTGATATAAAATGATGCTATATTGATGATGTAACAGACGGAATTGTTGGAAACAGTTGGCAACAGATGCGAAAATGACGCTCGTTTTGAGCATCAAAATGCGGAATTTCAGAGCGTGTGCCGACATTAGAAGAACAAAGAAAAAGCCCTGAAACCACGCAGTTTCAAGACTTTTGGTGTGGCAGGGGCAGAAGGACTTGAACCCTCGGCACGCGGTTTTGGAGTGGCTGTTGAAGGCTGAAAACCCTTGATACGATTGGCTTTGTAGGGCCTTTTATCACGATTTTCCATTAAGACCGTGTGCCCCCTGATGCTTTATTGATGCTATGAAATTGTTGCCCCTTACTATATAATAATCGCTGATGATTTGATGCTGTAAAAATCTCTAAGGCTGATGATCTACCAAAACACCAGCTTTTTTCCATCTTCATAGTACCTTAGAAAAAACCAAAAGTCAAGTTGTTTTATCATGCCGAACTGCTTAATAATTACACCGCAGTAAACAAAGAACAACATAAAAAGATTATAATACTCTATAAATCCGCTAACAACCTTCGGCAGACTTGTAAAAGTTCTCAAAAACTGCCGAAAAAATACTAAAATTGTAATATTTATGCTGAAAATTGTTGAGCTTTAGAAATTAGAGTGATATAATAATTTTAGTGATAATATGAAACAATTATAAATACTTTTAGGCAGAATATAACAGACTGATAGTATAAACTTGGTTAAATCTCTAATTTATATAAAGAGAAACAGTTTATTGAGAAAATCGGTATCAGCATCGCCGTCATTGCCTAAATTGGCAAAATGAACTGAAATAGCGGCGATAGCCTATACAAAATTTTACCGGTGACGCTTGATTTTGCTAAGATCCTCTCTCGTATGTCAAAGCAAGATGAAGCGATATATGATAAGGCGTATGATTTCAGATATTTTATGTAATCTACATATGCACAAAACATAATGTTGTGAAAGGATTAAGTATTGCAATACTGGTGAAATTATGCTGTTTGCTTATGATACATTTTTGCAATCTATAGTTTCTTCTGATGTGGCGGCGCAAAACAGTTCGGATGAGCCATATAGGTACGAATGTGCCTGTTGTGGAGAAGAAGTAATTATTGCTGCAAAGTACAGTAATAGCATGGTGCCTCATTTTAGGCATCGTAGTGGTAATAATGACGTTAATTGTGAAAAGTATCTGGGCAAATATGGATTAGTAAGTGTCAATTTCGAAAATCAAAAGCGTGATAGAGAAAGGGTGGAATTTTATTTTAATAGCACGACAAAATGTTTCTATATAGGATTACACTTTAATGAAAACGAAATCGCAAATTATGAAAAGAAAAATGTTAGTATTGAGATAAGATCCTGTAAAGACGCAGATCCGTTTTTCAGCCAAAGAATCAATGAAACAAATTTTATGCCAAATTGTGCAAAAATGGTTATGCTTGAAACTTTTTCTCCAGTTTACTTTATATCTAATACATTCAATCCTAACAAAAGACCGCATATAGTATTCCACGAAAACACACCATCTTTTTTTAAAATTCAGGGCGATGAAAAGGAATTTAATGCAAGGCTGGTTAGAAGCGAGGCATTATATACAGGTGTACGTTATTTTGTTGCGCTTGTGGGTGGTAATGGCGCACAATTAAAACTAAGGAAACTGCCGGGAGTAGAGATTGAACAGGAATTTGATTTCACGTCTATGAGAAATCGTATTTGGGCTTCTGTAATTACGATTACGAATAAAACAACTGAAATTGAAGCTGTTTTTGAACAGTGGGGCTATAAGATTGATACTCCTGAATCTCTTGTGTTGTTATGGCCACCTTCGTATGAGATTGATGGCATTAACTTTATATCTGCGGAGAGGGCGTTTTTATCAAGTAGTTTTCGGCTGCAACCTTGCGGAAATATCAACACGGGATCTGAAAGTATTCAAGTAATAGATGCCAATATCACAAAAATCAGGGTTAATAAACATATAAAAGTTTTAAGAAAAAATGCTGAAATAGAGATAGAGAGTCAAAATGTTAATTTACTTTTGAGAGAAAACAATGTCAAGGAGCAATTTGCAAAGAGATTTACTATTCCTAAAGAGAATAGATATTATTTATTTTCTAATGGTGGAACACGAGAATTGACATACGGTGAAGATGTTGTATTAACTTTAAATTCTTATATATGTGAATATTCAAACGGGTGTTTGATACGAATTATAAATGCAGTTAAGGATGTTGCACTAAAGGGAGAAGAACTTCTTATTGATATAATTAAACATTATAAAGTTTTTGAACCCTATAAAAGCATTTGTACGGATGGAAAGCCCGACTTCATAGTAAACTACATAAATAGTTGTAAAAAAACAGGGATAATTAATTCTTTAGCAAAAAAATATATTGAGGAGGACAAATTGTGAAATATATAGAACTTCTGTCATCGGAAGAAATACAATTTATTTGCTCCTCAATACCATATGGCGATGTCATAAAATATTTTAAAAAGAATTCAAAAGAGTTTTCTAGAATTCGTCCGGGATTTCGTCCTGCTGCTGTACCACCAAAAGATGTAACAAGGATTTTGAAAAACAATATAAATCGTGATTTTATTTCTTCGTTTGTTGAAAAGACTATTGAAATGTGGTTATTACAAATACAGGCTGCATATGAGAGTTATCTTGACGAAGGGAAAAGTGAAACGGCAGCCATTGTTCATACATTATCTCAGTCTTATTTTTCAGACAATGTTACGCTATATTTCAAATTGGCTGATAAGAATTATTCGGATGAACAGATTTCCTTGATTTCTTATTTGGTTTACGACAACAAGACCACCAAACAACAGATAGAGAATCTAAACGAAAGTGTTCGAGAACTTAAAACAACTATTCATGATATGGAGTCGGTAGCAAAAAAGAAGGACTCGGAAACAAAAAAACTTCAAAATAAACTTCAACAAGCTTTAGAGGAGTTAGAGGTTTTAAGAAATCTCAAATTCGAAATTGCCGGGCTTTCATCTGATTTACAAAGATATAAAGAAAAAGCAATCACGTTAGAAAATCAAAGGAAGCAACAAAACGAGCAAGTAGATCAACTTTTGTTGCAAATTCGTAAAATCACTAAAGAAAAAGAAGCATTAGAGAGTGATATAGTTCTTCGTTTCGAAAACGAAAGAAAAAGAAAATTAAATCCCTGTGTGCGAGAGTATTCCTTATTGAAACCAAATGATATAGGAGAGTTTCGAGAAAACTTATCTTATATTTTTGAAGATTTGGGAATAGGAGAATCTGTGCCCGGGATTGCATTGTTGAATAAATATCTTTCTAATATCTTGTTTTGCGGGATTCCCATAATAACAAGTGAACAATCAGGCTTGACTCTTGCAAAGTGTGTTGCAAATGCTTTAATCGGGACACAAGAAGTATCTTTGTTAAGGTACACTCCAAATGTAACTGAAGAAGATATTTTGGATTTTCTGTCTGCGTCTAAACGAGTTGTTTTGTTGGATAATTTTATCGGGAATTATAACGAAACATTATTACTTCCGATTTTAAGAATGTATGGGGACAGGATTATTTTTATGACAATACCATACGATCGGACATTGAACTATATTTCTTCCGAGTTTCTAAAATATTGCAGTTACATAAATGTAAGTCATTTTACTCAGTTAACGGGACAGGTTAAAATCAATGAGGAACTTCACACAGTAAGCGAAGAAAAATATTGTATGGAAATTCCCAATAAACAAAGCCGCTATTTAAAGATATTAAACAGAATTCTTACAGAACTTTCTCTTGATTATTTGTCAACAAACGTAAGACTGCACGGCGTTTCAAATGACGATGATATTTCTGCGGAACTAATATATAGTATACTTCCTTATTGCACTAATGTTTGCAATAAACATCCTATGTGTTTATCGGAAACATTACAGAATTATATGAAGAGATGTTCCTATAATGCGTTAATTGGGGAATGTTTTTTAAATGAATGAATTGATAAAATCCATGTCAGCTGATATGAAAATCTCACCATATTCAGCAGAGAGTGAAAACTCTTTTATATATCGAGTTTTATTCTCTGCTTTGGGACAGTGGTGCTTACATATCTCCGCCGGATCACAAGACGGCAATCCGGGAACAACAAAACATAATCAAACGCTTATATTGAATAACTTAATAAGTAAGTACATTGAGCTATTTCCGGGTATGGAAGATTTTTTATGTTCTGATGATACTCGGTTATCTGTATTGATCAGACACATATATCAAGAGGTCGGATATTTGTTCACGGACGACGCTAATCGCAATCATTTATGCGATGTGCAACGTGTTGTTAATACAGGGAACTCCAAATTATGCTTGAATTTATTACAGAAAAGTGAAATCAATGGGTTGGGAGTGTTCAACTCGGAGGTACCCCCTTCAATTTCATGGCGAGAACTCTTAATAAGAGATTCGCTTACACCCGAACAGTATATTGCTTCAAAATATGATATAGTTTTGTTTGAGAATAGAGATTTGGATCTTGATGAGATGCAGTTTTTTAATCCGCTAGCACATACTGCTCCCTCTCAGTCTTGGAATAACAAAATTTGCACGGAATTTACTGTAGGACGTAAAAGTCTATTAGGCCCATTTTATTTAATTCAGTCGTATGATGGAGATATTCTATACAGGTTGGAAGTTCAAAGTGAAACTGATGATAAACTATCATCATTCGAATATAGAAGATTATATTTTGCGCTAAAGAGCTTTTACAATAATCCCGTAAATATGCGAATTAAAAAAATAGATAATACATATTCCAAGCTGGTTTTTCAAGGTCATCTTCCCAATAGGGAATATTATTTACTGTTGCTTATTTCTTGGCCGGATCAGTATGCCTTCAACAAGACAGAGTTTATAATCAAAAACAACTTTTTACCATTCGTTTCTGAAGTAATATCGAATCTTGGAGTTAAAATTATAGGGGGTTAAATTATGGCTAACAATGGGGTACAACAATATTATGATGCGATTAGAAGTCGTTTAAGCAATTATATAAAATCAGATTATCTTGCCAATAGCGAAACATTATTATTATATGCTGAGGATTTGCTTGGTAAAAAGTGCTCCGATGCTACTAATATTGCAAAAGAACCATATATTGAAACATCTGCGTCTTATAAAAAATTGAAAGGTGGAATTATAAATTCCACAGAAGAAGAAATACCTGCTCATATCAAAGATTTTTTGATGAAGTTAATAGAAGAAAAACTTGGTGTATTTGAGGATCCTTTTGAACATCAGGTAAAGGCTTTACAATCTTTTATTGCAGGGAAAGATCTTTTTGTATCAACCGGAACAGGTTCCGGTAAAACAGAGTGCTTTATTTGGCCGATTATTTCGAAATGTATTGATGAGGTTAAGACAAGACCGGAGTCTTTCAAATCAAATGCAGTTCGTACATTGATTATTTATCCGATGAATGCTCTCGTTTCTGATCAATTGGCACGCTTTAGAAAAATAATGGGTTCTCCTAAATATATTGAACATTTTACAAACGACGCAAAAGTGGATAGAATCCCCCATTTTGGAATGTATACAGGCAGAACACCTTATGCCGGCGATAAAAAAATGACAAGCAGCAAAGAACTGGCAAAAACCTTTAGAGAAAGCTATTTGGTAGATGAAAATGCTACCGAAGAGGTACAAAGACAGCAAAAATTAAACATTGCTGGTTTACATAGGATTAATAAATATCCAGCCAGATATGGCGAAGATGGAATGCTGAAATTTGTCAACAATTTAGAAAATAATCTTCATACGCCAACACCTCTTGATGCAGAATTTATCACTCGATTTGAGATGCAAGCTTGTCCTCCCGATATTCTTGTAACCAACTATTCGATGTTAGAATATATGTTAATGCGGCAAAGAGAATCATATATTTGGGACAGCACAAGACAATGGCTGAATAAGTCTAAAGAAAACAAGTTGCTTATCGTTTTGGATGAAGCTCATATGTATAGAGGTTCTTCCGGCGGCGAAATAGCACTTTTATTGGAGCGTCTTTTTATACGTTTGGGTATTAGTCTTGAAAAAGTTCAATTTATTCTAACCACTGCCAGTATGCCGCTTGAGGATCAGAAAGCAATTCATGATTTTTATACGGGGCTTACCGGGAAAAATCCCTCTGATTGTGAATTCTTGTTTGGCGAACGAGAGGAGATTCCTAAAGAATCGGAAATATCGCTTAATATCGATGCCTTGGTAGAAGTTGGTTCTGAGCAGGTTCAGGATAGTGAGATTGCCAACAAAATCAAAAAGTTTGCCCAATTAGTGTATTCAGAAAACTTACCGACAGATATTACGGTCAAGGAAGCACAGGCGTGGCTTTATAATAACTTGCCCAGATATGCAGCGTTCGTTGAATTAAATAAGCTATGCAGAGAGGGCGCCAAATCATATAGTCAAATAAAGACTAAAATGTTTGGTGAACATAAAAAGGCAGAATTGGCTTTGGACTCTTTATTGTCCATAGTTCCTTTGGCATGCAAAGATGGAAATATTCTTTTTCCTGTTAGACTTCACATGTTCTTGCGTGGTTTACAAGGCATATATGCTTGTTCTAATCCCAATTGTTCCTATTCTAAATACTCAAAAGAAGAAAAACTAAAGCTTGGTAAAGTGATTTCTCTTCGCAAAGAGAAATGCGAGTGTGGCGGACGAATTTATGAATTGGTAAATCATGTGAAATGTGGCGCACTTTATTTAAAAGCATATGTCCAGATTAATGAAGGACAACCATATTGGTATGTATTCTCGCAACGCGGATTAAATGGTGATGTAAATTCTCTAAAAGAGATGCTTTTGTATATTATGCCCGAGGGATATGATAGGAAGCCTAACGATAAAATTGGTTCTCTTGATCCATTTACGGGTAAATTGTATTTGGCAGAGAAAGATGACCCAAACTTATTAAAGGTTATCTATACAGATAAATTTGATACAAATGAGCAGGCATATACTTTTGCAACTTGTCCCAAGTGCAGAAAGCCAATGAGATTGAAAAAGCCAAGTGATTTTTCCACAAAAGGTAATATCCCTTTTTATAATTTGACAAAAGCACAGTTTGAGTTGCAACCGGCAAAATCTGATATGATAAATCAAGGAAAAAAAGTTCTCTTGTTCTCAGACTCTCGACAAAATGCGGCCAAGCTCGCGCGTGATTTGTCAAAATCTTCAGATGCGGATGCGTTCCGTCAAGCCGTTATGCTTTCCACGCTCTTACTTAAGATAGATGAAAAAGAACATTCCTTAACAGATTTATATCCGGCATTTTTGGATGTGTGTATTCAAAATCAATTGACGTTTTTCAGTGGCTCAAGTAAGGATAAATTTTTGGATAACAAGAGAACATTTGAAAACACAAAAAAACGTTATTCTCGAAGAGGTAGACCTATAGATTACTCTGCATTGGCGCAAGAGTATCAGAATCTACCCAATGAGTATTACGAACAACTGTTAACGTTTTTCACTGAAAGCCCTCGTTCCTTTAAGGATATAGGGATAGGGTTTCTTGCTCCTGTTTCAGAAGCGTTAGATGATTGCGTTTTTGATTTAGAGGATCAAGGAATAGAGATTAAATCCAACGATTTGTATAAGGCGTTAGTATTATTATTTTGGGATGTTATGGATGACTGTGCGGCTCTTGGTGAATCTATACCTGACGATATACGAAGAGATTTACCGGGTCGTAGTAAGGCTCAGGATTTTGGTCTTTCCTTTAATTTTTTACATGCATTAGATTCAAAACTGATTAAATTACTGCCTCAATATCTTAGTATTCAAGAATCAAGCATAGATGCTTTAATTACAAAGATTAGAGATGTATTTTTTAGTTCTGCTTCGAATAATAGGTATTACATTAAGCTTTCAACAGTAAAAGTTGAATTAACCAATAAAGACTTTAAATGGTATAGATGTACAAAATGCGGTAAACTTTCTCCGTTCAAGTTAGGTGACTGTTGTGGTGCATGTTTCGAAGCGCATAAACTCACAGAAATCAGTGACATTGATTTAGAACGCTTTGATTTTTGGCGTATACCAGTTCTGAACGCCCTTGAAAAAATCGATAGAATTCATACCATTGACACAGAGGAACACACTGCACAACTTTCGCATAAAGGTGTCAAAAGCGAAACTTGGAGTCGTACCGAAAAATACGAAATGCGCTTTCAGGATATTAATGCTGGAGAGCATGGCGAAAATTCTATTGATGTACTGAGTTGTACAACCACTATGGAAGTCGGCATTGATATTGGTTCTTTGACCGCAGTCGGACTAAGAAACATTCCGCCAATGCGCGAGAATTATCAGCAACGAGCCGGACGAGCCGGACGAAAGAATGCCGGCATATCAACAATTGTTACATATGCATCCGGTGGTGTCCATGACAGTCACTACTTTGCACATCCTGACGAAATGATATCAGGTGCACCAAGAAAGCCTTGGATTGACAGAGGTAATCCAAAGATTTTGCAACGGCATACAAATATGTTGGTTATCAACGGTTTTATGTCATCACCAGGGATGAAGGAACATTTTGATAGCATTATGGATATTGGGATTATAACCTTCTGTGAAAAATTTGGTATGGCGTTCATTGAGTATGCCAAAGCCTTGCCTTTTGACACGAGCGGAACTATTGAAAGTTTTGAAAAAATTAAGTTAATGGTTCTTGCCGAAGGAAAGCGAGCACAATATACTGCGAATGATAAAGAAACAGATGCTTTTGATGTGTTTTATAGCGAAGGCTTTATTCCATCATACTCCTTCCCGAAAAATGTGGTTCGCTTTTTTGTTGAAGAGGAATCAGAGAAAGGCAAGCAGGCGCCTCGAGAAATAAAATATGCACCAGAGCGCGATATAGCTGTTGCATTGAGTGAGTACGCTCCTGGGAGATTCGTAACCATTGATAAAAAGATTTATCGAAGCGGTGGTATTTACGCAAATCCACGACCAAAGGGATTTGAAGCTAATCAAGCAGAATATTATTTCAATAGTCCTGATTATTACAGTGATATTTTTGTGTGTACGGAATGTAACTGGTTTGGAAGCAAAGCAGAGGATACTCAGAATGGTACTTGTCCTTATTGTGGGGCTTCTGTTGATCGTCGAAAGATGTTAAAGCCGTGGGGGTTTGCTCCTGTTAAAGGCGATGAAGTGCGTCATGAAGACGAAAGTGAAGAGTTAACCTATACTGAAGCTCCGTATTATTCATACGTACCAAGTGCATCTGATACCATGCAAAATTATGGCGAAAGTAATATAAAGTATATCGAACTTTCTGATAAAAAAGTGCTGACAGTGAATATGGGCAAGCACAAAAATGGATTTAATGTCTGCAAAAAATGCGGCGGTGCTGATGTTGCGGAAGAAAGCGATACCGGTAACTATAAATTTTCACAACCGTATCATGATCATCGGCCATTATGCAGACACGATGGTACTGTTGAATCAAACATTTTTCTTGGATATGAGTTCATGACGGATATGTTTATGCTGGATATAGAGTATGATTCTAACAGACTGGTCGGTATAAGTAACTCAGAGGAAAAAGCAATTTTAAGGGCTTCCGTAACAACATTACACGAAGCAATGAAAAAAGCTATTTCATTAGAGCTCGATATCGATTATAATGAAATTAGCGGAGGATGGCGACCACGCATTAAAAGAGATGGAAATTCCCATATTGAAATGTACTTCTATGACAATTTAACAAGTGGCGCGGGATATTCATCTTTGATTGGTACAATTTTGGATAAAGTTCTGATTAGAACTCGAGATATTTTAAGTAATTGTGAATGTTCAAGATCATGCAAAAATTGTCTTGATAATTATTACAATCAAAGGAATCACTATCTCTTTGATAGGAATCTCGGATTGCAGTTACTGAATTATGCAGAGCTAAACAAGTATCCATCTAAATATGAAAAGGCGGAGAAGGAGGCGATGCTTTATCCTTTATTAAAATTGATAGAGGAAGATGGCAGCAGAACTGGTACGGAAACTCTATGCTTTGAAGTTATTCCGGCGCTCATGAAAAAAGATAACTCCGATCCGCAAAAACTTTATTTTAATCCATATGATTTAACCGATTGGTTGCCTAATGCGTTTATGAAGTTCAAAGAACACACGGTTTGATAAGGTACATGGCTTTTGCCATCAGAGATTGGGCGGAAATGATTACTTGGAGGCATAAAATGACTCAAAAAGAAATGCAAGAAATAAAATTAAAGAATTATTCCCCGCTGAGGTATCCTGGTGGCAAAAGTAAACTTGCTCCATTTGTATCTTTAGTAATCAAAAAGGCAAATCTACAGGAACCCGTTTATATCGAGCCTTTCGCCGGCGGAGCCGGAATAGCTCTTGAGTTGCTATTTAACGGAACCGTTCGTGAAATAGTGATAAATGATTATGATAAAGCAATATACTCGATGTGGAGGGCAATATTAACAGATACGCAAAATTTCATTCAGCTGATAGAAAATACTCCTGTAAATGCTAACGAATGGAGAAATCAAAAGAATGTTTATTTAACACAAAATCAAAAGTATTCTATAGAACTTGGTTTTGCTGCATTTTATTTAAATCGTACAAATCATTCTGGAATATTAGGCGCCGGTCCAATTGGCGGATACGATCAAACCGGAAAATACCTTATTGATGTCCGTTTTAATAAGAAGGATTTGATTGCAAGAATTAGACAAATTGCCAAATATAAAAGTAAAATCCATTTATATAATCAAGATGTACGAACTTTTTTAAATGTTTATTTGCAAAGATATATTGAAAATGCGTTCATTTATTTAGATCCGCCGTATTATCATAAGGGCAAGCAATTATATAAAAATTTTTTCAGCCATAATGATCATGCACAAATAAGAGATATAATTGCAAATCTGAATTGCCCATGGATGGTAACCTATGACGATGTTGCAGAGATTCGAGAAATATATAATATGTATCAAGGGTATAATTTCGATTTAGTATATAGTTTGGCAAATACCGGACGCAATTCAGAGATTATGTTCTTAAGCAATCAAAAATTGATTCCTACAGATGATGAACTAACAAAAGCAGGTATAAAAATAAATTTCAGATAATACATCATACATGCTTTCTTATATTTCTGTATATTTGCTCTGGATTATGCGCCCTGAAAAAATTTAGACCTATACAAAGTGAAAATTGTGGGTAATACATTGTTGGTTATTTCTGATGATGTGTTATCCCTTTTTTTCATTGCTCAAAATCTGCGTGGCGGTAAACAAAGAATACAGTATTCCCAAAATTTCAGTATTTTATTCACACAAGGCTTGACAGAAAACAAATGTTCTGATACAATAATTATACAACTAAATAGGTGTCTATAAAAAATTCTGACGCAAAGCAGAAAACAAACATAAACATATTACGCAAAGATCTTACTTACATATTCGGGCACGGACTAAAAATCGAGCGAACATACCGTCCGCTTTGTTTTTGTGTCCGTATCCGAATATGAGGTAAGGTCTTTTTGGTTTTGCCTAAAAATTCATACACTGGCAGAAAAATGTGTTCGATTTCAAAAATAGCACAACAAAGGTCAGACTACAGTGCAGTTACATACACAGCAAAAGCCGTGAAAAACATTGTGGGAGATGAAAATTTTGAAACAATCCGTTTATAAGTCTTATGACGAACTGCCGTTGTTTTTCAATGCGGAGTTGGTCGGCAAGGTGCTTGGAATATCGTCAACAACTGCATATGAGCTGATGCACCGAGAAGATTTTCCGAGCATAAAAATCGGCAGCAGACTCATTGTACCGAAAGAAAAATTCATTGAATGGGTCAACACACAGGCGGAAAGGAATGGGTGAGAAGATTGAAATACAGTCAATATCTGAAGCGTAACGCTGTCAAAAATTATTTCCCTTTGCCGAATGAAATCTTTTGTCTCGGACTTTGTTCGGGGGAGATAGCAGTCTATGTGTATCTGCTGTACCGCGAAAACAGGAAAACATTTCAGTGCCACCCGAGCTACAGAACCATCGGCAATGCCTTGAAAATGTCGCGCAACACGGTGAGCAAATATGTAAAACGGCTGGAGGAAAAGCAATTGATCCGAACTGAACCGACGGAAGTCCGAACAGCAAGCGGAGCGAAGCGCAACGGAAATCTGCTCTATACAATTCTGCCTATTGAGCAGGCAAAGAAATTGTATTTGGAACAGCAATTGCAGCGAGCGGTCAGTCAGCAGGTGTATAAAAAAGCAATTAGAAAATTGGAACGGTATGATCGACAAACAAATCAAAAGGCGGTGTGAAAATGAGAATCAAAAAGATAAAAGCAAAATCGGTGAAGAGATGCACTGTGTG
>ERZ808028.1485-NODE-1485-length-13978-cov-6.222286_pt1 | contig 13978 bp, 19 predicted proteins | sample MGYA00380184_ERZ808028 | MGnify/ENA primary metagenome ERZ808028 (study PRJEB31490, sample SAMN06133397) | mouse gut metagenome | isolation source: J8_1 | host: mice | place: China: Chengdu | collected 2015-05 ...
AATGAAGTGAACGGTATTTCCCGCGTGGTGTATGACATCAGCGGCAAGCCGCCAGCTACCATTGAGTGGGAATGATTAACAGCTAACTCATAGCAAATCATTCCTATTCAGATACTAACTCAACCCTCTGTTTTTACAGAGGGTTTTTGTTTTTATGTATTCATTTCTATTCACTCTACACCATATTTTTCTGCGGTACAGGTGACGGTATTACCTTAAAGGTATACTCTCATACCGTCATGAAAATGGTTTCTATACGGGTGAATTGTGCTTACCGATACAAAATTAAAAAACCTCAAGCCGCAGGACAAACTGTACAAGGTCTCCGATCGTGACGGGCTGTATGTAGCTGTGCTTACGTCAGGCACGGTCTCGTTTCGTTATGACTACCGTATCAACGGTCGCCGAGAAACACTGGTAATCGGGCAGTATGGGCGTGACGGTATCAGCCTGGCAGAAGCGCGGGAAGAACTGATTGCTGCAAAGAAGCTGCTTAAAGCAGGCCAGTCACCGGCTGCGGCTAAACGTGACGGTATCAAAAAGATTCGTGGTGCCGAAACGTTTGCGGTACATACCGACAGTTATATGAAACACGTCATCCTGGCTGACAGTACCCGCGCAATGAAACAGGCGGTGATCGACCGTGACATACTTCCGGTTCTTGGCAACAAAATGATGGCTGAAATTACCACATCGATGGTTCGTGATTTATGTGACCGGATTGTAGAACGCGGTGGTCGGGCAACAGCAGTACAGGCCAGGGAGATCATCAGCAGCGTATACCGTCACGCCAATGACCGTGGTCATGGTTTGTTTAATCCTGCGGCTGACATTAAACCTTCGTCTATCGCCATATTTAAACCACGAGAGCGAACACTGACACCAGAAGAAATTGGCCTGTTCTTCCGCACGCTGGATGCCATTGGTGCTATGGGCACTATGAAAATGGCTTTAAAGCTGGTGCTTATCACTATGGTTCGTAAAGGCGAATTCACCAATGCAACGTGGGATGAAATAGATTTTAAAAAATGGACATGGACAATTCCTTCAGACCGCATGAAGGGAAGCCGGGCGCACGTTATTTACCTGCCTAAACAGGCACAGGATATATTGGTTGGGTTGCAGATGTGCGCTGGTGGAAGTGAATATCTGGTTCCTGGTCGTTACAATTTCCGGAAGCCATTATCTAATGCCGCGCTGAACTCTCTGATCGACAGAACGGTGAAAATAATAAATGAAGATGGTGAGAATATTCAGGACTTCACCGTACACGATATGCGCCGTACAGCCAGTACGTTGTTGCATGAGGCTGGTTATCCTTCAGACTGGATTGAAAAGGCTCTGGCACATGAGCAGAAAGGTGTGCGCGCCGTATATAACAAAGCGGAATACGCCAGACAGCGCGCCTACATGTTGCAGCAGTGGGCCGATATGATTGATTCCTGGATTGACGGGGAGCATACGGATCTGATTCCGTTCTCCCCGTCGAAGTTTGAGAAGTGGATGGCGGGTAATAACGTTTAATTATTCTGCTGATTTTCTTCCATCTCGGCTTCTGCTGCCAGTGATTCAATTTTGTCTGCGAATATTGCTGACAGCGTTGCAAATTCAGCATCAGTGACAGCGGGAACTGGAACAAACCTGATCCCGCTGTGTGCAAGCATGTTTGCAGTTTCAAGGCATTTCCTTAAATCTGCTGGTGATGCCCTGTTCATGCTGCACGCTCCCGCCCCTGGTTGTCTGTTGGTGACAGCGGAGCATTGCTGAATGCATTTGTTAATCCGCCAATATCCAACGCGTATCCAGGGTGTAGTTGCACTGCCGGGTCTTCGCACTGATTACCCCAAACATCGAAGCCATGAGACGACTGGCGGGCGAACAGTTCAATGCGAGAAACATCGCCTAACAATTGCACAAGTTTTTCACGAACGACATCTGGTTTTCTTGAATGCTCAAGCCGCGGTGCGGTAAATGACTGAACGATCCCTGCATTAATGCGCGTAGGTAGTTTTCCCTTAACTGCAAACAGGCAATCTTCACTATTGGCGCGAGTCATGTGCCCCATACCCATAACCAGTTTATCTGGTTGTCGACTACCACATTTTATCCACGTGAAGCCCTTCATGGTCATCAGACGGAATCCCCAGGCTTCAACAACTTTTAGTGCTTCGAGTGGTTGTGTTGGCACCCACCACATGGCCAACAGACAGTTTTCATCGGACAAATCCCACACAGGAAGGCGGCAGATATCCAGCACACTCATAACCGGATATTTAAAACCAGCGCCGCGATTACCATCTGCGGCTTTGTCCCGGTATACCCAGGGTGGATCTGCATAGATTAGCGTGTATTTTTTCATTGTTCTGCTCCCAGACTTCCTTTGGTAAAGGCTTGTATCAGCCTGTTTGCTGCCGCTTTCTGTGCTGCTACATTGGCAATAACTGATAGTTTTTCCTGGCTTGCTTTCGTGCAGATCCCAACCCAATTATCCATTAGGAAAAAATTCTCTCTTTCTGCGAAGTCAGTATTTGCACATAATGTTTCAATCATTGAAATTATTTCTTTTATTGAGTGATTAACCATCATTTGCTGAACAGCATAACCAAAAGCGTTAATCATCACTGCATGAAACTGGATATATTCTCTTTTGTATTCTGATTGCTTTGTACCATGGCGAATTGCTTCTAGTTGTGTAAGACATAACCATGATTCCCATACTGACTCGATGTTACCAATTTCTAGTTTTTTTCCATTATGAATACAAAATTTTGATGTTGAATCACTTAATGCTTTGAAACTCACCCACATGTTTGACTTTGACGGAACAACGTTGTGCTCGAAGTCAGTGACTTCTGCAAAAGTGTCATGTTGCGACAGGAAAGACACCATTTCTTGGGCAACATCGTTTCGTCCGTCATACGCCATATTAATTGCTGCAGATGGTTTTGAAACATTATTATTAATGTCAGAAAAGAACTGCTGACGCGCCTTCAAAGGAAGGTTATGCGTAAGTATAAGAGGAATCATAATTGTTTCACCATAATTACGGCAGAACTCAGCTAATCCTGCAGCACGATGCTGTCCATCAAATAATTTTATTTCTGCATCCATAGGAAATCTAGCTAAACCGACATTAGTATTTCCAATCTCATGGAACTCTATTTCTGAGTTACAATTTCCGACCAATGGTGGAACAATAAATGGTTCCTTTTTCTCGTAAGCGTTGACTAAATATTGATAAAACTTTTTTACCCTGGTTGGATTAATTTCACGTTGAGAACGTTCAAGGGTACTTCCCGTATTGTCGGTTGCCAATACTCTCGATAGTGCTCTTGCTGGTACTGTCATCATAAGTATTACAGTGCTTCCCTGCGTTCCTCGTGATGCGGGAAATTCAAAGAAATAATCGCCTACCTTGCTCATGATATTACCTTTTATATTATTGTTTTGTTTATTCATAAACCACCCCGCAACATCCTATGCCGCTATAGTCGCCACGGCGAAGGCCGTTACCTTTTGTGATACATTGGTCCCTGCGAACCGCGATCCTTGCACGCTCAACATCACCAGAAGCAACATCCATACACTGAAGCCAAAGGTGGGAGGCAATGCGGAACTGCCCTTTTTTCTCTCTTTCAATCGCGCGTTTTTCGATCTCTATCGCCGCAGGAGTAACGGCAACAACCTTTGAAGGGCTGCGCATTGAAACCTTGTTCATGTGATATTTTTCAAGTCGGCTTAACTTTCTCACTTAATCCAACCCTCTCTGAAAATTAATGCCAGCAGATAAAGCCATGCTGAAACAGAGGCCAGGAATAAGTACCATCCTGATCATTTGCTCCAGTGCCTTAGCAGCACACTCATGCAGCGTTGCTCACAGGACGATATACACGTTGCTGAACAGGAGGCTTTTTACCCTGGAACTCTGCCGGGCTTGCTGCCTGACGTTCATCAAGCCAACGCTCAACTTCATCACGGTTCCATGCGCAGCGTTTATCGGTGATATACCAGCGTTTAGGAAATTCCCCTGCGCGCTCCATACGGTCGATAGTGCTCCATGACAGTGGCACCACCGCCAGGAGTTCCTTCTTACCTAATGCACCTTTCATAAATACCTCTCTTGGTTGCAGTGCGGCGCGCGTGGCGCCGCGGTGGTGGTTACTCGAATTCTGGACGCATATCGTTAAGCGTCATCATGAATTTTTGGTGATATTCATCACCGAGCTTTTCAGCCATGGTGTTAATTTCATTTTCAGCGCGCTTGAACATCGTTTTTGCATCTTCAGCAGATGGATCCAGGCTATTAAGTATCGCGATGATATATTCTCGAGCTTCTTCTCGTTCTGAATCTGAAATTGGCGATAGGTGTTGACGCTCATCGTCAACTACGGAATATTCACCAGTGATAACAGCTGCGTTATCTTGGCTAAGTCCAGCTTCAGCGCGCTCATCCATAACAACAGCCTTCTGCATTTCAATAGAAACAGGAAGATATTTGAACAGTCGGCGAATTACTGTTTTTTTAGCCATCTCATCGAAGTGATCAACCCATGGGCCACTGCTACCGGCTTTGCTCAGTGCACGAACTTTCTCAACGTCTGCCCGGCTCATAACTTCAAATTGGACTCCGCCATCTTTCAGTCGTGCAACGGCGTAAACGTGCGTTAATTCTCCGCGGTCACCTGTTTCGCAAGGTAAATGCTCGAGCGTTTCTTCCAGGCCGTATGAGTAGCTGAATTTGTCGTTTGTATGTACGGTACGAGCCGAGATGCTCAGGATCTGCCCAGAGCGGCGGGCAAGGTCAATCATTCCGCGATAGCCGATAATCAGCTGTGCTTCTGTAGATACGGTTTCCCATCTTCCATTTACTTTCTGGCGTTTGTCGAACGGTATCAGGTAAGCGTGTCCAAGAGCTCCGCCTGGTTCAAGACCCAATTGGGCACATTGCATAATTGCCCCCAGGAAGCTGGCTTGGTCGCATGATGCAAGTTTTGGAACCTTTCGGATCTCTGTGGTTGCTATGCGCGCCAGACGGTCTGCTGTCATGTGCTTTGGAAGTGCCAAAGCCATCTGAGCTTTAATTTTTGGGTCTGCCAGAAGTCCGGCCAGAGTTGTTGGTTTCTCATTATGATGTGCAACTTGGTTACCGGTAGCCGCTGCCTTAAGTGCATTGATAGACATTTTTTCTCCTTACTTCATTCTGAAGACGCGTTGTGTCGTTGTTGTTTTGAATTTTTCGAATAACTCAGGGTGTACTGACTGGAATAGCTTCTGGTCGAATCTGTTGCTGATCTGAGATTTCCATGTGCAGAGCGGCTTTCCGTCCAGGGTCAGGACTGAGTGCTCTTGCATGTACATCTTCAGCTTCTCTTCTGATATAGCTATTTCTTCTTCCAGTGATTTTCTGCGTGACTTCATGTCTCGTAGATCGTTGAATAGTGCGAGTGCCTTTCCGTCAGCCTCGATACTTGTCCCGGCCTCTTTCTCAAACATCAGCGATACATCGCTTACGCTGGTAGCTTCCGGCGGGTTAAGATTTTTCACTCGGTCCCAGAAAGCGATTTCTTTTTCTAAGATCGCCTGGATAGTTTCTTCATCACGCTCAACCCGATAGATTCGGAAGTCGTCGCCACCGATAAGCACACCGAAAACGCATACCTGTTTGTTTGTAACCATCAACCCGTGCATGGCCTGGGCCGTGTAATGCACAGGAATTGCATCTGTCTGGATTTCTCCCCATTCTTTGGCTTTGAACGGACTAACTGTTTTTATCTCAATGTTCTCGCCTGACGCTGCTTCTGCATCGATCTCAGCTGCAATAAAATCGTAATCACGGTGGATATAGCGGTTTCCGCGATGAACGATTTCCATCCCTGTTTCCTCAGAAAGCAGGTCTATTACGTATGGCTCCATACGCTGGCCACGCGTGAAAACTTTCTGCTTGCTTGGGTCTACTGGTTTGACACGTGGCTGGACCTTATCCAGATAAACCTCAAGCGGGGTGCGCCATGGGCTAATTCCAAGAATCCCTGCAACATCGCTTCCTCCGATGTATTTTGTTCTATCCATGATTCCAGCGTTCCGCATCATGCCGCGTCCCTCTGCCCATCAAGCTGATCAGCCAGATCCCAGCGGGCGATAATTGCCATTGCCTCGCGCCGGTAGGCATCCATTAGTTCTTCGAACTCAGGGCTGTCTTTAGCGGCCTCCAGTACTTCCTGGCGAACACCTTTGCCTGTTACAACGTCGAAAGTTGAGGCCAGTTGATGAAGCCGGATACTCTCAATCAGTTCAACTTGTCGGTCATATAGCTGTTCTGACAGGCGGTAGTCCTTGTCGAATGCCAGCATGATTTTTTGAAGATTTTTCTGCTGATTAACGTTCATTATCAGCCCTCCCATATCTCGTTATCGTTGGCCACATCGCGAGCTTCTTTGCTGACGAAAGCCCACTTAATGCCTTCCTGTAAGGTGCGGAACTTCCAGCTCATGAATCCGCATGCAGTAACGCAGTACCAACCGTTGATGATTTTCCACTGCATAATTTGTTACCTCGGTCTGTTACCGTTGAGGTAATGATTATGCGTATTTGGTTTGATGTCAATAGATATGAGTTAAAAAAATTACCCGCCAGGTAATCGTATAGGCAATAAAAAAGCCGCCAGAAGGCGGCTTACTTACTGAAAAATATGATTTTATTGTTTGTTTTTTTCGTTCTGGTTGATGACAAATTCAATGTAACTTTCGATCTTTGCTTTCTCGGTTTCGGGTAACAATGCGTAGCGCGAGCGGTCATAGTTGATGGTCGCAGGGTCGTGCGGGTGAATCAGTAATTCATAGCCGTGACGCCCGAATGCGGATGCAACATTCTCCAGGGTGGAAATGGAAACGCTGACCTCATTGTTTAACAGGCGGCTGATTGTCACCTGGGCGACGCCGGATGCGCGGTGAAGTTTTCCCTGTGTTGAAAGGTCGCGGCTTTCGCTCATCCAGCGTTCCAGGTTGTGAGCCGCCAGCTGACCAATGTCGCTTGGGCCGACAGGCTGAAAACCTTCCTGAGAAAGCGAGCGATCGATATCAAGCCAGTTACGGGGTTTATTGGCGGCAGCTTCAATTTTTCGCGCAACCTGGTCGCCGATAACCTTCTTGCCAAGAGCCCAGCGGTTTACCAGATTTGCCTGAGTTCCAAGTTTTTCTGCCATCCGCGTCTGAACACCATTGAATTCACGGTCGATCAAGTCGTTGAGATTTTGCCTGCGGACGTCCTGGATACTTTTCATTTTCTGGAAAATCGCCTCATATATGAATCAGTAGATGATTCAATTTAAAGCAATATTACCCAACAGGTAAATGCACCTCATAGGTAACTACCCTTGATTTTTGTTACCTTATGGGTGAATATTTATTATCTGAAATAAATATCAGGCAATAGCTATGAGCGATAACGGACATTTCGATTTCAAAAAGCACTGGCTTGCACTTACTCCGGATGAGCGTGAAGCCTTCGCACAGGAAGCCGGAACGACGAGTCACTATATCCAGACTCACTTAACAGGTAAGCGCAAAATGCCAGGTAAGGTATTGATGAATGGGCTTTTTAAAGCCTGTAAAACAAGACAATGGCTGCGCTCAAAAGCAGAATTGGCATACTTCTTCTACTCATGATATCCAGCCACAACCCTCTGTAGACCGCCATCCGGCGGTCTTTTCATATCTATTCGTACCTCAAAGGTAATAAAAAACCAAATCTGGTTGATCTTTTTTTTGTGTCAGCACAAAATGACCGTAATCCCAATACTAATAACAGGGCTTACCATGGAAATCATTACACGTATTGATGCCGCAAAGCGCGGACTTAAACGCTACTACACCGGAAAAACATGTAAGCACGGACATGACAGTGAACGCTGGGTTTACAACGGACACTGTGTTGAGTGCACCATGGAATCAAACCGTCGTATCAGGGCAGAGATTAAGCAGATCATGATTAATTCCTCCCCACAACATTCAAGCTGATAGCGGAGATTAATCATGAGCAGACATGCAACAGATTGGGCCTGGGAGACAGATCCAGGTAGCTCGTCATTAAAGCTCATACTGCTCTCGATGGCTGACAGAGCCGATGAATATAACCTCTGCTATCCGGAGATTGAACATGACGGTATCAACAGAAGTTGACCACAACGAATACACAGGTAACGGTGTTACGACTTCATTCCCTTATACCTTTAGGATTTTCCAGGAATCTGATCTGGTAGTACAGGTGTTTGACCTTGATGAAAATATCGCTGTGCTGGCTCTTGATACTGATTACGCAGTCACTGGTGCGGGAGGGTACAACGGCGGTAATGTAATTCTGTCGAAGGCGTTGGCTAACGGTTATCGGATTTCTATATCACGAGAGCTACCGGTTACACAGGAAACTGATCTGCGCAATCAGGGTAAGTTTTTTGCTGAGGTGCATGAGGATGCGTTTGATAAGCTAACGATGTTGATTCAGCAGGTTCGCAGTTTGTTTAGCCTTGCGCTGCGTAAGCCATCAAGCATCGCGAACTGGTACGACGCGCTAAACAACTATATCCGTAATCTTAGAGACCCACGAGATCCACAGGATGCGGCAACAAAAAATTATGTTGACAGTGTCGCCTATTATGTCGACAACCTTTTCAAAAGGACGCTAAGAGTTCCTGAAAGTTATGTTGATCAGATACCATCAAATGAAGAGAGAGCGAATAAAATTCTTGCTTTTAATGATGTAGGGAGACCAATTGCCGTTTTGCCAGAATCAGGCTCGGCTTCAGATGTTCTAATTGAGTTAGCAAACAATGGTGCAAAAATAACAGGATATAAAAATAAGGGACCATTTGCGATTTTACAGACAGTAAAAGACAAATTAGATAGGATTTATTATGTAAGTGATTATGGTGTCTTACCAACAAATAGTGCCACCGTTAACTCTACAAATTTGCAGAACATGCTGAACGATCTGTCTGGTAAGTCCACGATTACGAGAATTGTGTTTGCAGATCAGGGTACTATTTTTGTCAATGGGCCAATCATAGTCCCTAATAACACCGACATCGAAATTAAATCCGGCGTTACGGTTTCAGGCGCGTCTGGCAATCTGAGGCCGGTATTTGTAAGTGAGAAATGGGAATATGTTCTGTCAAACAGGACAGTCTCGGGAGGTTTTGCTTCTAACACATCCGATCTTGGTAACCGCTCAGATTATATTGGGATATGGGGAGGTGGGACCGTTGACTACAACTATTCTACGGGAGGCACCTCGAATGGGATGGAAATGCATTGCATCTGCATTGCATCAGCAGTGCGGGTTAAATTAGGTGGTGGACTGGAAATTAAAGGTGCAAGAAAATATTCTTACCTTGTAGCCAACGTTCAATATCTTGATGCTCAAGGGCTTCGTTTTAATAACAACTCTGATGGACTTCATCTACAGCCACCTATTGATTATGCCTACGTAAGGGATCTGTACGGTACGACTGGCGATGACATGTTTGCAATGACCGGAGGGGATTACCTTGCTTACGATTTAGGGTTGCGCGGAACGTTTAATCACATCGACGTTAAGGGCATTTATGGCATTAATTCTTTATGTGCAGTAAAGGTTGCAGGAAACAGCACAACACCTGTTCGCCACCTGAGCATAGATGGTGTTTATGGTAGCTACCAGCATAGTGTAATCAGGGTGTGGACAGATGGACCAAATCTGTCACAAACCAACGTGAAAACACTGAATATCGACAATGTCGGTGGAATTGCTGGCGCTGGCTACAGAACCATTGAATTTAAAACAGTAGGGACTGGTACTGTTACCGTCGATAACGCTGTAATCGGCGTTATCTCGGCTAACTACTCGGCAGCAGTTGTGCCTGTAGTGTCGGTAACCACTGGGACGGCTGGCTCATCAGCAGTTCGTGTCTACAATCTGGAATGTCGGTGCCCTCGTGATGTCGCATATTTTCTGGAGGTAGGGGGTGATGGTGCTGGTGCCGACAATAGTCGCATAGACAATCTTAATGTTAATTTCGATAAAACCTTACTTGCTACCAGTGTGTCGGACGCAGCCGGAGTTCGTATCACCCGTGGGCAGATAAACACCGTTATTGTTTCGGGGAATATTGATTTGGTTTCCGGGCAGGCGGTGATCAGAAAGTCTAGTGGTAAAGTAGAGAAAGTTATCTTCGACAAATTAACCCAATCTAATGGTTATAGCTTTATAAGTACTGGTGTTAACTACGACAATACCACTCCCTCGTTTGAGTTTATCGGTGGATTTTTCAACAACCCAGACAAATTAACAAGTCTGGTTAGCGGCTATTCTGTTGTTTGTGGTGGTAATGTTGTATCAAGTAAAACAGGTGAAGTTTTCACTACAACAACTGGCACTGTAAATATAAGTGGGCATATGCAGTATGGAAACTCCGCTATACCATCCACACCTGTTTCAGGGGTCACTTGGGTGATTAAAGGGTTTGGTATTTTTGCGGATGTTGGCAACGCAACTGCAGTTAGAGGGAATCACTGTTACAACACAAATACCAGCCTTGCGGGTGGGGTTGGCCCAGTTGTTGCGAATGGTTCAAGTTGGTTAAGTGTGGTTTAATCAATAACTGATGTGATTGGCACTATTGTTATATTTATTTATGTGTGATAATTTAAATATAAATATTTAAAATGGTGTCAATCATGCAGAATAGCATATATTTAGCAATATGGGTTTTTGGTTCTATATTATTTGTTTCTTTAATATTTTCCATGCCTTTATTCTCATTTATGGATAAAGGCGTGAAGCTGCATAGAAATATGCAATTAACAGGTGTAAGATATATACTTGCATCAATGGTCGTCTTTGACCATATGGACTTTTTTTTGAATTTTACCATAAATAATAAATGGTGGTTCACATCATCATTTATGTACTATATAGGAAATCTTGGGGTTTATTTTTTCTTCATGATTACTGCTTTTTTATTTTGGGGGAAAATAAGAGACTCAGAGCGTGTTGACTGGATTTCAATGTATAAGGGAAGGCTGTTTAGAATCTTGCCAATGGCTTGGTTGTCATCACTTTTGGCTATAGTTGTAATATTGTATTATACAGGGCTTCCATCTGATTTTATTCAGAAGTATCAGAACTATTTGTATTGGTTTGACGGTGGGTTTACGAATATAAGACCAGATATAAACGGGATGATTAACTCAAGATATGTAACTGCTGGAGTTACATGGACTCTTGTGTGGGAGTGGGGGTTTTATTTCATTCTTCCTTTGCTTTACTTATTTAGAGAAAAATCGTTAGAGTTCATCTCAGCCATTACTTTTTTATCCATGTATTTTGTACCATCATTTTTCCCAGATGCCAAAGCAAACTTATGGGCGGCTTTTTGTTTTGGTATGTTGGTGAAAGAAATAACATTGCTGGTGAAAATAACAAAATTGCAATCAGAAATTTTGTTGGTTGCATCAATATTAAGCATTATTATACTTTCACCAGGCACTCTTAGCACAAAGCTCATATTTGTTTCAGCGATAGGTTTCTTTGCTGTATGCTCAGGTGCCGATCTATTTGGTCTATTTAGAACCAAGGGATTTATAAGGCTTGGAGAGGCTAGTTACAGTATATATCTACTTCAGGGGGTGATTTTTTATGTCGCTTTTAAAGTAATGAAAGAAAACAACCTTCCTATGAGTGGTGGTATTTTTTATCTTCAGCTAACTATTGTCTTTATATTTCTTTGTGTTGTGTCATGTTTAACCTTCCATTTTTTTGAAAGGTATTTTATTAACATTGCAGCAAACAAACATAATTAATATGATGGCGCTCAATGCGCCATCTTTTTATTGTTATCCCTAAACCACCTCCTGGGGAGGTAGTCTTTTGCTTGATTAACTTTAATCCATATATGGTTTATTGTGTATGATAAACTCACCAACTAAGGAGGGTCTTATGCACATTAAACGGTGGTTTTTATGTCAGCTCAGCTAACAGATGGGGCTTTAAATCAGTGGCTTAGTATGAGTTCTCTTGCTGCGGTTATCGTAGGCGTTCCGCCAGAGGTTGCGCTCGGTGCTTTGTCAGGAGCGGTGATTTTTGTTACCTCTGCTGTCGAGTATCCGATCCGCCGCCGGGTGCTCCTGTCTATTCTCAGCTTTCTTTGCGGCCTTCTCTTTTACAAACCAGCAGCATCGATTCTTATCGGCATAGCCAGCCTGATCCCTACCATCACACAGGACTCTTTCGAGAAAGGGATCGTCTTTTCTGCAGGAGCATTCGTATCGGCGATTGTCGCTGTACGTATTGGTATATGGCTCTACCATCGTTCAGATAATCCACGTGAGTTAATTCCGGGGAGAAAAGACAATGGTAACTCATGAGCTTTTTTTGCTTATTGCCAATGCGATTATTTGTTCGGGAATAGCAATTCGCGTTGTCACATTCCGGCGTAATGGCTCTCAACACCGAAGATGGGGGGGCTGGCTTGCTTATTTCCTTATTGTTGCTGCGGCCAGTATTCCTGTTCGTGTCGTCTATGCAATCTGGTTATGCACGCCAATGGCTGTGGATTTACCTGAGGTCATTATCAACGCTGTTATGCTTGCTGCTGTTATTAAAACACGCGGTAACGTTGTTCAGATTTTCAAAATATCGAGGTCTAAACATGGAGATTAAACAATTCCAGCGAGCTGCTGGTATCAGCGAGGCGCTGGCCGCACGCTGGTTCTTGCATATAACTTCTGCGATGAAAGAGTTTGGTATCAGCAACCCCGAAGATCAGGCAATGTTTATTGCTATGGTCGGGCATGAGTCTGGAGGCTTCACCCGGTTGCAGGAGAATTTCAACTACAGCGTTACCGGGCTGGCCAACTTCGTTCGTGCTGGGCGTCTCACCCAAGGGCAGGCTAATGCATTGGGACGCCGTGCTGGTGAACCACCATTGCCACTTGAGCGACAGCGCGCGATCGCAAATCTGGTGTATAGCAAACGCATGGGGAACAATGCTCCCGGTGATGGTTGGAATTACCGTGGGCGCGGACTTATCCAGATTACCGGTTTGAATAACTATCGTGACTGCGGAAACGGCCTGAAAGTGGACCTGCTGGAGAATCCTGAGCTGTTGACGCAAGACGAATACGCGGCTCGTAGCGCGGCGTGGTTCTTCTCCAGCAAAGGCTGCATGAAGTATCCCGGCGATATTGCACGTGTAACTTTGATTATCAATGGTGGCAGGAATGGCATCGACGACCGGCGCACGCGGTACGTCACTGCCAGTAAGGTGCTGGCGGCATGATCTGGGCATTCGTAAAAGCATACCGGAAACAGTTGATTATCATGGCGGTGCTTGCTGTTCTGGTCATATCAGGAGTTGTTGCCTGGAATGTACACGGCAGTCGTCAGTACGACGCCGGGTATGCGCAGGCGAAAGAAGACCGCAAAACCGAAGATGAGAGAGTTCGTCATCACTACGAACAGGAGAAAGCGATCAATGAACGTGAAGCGCAGCAGAGGATCGACCAGGCGCGCAATGATGCTCTTGATGCTGCCGCTCGCGCTGGCCGGTTGCAGCAACAGCTCGTTGCCATCCGTGAGCAGCTCAGGCAGTATAACGCCATTGTCGGCGCTGGGACGTCAGCCGCAGACACCGGAGTTTTGCTTGCCGACGTGCTCAGTAAATCTCTCGAGAGAAACAGACAACTGGCAGAGTATGCTGACAGGGCTGTCGAAGCCGGAAGAGTCTGCGAAAAACAGTACGACACCCTGACCAGATAGCATGGCATTTTTCATGGTACTGATTTTCGGTGACGGTATATAAAACGGTACGGGAAAAATTTGGTTTTGGAAAAATGTTATCACTCAATTGGTTATGATTGTCGTAAATAATTGAGTGGGAATGATTTTAATCCCTGCACTATGAATGAACAAAACCCTCTGTTACTACAGAGGGTTTTTTATCTTC
>ERZ808028.1487-NODE-1487-length-13963-cov-9.590595_pt1 | contig 13963 bp, 8 predicted proteins | sample MGYA00380184_ERZ808028 | MGnify/ENA primary metagenome ERZ808028 (study PRJEB31490, sample SAMN06133397) | mouse gut metagenome | isolation source: J8_1 | host: mice | place: China: Chengdu | collected 2015-05 ...
AGCAATCATTCGAGCGATACTTTTTGATAAAAAAGTGAGCTAGTGGGTAGGCTGAAAGTCTACCCACTTTTTTGCATAGACTTATGCAAAAAAACAGCCTCGCAGAGCCCACACTTTACGAATGTAAAGTATAGTGGGTTACACTTTATTACTAAAGTGTGCGCTCTATACTTCACTATACTTTATTTTTTATCTATACTTCGTTCTAATTTCGACAGTTTTTCAAGTGGCTTTTTTATAGCTTGTAAAATTTTGCCCCAAAAAAAACAAGATTTAAATTCTCTGTTAGATTGAGTTTATTCTGAAAATAGGAGGGCAAAAAAATGCCAAAAAACTTTGTAGTAGCTACCATGAAAAAATTTAACTCAAGTAATTTGGGTGGTATCGAGATTCATAACGAACGAAAGACCAGTAAACATTCAAATAAGGAAATTGACCCGTTAAGATCTCGATTTAATTTTGACCTAGTTAAGGTTCAAGGTGAGTCGTATGTTGATTGCGTCAATAAGCATATCGCTATGAATCGGAAAGGTTCTCGGAAAGTCAGAAAAGATGCTATTGTGCTAGCTGAATGGGTTGTTTCAGCTTCACCAGAGGCTTTTATCGGTATGGAGAGTAAGCAGATTCGTGAATATTTTGCCGAGTCGGTTAAATATTTTGGAGAAAAATTTGGCAGTGAGAATGTAGTGTATGCTAAAGTTCATATGGATGAAAGTACACCGCATATGCATATGGGTATTGTCCCTATTACTCAGGATAAGAGACTATGTGCTAAAGACGTATTCAATCGAAACACGTTGAGGGACGTTCAGAGTGAATTGCCAAAGAGATTGAAAGAATCGGGGTTTGATGTTGAACGAGGCGAAAAAGATAGCAAGCGTAAGAAGTTGACCGTTCCCGAGTATAAAGAGATGAAGAACGAGTTGGCGAGTTTAGAGCAGTCTTACGAGATACAACTAGAGAAGAAACGTGAACTTGAGGCTCAGCAGAGGGTTTTAGAACAGCAAAATAAGGCGTTGCAAGTTGAGTTTGATAGTAAAATATCGCACGTTACAAACACTATTAACTCTGTTTTGAAAGAACATGATGTTATTCCAGCTGGTGATGAGCCTGTTTATTTCTATGATGGGCTTCAAAAGCCTATTTTTATGGGGTCGGTTACAGACTTTATAAATACAGATACAAAGGTTCTAGCTCGTGTTTTGAAACCGAAGAAGTCTATTGCTAAGGATATGGAATTTATTTCGAATGATGATAGTACACCAGTAAATAATGTTAAAGAATTTGAACAGTCTGCCAGTGAGACGTTTAAGGATATACGAGAACAGTTGATTAGCAATATCGATCGATGGAAAAAGTCTTTAGTTAGATATTTGAATGGTGTTGCTGATAAAGTCAATATTGGACAAGCTAAGATAACGGCTAAGGTTAAGGAATGGATAAATCCGGGTCTAACAGCCTATACTGAAGAAACGTTTGTTGATGGTGATGTTTTGGGAGAGAGTAATCGTTTTTTGTATGTAAACCCAAAACCTAATGAACTCAAGAATGTATTATCACCGGCAAGGTCACTTCTTGATGTTGATAGAAGTCTTGGGAAAAAAGATAAGTCTAGTAGACCAAGAGCGACCTTTTTGAAAAATAGTAGTGTTGCTAGGGCTAATGATCTTTTGATCGGTTTTAGCACGCCTGAGAGAGCTAGAGAGATTGCTAAGTATTATACGCCTAAAGTTGCTCGTGCTAGCCGTACAAGAGCTTCTATGCGTAGATAGCTTGTATTTGCTATACTTAAGTAGCATTCGGCGCTAACCGATTGCAATTCCTGTTTGGAATTGTGAAAGGAGGTGAGCGAAGTGCACTATCTTTTCGACGTCTTACTTGCTATTGTGGCAGAAGTAACAGCACATTACATCTGTAAATGGCTAGATAGCAAGGACAACCGCCGACGCTAGCCTAAGAACACCCGTTAAGTCTTTGGATACGTAAAAGAAGCCCTAAGGAAGTTGCAGTTCCTTAGGGCTTTGGTGTGCAAGTGCACTATCTTTTCGTAACTTAAGTATAACACAAAACAAAAATCGGAGGCGAGAGCCAGCAGGAAGTAGATGTCAAAGCAAGGGGCAAGCGACAGCGAGACGCCGTAGGGCAACCCTTGCTTTGACTGCAGTAACAAGACACTGAGAGCTAAGGAAAGGCATATAATGACTTTCCTGCGCCCTAACGGCGAGTGGAAGGTGGTTAAGCTGGCTCAGCTTAATGGGGTTTGGGGTGATAAACCCCAATTTTCTTATATCATTTATTTTTGATTGTGGTATATATGCTTTTGGCTTTGTAGTATATTATACTGTAAATAGGGGGTATTTTAAAAAAGGAGGCATTAAAAATGAAGAATACAGTAAGATTTCGGCGTACGATATATTTAGGTTTAATATTTTTAATCGGAACTTTAATAGGCTATTGGTTAGGATTGACGTTTGATCTATTTGAAGTTAGTTTGAATTCTATATTTACAATTTTTTGTATTAATGCTTTTTATGAAATTTTGTTGCTTGTTAGATATTTGAGAGGTAAGAAGAAAACAAAAAGGACCTAGTATTGTCTAGGTCCTTTTTGTTTGGGTATGGTATACTTGATACCGTAAAATAAAAAAACATAACTTGCAGTAATACTTTTTTTGGCCTAAAGTACTGGAAGTTATCCTCGAGTAAAATTATAAGGTATTGTGACCTTTTTATCAAATAGAAAATTCGTAAAGTATAGCATTATACTTTTTTTGTTAACTGATTGAATGATATTCGAGAGATACCTCCTGCTTGCAAGTTATGTATTCAGGAGGTTTTTTGTATGGAAAAAATTAAAGATCAACGAGCAAGAACATGGACTTTTGTAGTCTATCCCGATAGTGCACCCGAGAACTGGAGAGATATTTTGAGCGACTATCACATTCCTTGGGTAGAAAGTCCGCTTCACGATAAGGATGTGAACCCTGATGGTGAAGTGAAAAAAGCTCATTGGCATATTATTCTGTTCTTTGACGGTAAGAAGAGCTTTGAGCAGGTACAAGAGATTACGGACGCTCTAAACGCTCCTATACCTCAAAAAACAGCGAATGCAAAGGGGTTAGTACGGTATCTGATACATATGGACAACCCTGAGAAGTACCAGTACAAACGAGATGAGATTGTCTGCCACTGTGGGGCTGATATTGAAGAGTATTTTGCCCTTTCTTCGAGTTCTAGACGTGCTGTACTTCGTGAAATGATGGAGTTCATCAAGGATAGCGAGATAGATAATTATGCCGATTTTATCGGGTATTGCTTGGATTACGAAGAGTGGGACTGGTTCGATATTGCGACAAATCATAACACCTTAGCGATCAATAAGCTTTTGGACGCGATTTATCAAAAGCATAATCCGAAAGCGGAAAAAGCAGAAATTTTTCGTGATAAAGTTTCCGCTGCTAAGGAAATGTTTGCGAAAGGTGTAAAACAGCGGGAAATCGCTGATACATTAGGCGTTACAGTGAGAACTGTTAGGAATTATTTGAAAAAATAAAGCGGAAAATTTTCTGAAAAAGCGGAAAATTTTCCGCTTTTACTTTTTTCGTTGGTCACTCTACAGCCCCAAGGGATACAGCGATTTAGAAATTAAAAAAGCGGAAAGCTTTCCGCTTTGATAAATATGGCTCTATCCCTTGGGAGAGTAAGGTTAAGTAGCGATTTTAGGGGGGGGTACTACGACACCCCCCTAGGTGGTCATTGGTCATTGGTCAAGTTGCCAGGTTCAGTATCCCTTTTTTGGGCATCTTTTTTCGGGAAAAAAGTGCGCACTTTTTTGAGCTGTGATCGAAAAAGTGCAGGGGGAGAAAATCGGCGTAGACTGTCAGCCGATTTTCTCCCGTCGAGATTTTGTAAAAAATCGAGACTAGAAAACCTAACGAAGTATATACTTCGTTAGGTTTTCTTTTTGTGCGTAGACTTTACGCACAAAAACAGCCTCGCAGAGCCCACACTTTAGGAACTAAAGTATAGTGGGTTATACTTTTACAAGAAAAGTATCGATCGCTTTTGATGTCAATAGTTCGATGTATATACTTCGACGTTGAGATATCGATATTCGAATTATAATTAAATTATATTCTAAATTCATGTTATAATTGTGTTTAAAATATAATTTATAAGGGTTGTAAGAATTTGTAATTCAGGGTTGTAATAACTTGTAACCCAGCTTGTAATAGTTTGTAAAAACGAGTTTATTTCACGGGTCGAGAAACGTTGGTACTACCAACTCCCCACGCTATGTGGGGACAGTTTCTCTTATGCTCTTTTCGCTAGTTCACCAGAAATCTTTGATTTCGTCTGTGACCTGCGAAATGGGCATACGTAAATATTTAAAAAATGGAGGTTGTGAGTATGGCTCAAGTAACAGTTTATTTGCGTGATAAAGATGTCGAAAATTTGAAAAAGTTGGTTGCGGAATTTGACAAGAAAAATCTGCTACCGAAAAATAATCGGAGCACGGTAACTGAAAAAATTTTGATGGACTATATCGAGATGATGTCCGAAATGAAAATCGAAAAGGGTAAAAAAGTATTCGATCGGAATTTGATATTTGAGTACGCTAAGCAAGTGAGTGAGACGGAAACGAAAGACGATGAGTTAGAAAAAGAGAAAGTTGCGCTTTTCAATAGCTTTATGGATCGCTTTTTAGCTAGGAAAAACCGAATGGAAAGGCTAGAGAAGGAATTGCAGGAATTGAGAGAGTTTGCTGATTCTGTTAAGTTTAAATCGGGCGATAGTGTACTGGATTTGTATAAAAAGCGCACTTTGAAAAAGTGAAAGGTGGTATTTTTTATGTTTACTACTAGAAAATCGTTGTTGGTGTATGACTTATGTTTGTTGTTATTAGTTTTGGTTGAAATATTTTTTGGTAGTTTTATTAATATTTGGATAACGTTAATTTTTTACTTGATAACTTTTGTATTTTTAATATTACAAACGTATTATTTTAGGTTATACGATAGCAGTGATAAGATGTTTATCGATCGTTTTTTGTTTGGGATAGCATGGGTTTTATGTTTTGTGTGTGTGATTTTGTTATAAAAAGCTTGTGTAGCGATTTGTATTGCAGTATGATTAAGAAAAATTAGAATGGAGTGATAAATATATGGGTATTGTAAGTAGATTTGTTTGGGGCTGGAAGTTAGGTAATGGTTTGTATAATTTAGGCTCTTGTGGTCAATGGGGAGCATGTCCAGTATCTTAAATAAACTTTAGACGTCCGTTCTATTTTCGGGCGTTTTTTTTGTATGTAGATTAAGGCGTAAGCCAGCAGGGAGTAAATGTAAAGGCAAGGGGCAAGCGACAGCGAGACGCCGTAGGGCAACCCTTGCCTTTACTGCAGGAAAGCGACACTGAGAGCTAAGGGAAGGCATGCAATGACTTTCCGACGCTGTCACGGCGAGTGAGAAAGCGGTCAAGCTGGCTCAGCTTGTGGGTGTGGGTGAAACCCACGTAGAGATCTAAGATAGCTTAGAAACGATTTTAGAGCTATTGAGAGATGTACTTGTAAAAATTTGTAACTGGGTATGCAAAAGTATGCCTTTAAAACGCTGTAGGAGCGTTTCTGGACGTTTTTAGATGTGTGGGGTATAATTACCCTAAAAAATAAAACGATCGCTATAAAAGGCAAAAAAATAGCTTACAGTCAAAACTTTGGTCGGTTCCTGACTGTAAGCTGTAGCCTAGAAAAGTAAAACTGGTATGGGAGAAGTCTAACTTCTTCCGTCCGTTTCTTTGTGATAATTCTACTCAAAAAGTGGGAGCAATGCAAGCTTTCTAGGTCAAAAGTCTTAAATTAGGCGTTCTAGGAGGCTTTTTATTATGTCAAAAAATAAAGATCAACGAGCAAGAACATGGACTTCTGTAGTCTATCCCGAGAGTGCACCCGAGAACTGGAGAGAGATTTTAGACGGGTACCATGTACCTTGGGTAGAAAGTCCACTTCATGACAAAGATGTGAACCCGGATGGTGAAGTTAAGAAAGCTCACTGGCATATTATTCTGTTCTTTGACGGTAAGAAGAGCTTTGAGCAGGTACAAGAGATTACGGACGCTCTAAACGCTCCTATACCGCAAAAAACAGCGAATGCTAAGGGGTTAGTGCGATATCTGATACATATGGATAATCCCGAGAAGTACCAGTACAAACGAGATGAGATTGTTTGTCACTGTGGAGCTGAGATAGACGAGTATTTTGCTCTTTCTTCTAGTTCTAGACGTGCTGTACTTCGTGAGATGATGGAGTTTATCTTAGATAGCAAAATTGAGAGCTTTGCTTCTTTTTTGCGGTATTGCTTGAGCACTGGGCAAGATGAATGGTTTGATATAGCGGCTAATAACAATACGTTGGTTATTAAAGCGGCGATCGATTCGATATACCAAGAAAATCATCCGAAAGAAGAAAAGAAAAATTACTTGGCGGATAACGTGGCTAAAGCAAAAGAAATGGCTAAAAAAGGCGTATCACAGCGTCAAATCGCTGATACATTGGGCATTGGATTAGGGACTGTAAATAGGTATCTGAAAAAGTAAGAATTTTAATGACCTGGAGAGCGTTCCACCCTGGAACACCCCTCTATCCCTTGGGAGAGTAAGAGAAATGAGTGTTCCAAGGGTGTTCCAGGGTGGAACGCTTGGTGGAACACCCCTCTATCCCTTGGGAGAGTAAGAGAAATGAGTGTTCCACCTGTTTTGGGTGGAACATCTAGTGGAACGCCCTCTATCCCTTGGGAGAGTAAGAGAAAGTAGCAATTTTAGGGGGGGGTACTACGACACCCCCCTAGGAGGTCATTGGTCATTGGTCAAGTTGCCCAATTCGGTATCCCTTTTTTGGGCATCTTTTTTCGGGAAAAAAGTGCTAATTTTTTTCGAGCTCGATGCTCGGGAAAAATTACAGGAATGATTGCGTAATAGATAAGCAATCATTCGAGCGATACTTTTTGATAAAAAAGTGAGCTAGTGGGTAGGCTGAAAGTCTACCCACTTTTTTGCATAGACTTATGCAAAAAAACAGCCTCGCAGAGCCCACACTTTACGAATGTAAAGTATAGTGGGTTACACTTTATTACTAAAGTGTGCGCTCTATACTTCACTATACTTTATTTTTTATCTATACTTCGTTCTAATTTCGACAGTTTTTCAAGTGGCTTTTTTATAGCTTGTAAAATTTTGCCCCAAAAAAAACAAGATTTAAATTCTCTGTTAGATTGAGTTTATTCTGAAAATAGGAGGGCAAAAAAATGCCAAAAAACTTTGTAGTAGCTACCATGAAAAAATTTAACTCAAGTAATTTGGGTGGTATCGAGATTCATAACGAACGAAAGACCAGTAAACATTCAAATAAGGAAATTGACCCGTTAAGATCTCGATTTAATTTTGACCTAGTTAAGGTTCAAGGTGAGTCGTATGTTGATTGCGTCAATAAGCATATCGCTATGAATCGGAAAGGTTCTCGGAAAGTCAGAAAAGATGCTATTGTGCTAGCTGAATGGGTTGTTTCAGCTTCACCAGAGGCTTTTATCGGTATGGAGAGTAAGCAGATTCGTGAATATTTTGCCGAGTCGGTTAAATATTTTGGAGAAAAATTTGGCAGTGAGAATGTAGTGTATGCTAAAGTTCATATGGATGAAAGTACACCGCATATGCATATGGGTATTGTCCCTATTACTCAGGATAAGAGACTATGTGCTAAAGACGTATTCAATCGAAACACGTTGAGGGACGTTCAGAGTGAATTGCCAAAGAGATTGAAAGAATCGGGGTTTGATGTTGAACGAGGCGAAAAAGATAGCAAGCGTAAGAAGTTGACCGTTCCCGAGTATAAAGAGATGAAGAACGAGTTGGCGAGTTTAGAGCAGTCTTACGAGATACAACTAGAGAAGAAACGTGAACTTGAGGCTCAGCAGAGGGTTTTAGAACAGCAAAATAAGGCGTTGCAAGTTGAGTTTGATAGTAAAATATCGCACGTTACAAACACTATTAACTCTGTTTTGAAAGAACATGATGTTATTCCAGCTGGTGATGAGCCTGTTTATTTCTATGATGGGCTTCAAAAGCCTATTTTTATGGGGTCGGTTACAGACTTTATAAATACAGATACAAAGGTTCTAGCTCGTGTTTTGAAACCGAAGAAGTCTATTGCTAAGGATATGGAATTTATTTCGAATGATGATAGTACACCAGTAAATAATGTTAAAGAATTTGAACAGTCTGCCAGTGAGACGTTTAAGGATATACGAGAACAGTTGATTAGCAATATCGATCGATGGAAAAAGTCTTTAGTTAGATATTTGAATGGTGTTGCTGATAAAGTCAATATTGGACAAGCTAAGATAACGGCTAAGGTTAAGGAATGGATAAATCCGGGTCTAACAGCCTATACTGAAGAAACGTTTGTTGATGGTGATGTTTTGGGAGAGAGTAATCGTTTTTTGTATGTAAACCCAAAACCTAATGAACTCAAGAATGTATTATCACCGGCAAGGTCACTTCTTGATGTTGATAGAAGTCTTGGGAAAAAAGATAAGTCTAGTAGACCAAGAGCGACCTTTTTGAAAAATAGTAGTGTTGCTAGGGCTAATGATCTTTTGATCGGTTTTAGCACGCCTGAGAGAGCTAGAGAGATTGCTAAGTATTATACGCCTAAAGTTGCTCGTGCTAGCCGTACAAGAGCTTCTATGCGTAGATAGCTTGTATTTGCTATACTTAAGTAGCATTCGGCGCTAACCGATTGCAATTCCTGTTTGGAATTGTGAAAGGAGGTGAGCGAAGTGCACTATCTTTTCGACGTCTTACTTGCTATTGTGGCAGAAGTAACAGCACATTACATCTGTAAATGGCTAGATAGCAAGGACAACCGCCGACGCTAGCCTAAGAACACCCGTTAAGTCTTTGGATACGTAAAAGAAGCCCTAAGGAAGTTGCAGTTCCTTAGGGCTTTGGTGTGCAAGTGCACTATCTTTTCGTAACTTAAGTATAACACAAAACAAAAATCGGAGGCGAGAGCCAGCAGGAAGTAGATGTCAAAGCAAGGGGCAAGCGACAGCGAGACGCCGTAGGGCAACCCTTGCTTTGACTGCAGTAACAAGACACTGAGAGCTAAGGAAAGGCATATAATGACTTTCCTGCGCCCTAACGGCGAGTGGAAGGTGGTTAAGCTGGCTCAGCTTAATGGGGTTTGGGGTGATAAACCCCAATTTTCTTATATCATTTATTTTTGATTGTGGTATATATGCTTTTGGCTTTGTAGTATATTATACTGTAAATAGGGGGTATTTTAAAAAAGGAGGCATTAAAAATGAAGAATACAGTAAGATTTCGGCGTACGATATATTTAGGTTTAATATTTTTAATCGGAACTTTAATAGGCTATTGGTTAGGATTGACGTTTGATCTATTTGAAGTTAGTTTGAATTCTATATTTACAATTTTTTGTATTAATGCTTTTTATGAAATTTTGTTGCTTGTTAGATATTTGAGAGGTAAGAAGAAAACAAAAAGGACCTAGTATTGTCTAGGTCCTTTTTGTTTGGGTATGGTATACTTGATACCGTAAAATAAAAAAACATAACTTGCAGTAATACTTTTTTTGGCCTAAAGTACTGGAAGTTATCCTCGAGTAAAATTATAAGGTATTGTGACCTTTTTATCAAATAGAAAATTCGTAAAGTATAGCATTATACTTTTTTTGTTAACTGATTGAATGATATTCGAGAGATACCTCCTGCTTGCAAGTTATGTATTCAGGAGGTTTTTTGTATGGAAAAAATTAAAGATCAACGAGCAAGAACATGGACTTTTGTAGTCTATCCCGATAGTGCACCCGAGAACTGGAGAGATATTTTGAGCGACTATCACATTCCTTGGGTAGAAAGTCCGCTTCACGATAAGGATGTGAACCCTGATGGTGAAGTGAAAAAAGCTCATTGGCATATTATTCTGTTCTTTGACGGTAAGAAGAGCTTTGAGCAGGTACAAGAGATTACGGACGCTCTAAACGCTCCTATACCTCAAAAAACAGCGAATGCAAAGGGGTTAGTACGGTATCTGATACATATGGACAACCCTGAGAAGTACCAGTACAAACGAGATGAGATTGTCTGCCACTGTGGGGCTGATATTGAAGAGTATTTTGCCCTTTCTTCGAGTTCTAGACGTGCTGTACTTCGTGAAATGATGGAGTTCATCAAGGATAGCGAGATAGATAATTATGCCGATTTTATCGGGTATTGCTTGGATTACGAAGAGTGGGACTGGTTCGATATTGCGACAAATCATAACACCTTAGCGATCAATAAGCTTTTGGACGCGATTTATCAAAAGCATAATCCGAAAGCGGAAAAAGCAGAAATTTTTCGTGATAAAGTTTCCGCTGCTAAGGAAATGTTTGCGAAAGGTGTAAAACAGCGGGAAATCGCTGATACATTAGGCGTTACAGTGAGAACTGTTAGGAATTATTTGAAAAAATAAAGCGGAAAATTTTCTGAAAAAGCGGAAAATTTTCCGCTTTTACTTTTTTCGTTGGTCACTCTACAGCCCCAAGGGATACAGCGATTTAGAAATTAAAAAAGCGGAAAGCTTTCCGCTTTGATAAATATGGCTCTATCCCTTGGGAGAGTAAGGTTAAGTAGCGATTTTAGGGGGGGGTACTACGACACCCCCCTAGGTGGTCATTGGTCATTGGTCAAGTTGCCAGGTTCAGTATCCCTTTTTTGGGCATCTTTTTTCGGGAAAAAAGTGCGCACTTTTTTGAGCTGTGATCGAAAAAGTGCAGGGGGAGAAAATCGGCGTAGACTGTCAGCCGATTTTCTCCCGTCGAGATTTTGTAAAAAATCGAGACTAGAAAACCTAACGAAGTATATACTTCGTTAGGTTTTCTTTTTGTGCGTAGACTTTACGCACAAAAACAGCCTCGCAGAGCCCACACTTTAGGAACTAAAGTATAGTGGGTTATACTTTTACAAGAAAAGTATCGATCGCTTTTGATGTCAATAGTTCGATGTATATACTTCGACGTTGAGATATCGATATTCGAATTATAATTAAATTATATTCTAAATTCATGTTATAATTGTGTTTAAAATATAATTTATAAGGGTTGTAAGAATTTGTAATTCAGGGTTGTAATAACTTGTAACCCAGCTTGTAATAGTTTGTAAAAACGAGTTTATTTCACGGGTCGAGAAACGTTGGTACTACCAACTCCCCACGCTATGTGGGGACAGTTTCTCTTATGCTCTTTTCGCTAGTTCACCAGAAATCTTTGATTTCGTCTGTGACCTGCGAAATGGGCATACGTAAATATTTAAAAAATGGAGGTTGTGAGTATGGCTCAAGTAACAGTTTATTTGCGTGATAAAGATGTCGAAAATTTGAAAAAGTTGGTTGCGGAATTTGACAAGAAAAATCTGCTACCGAAAAATAATCGGAGCACGGTAACTGAAAAAATTTTGATGGACTATATCGAGATGATGTCCGAAATGAAAATCGAAAAGGGTAAAAAAGTATTCGATCGGAATTTGATATTTGAGTACGCTAAGCAAGTGAGTGAGACGGAAACGAAAGACGATGAGTTAGAAAAAGAGAAAGTTGCGCTTTTCAATAGCTTTATGGATCGCTTTTTAGCTAGGAAAAACCGAATGGAAAGGCTAGAGAAGGAATTGCAGGAATTGAGAGAGTTTGCTGATTCTGTTAAGTTTAAATCGGGCGATAGTGTACTGGATTTGTATAAAAAGCGCACTTTGAAAAAGTGAAAGGTGGTATTTTTTATGTTTACTACTAGAAAATCGTTGTTGGTGTATGACTTATGTTTGTTGTTATTAGTTTTGGTTGAAATATTTTTTGGTAGTTTTATTAATATTTGGATAACGTTAATTTTTTACTTGATAACTTTTGTATTTTTAATATTACAAACGTATTATTTTAGGTTATACGATAGCAGTGATAAGATGTTTATCGATCGTTTTTTGTTTGGGATAGCATGGGTTTTATGTTTTGTGTGTGTGATTTTGTTATAAAAAGCTTGTGTAGCGATTTGTATTGCAGTATGATTAAGAAAAATTAGAATGGAGTGATAAATATATGGGTATTGTAAGTAGATTTGTTTGGGGCTGGAAGTTAGGTAATGGTTTGTATAATTTAGGCTCTTGTGGTCAATGGGGAGCATGTCCAGTATCTTAAATAAACTTTAGACGTCCGTTCTATTTTCGGGCGTTTTTTTTGTATGTAGATTAAGGCGTAAGCCAGCAGGGAGTAAATGTAAAGGCAAGGGGCAAGCGACAGCGAGACGCCGTAGGGCAACCCTTGCCTTTACTGCAGGAAAGCGACACTGAGAGCTAAGGGAAGGCATGCAATGACTTTCCGACGCTGTCACGGCGAGTGAGAAAGCGGTCAAGCTGGCTCAGCTTGTGGGTGTGGGTGAAACCCACGTAGAGATCTAAGATAGCTTAGAAACGATTTTAGAGCTATTGAGAGATGTACTTGTAAAAATTTGTAACTGGGTATGCAAAAGTATGCCTTTAAAACGCTGTAGGAGCGTTTCTGGACGTTTTTAGATGTGTGGGGTATAATTACCCTAAAAAATAAAACGATCGCTATAAAAGGCAAAAAAATAGCTTACAGTCAAAACTTTGGTCGGTTCCTGACTGTAAGCTGTAGCCTAGAAAAGTAAAACTGGTATGGGAGAAGTCTAACTTCTTCCGTCCGTTTCTTTGTGATAATTCTACTCAAAAAGTGGGAGCAATGCAAGCTTTCTAGGTCAAAAGTCTTAAATTAGGCGTTCTAGGAGGCTTTTTATTATGTCAAAAAATAAAGATCAACGAGCAAGAACATGGACTTCTGTAGTCTATCCCGAGAGTGCACCCGAGAACTGGAGAGAGATTTTAGACGGGTACCATGTACCTTGGGTAGAAAGTCCACTTCATGACAAAGATGTGAACCCGGATGGTGAAGTTAAGAAAGCTCACTGGCATATTATTCTGTTCTTTGACGGTAAGAAGAGCTTTGAGCAGGTACAAGAGATTACGGACGCTCTAAACGCTCCTATACCGCAAAAGACGGCGAATGCTAAGGGGTTAGTGCGGTATCTGATACATATGGACAACCCAGAGAAGTACCAATACAAGCGTGAAGAGATAGTATGCCACTGTGGGGCTGATATTGAAGAGTACTTTGCCCTTTCTTCGAGTTCTAGAAGGGCTGTTCTTTGGGAAATTATAGAATTTATACAGGATAGTCGAGTTGAAAATTTTTCGGACTTTATAGGTTTTTGCTTAGAAACTGAGAATAGAGAATGGTTTGATATAGCGATGAATCATAATACTTTGGCTATAAATAAAGTTATCGATTCGATTTATCAAAAAAATCATCCGAAAGCGGACAACTTGGAAAAATTAGCGGACAAGGTGACACAGGCTAAAAAAATGTTCGATAAAGGCGTCAAACAACGCGAAATAGCTGATACATTGGGCATTTCAGAGCGTACAGTCAGGAGATATTTAAGAAAATAGTTTGGTGAAAAAGCGGACATTTGTCCGCTTTTACTTTTTTCGTTGGTCACCTTACAGCCCCAAGGGGTACAGCGATTTTAGTTTGTACTTTAGGACAAGGGTGTCCGGTTGACCGGACACGGGTAAATCCCTTGGGAGAGTAAGGAAAAGTAGCAATTTTAGAGGGGGGTACTACGACACCCCCCTATGTGGTCATTGGTCGTTAAGTTCTGTTGCCAGGTTCTGTATCCCTTTTTTGGGCATCTTTTTTCGGGAAAAAAGTGCTAGTTTTTTTCGAGCTCGATGCTCGGGAAAAATTACAGGAATGATTGCGTAATAGATCAGCAATCATTCGAGCGATACTTTTTGATAAAAAAGTGAGCTAGTGGGTAGGCTGAAAGTCTACCCACTTTTTTGCAT
>ERZ808028.1489-NODE-1489-length-13939-cov-9.113404_pt1 | contig 13939 bp, 16 predicted proteins | sample MGYA00380184_ERZ808028 | MGnify/ENA primary metagenome ERZ808028 (study PRJEB31490, sample SAMN06133397) | mouse gut metagenome | isolation source: J8_1 | host: mice | place: China: Chengdu | collected 2015-05 ...
GAGAACACCTGGCTGACAAAGGAGAACATCATCCAGAAGAAGATTCTGCCCTACTTCGGCAAGCGGAAGATCAGCGAGATCACCACCAAGGACGTAATCGCATGGCAGAACGAGCTGCTGGCCTATCGGGACGACCAGCGCAAACCCTACTCCCAGACCTATCTCAAAACCCTGCACAACCAGCTCAGCGCCATTTTCAACCACGCTGTCCGCTTCTATGATCTGCGCTCCAACCCCGCCGCCAAAGCCGGGAACATGGGGACAGAGGAACGAAAGGAAATGCTGTTCTGGACGAAGGCGGAGTATCAGCGGTTTGCGGAGGCCATGATGGACAAGCCCCTCTCCTACTATGCCTTTGAAATGCTCTACTGGTGCGGTATTCGGGAGGGGGAACTGCTGGCCCTCACCCCGGCGGACTTCGACTTTGAGGCCGGGACGGTGAAAATCAGCAAGTCCTACCAGCGGCTCCACGGCAAGGATGTGATTACTACCCCGAAAACCAAGAAAAGCAATCGTACCATCAAAATGCCCAATTTCCTCTGTGACGAAATGCGGGACTACCTGGGGATGCTCTACGGGGTCAAGAAGAAAGACCGCATTTTCACTGTCACGAAAAGCTATCTCCACCATGAAATGGACAGAGGGGCGAAAGAGGCGGGGGTAAAGCGTATCAGAATCCACGACCTCAGACACCCAAATGTCAAGCCCAAGACAAAAAGTTTTTGAGGTTTTTTAGAATTTTTTCATGGCCGCACTTTGCGCTCCCGCTTGGGGGCTTTTTTATTGCTCGATAATCTTACGGAGCATAGCGGCTACGCTCAAATCCACTTCGCCGCTGTTTGCCGTATGGACGCTAACATCGAGATCACGGAGCAGATACCAGTATTGCAGGGTCCTATCCAAATCCCGTCCCAAACGGGAGAGGTCACAGACCAGCAGAACGTCAACGTCCCCATCCACCGCCTCATTATGAAATTCCAGCAGGCCAGGGCGGTGGTCGAATTTCAGTCCGCTTGCTATATCGGTGGAAGTCCCAACGACTTCAAAGCCATGCTCCTTTGCGTAGGCTTCCAGCCTGTTCCGCTGTGCCGCCAGCAGCTCCGTGCTGTCCGGCCCATTGTGGGCCACACGGCAGTAAATCCAAGCCTTTTTCTGTTCCATCACGCGACCTCCATGCAAAAGTCTTTCATCTTCCAGACGATCTCCACTTGGTTATTTGGATAGACATACACCCGGTCAATCAGCGTATCAGCCAGCCCAGCTGTCAGGCCACCGGCCCCGACTACCTCCCGCGCCAGCTCAGTCCTGGCGCTTTTCGCTTTTTCGTCCATCTCCATCTGCGAGGTCCGCACCTTCAAATCGGAGTGGATTTCCCGCAGCCGGTCAAGCTCACTGTCAACAGCGGCTTTCTGGCTTTTGTAGTCCTCCATGGTGATCTGCTTCAAAATGAGCTGTTCATACAGCACCCGCTTCTGGTCCAGACAGCTCTCAATCCGCTTGTCATATTCGGCCTGCCTTGCAAGCTGAACATCCAGCCTCCCGGCATTGGCGAGATTTGCCACATTCAAAATGACCTGGGCCTGTTTGGAGAGAATTTCGTATAACATCCCCTCCAGCTCCGTCTCTATGACCGTCAGACCATGACAGTCAGCAGCTTCATTTACCAGCGTGTACCGGCAGAAGAAGGTGGCAGTTTTCGTTGCCGTCCGGGGCATGGCGTGACCGCAGCACCCACAGAATACTTTGCTCCGCAACGGATAGGCCCTGGCGTTCTTCTTGGGGCACTTGAACCGGGGCCGCTGGGCCTGCACCTGGTCGAACAGCTCCCGGCTGATGATCGCCTGATGATGGTCGGGAATCTTGACCCACTGGCTTTCATCCTTCATCCGTACCCGGTGCCCGCCCACCTCCGTCACTTCCCGTTTGCCTATGATGTAAGTGCCGGTATAGCGTTCATCGTCCAGGATATGCACCACTGAGGATGTAGACCATATCCCGCAGCACCGGAAAATATCGTGGCCGTTGAAGCCGTGGGCCGCTTTGTACTCGGCAGGGGTGGGGATATTCCGCTCAAACAGAGCTTTGACAATCTCGTTGGGCTTGTATCCGTCCTTTGCCAATTCAAAGATCATCCGTACATTGGGGGCGGTTTCTTCGTTCGGCTCCATGCGGCCATCCGCGCCCTTCTGGTAGCCATAGGGACAGAGCTTGCTCTGATACTCCCCCCGGCGGAACTTCACATATTTGGCACTCTTGTACTTGATGGACAGGTCCCGGCTGTAAAACTCGCTGACCAGATACTTGAATGCCACATTGATGCCGCCCGTGTCCCCGTGGAGCTTGTCGCTGTCAAAATCATCGTTGATGGAAATGAAGCGCACACCGTACAGAGGGAAAACCATTTCCATAAAGTACCCCACTTCAATGCTGTTTCGCCCGAACCGGGTAAAATCCTTCACGATGATGCAGTTGATCCTGCCCGCCCGCATTTGGTCAAGCAATTCCTGGACGGCTGGACGCTCAAAAGCTAAAGTTAGATAACATAACTTCCTGAGAAAGAAAATTCATGCTTTACAGACAGTAGACAAGCCCGGTTTTGTACGAACAATCGAATATTTGACACAAACGGCGTTCATTTATCCCGCCCAGCGGGAAAAAGCGCCGTTTTGTCATGCTGTAAGCAGACACGCAAAAGGGGCCAAAATCCGCCACAGAGTATACCAGCCCTCTAGTAAGGGAATACACAGCGCTGCGGCGCTGTGACACCTCGCAAAAGCGGTCAAATATAGGGATATTCAACCGCTTTTGCGAGGTTTTATTGACTATCTTGCAAAATTGCGGTTTCTTTAACTGGTACCCTTAACTGGCGAAAATTGGCTCAGTTTGGCGGAAAATGGTCCAGTAGGCATGGCGGAATTTGGTATACTTTTATTGTCTGTTTACACATGCCCAAAAGGAGGAAGTTATGCAGGACACAAATTTATCAAAGTATTTCTATGGCGACGAGGCGATGCAGTTTTCCTATTTCCGCATCCCCCGCCAGCTTATCACCCATCCCCGCTTTAAGCCCTTGTCAGCGGATGCCAAGCTGCTCTATGGGCTGCTGCTTGACCGCATGGGCCTATCTATCAAAAATAAGTGGTACGACAGCGATAGGCGCGTATACATTTATTACACCGTGGACGAGGTCTGTGTGAATCTGAACTGCGGGCGGGACAAGGCCATGAAACTGCTGGCCGAGCTGGACACCAGCAAAGGCGTGGGCCTGATCGAGCGCGTCAGGCAGGGCCAGGGTAAGCCCGCCCGAATCTATGTCCTGCGCTTCACCACGCAGGAGCTGCCGCCCCAGCAGGAGAATGAGACAGAGTCGCCTATACCATGCCCGGAGGTCGATTTTGACAACGTGCAGGAGTCGGATTTTCCCGCCGCAGCAGGTTGGGATATTCGATGTGTTGAGGCCGGTAAAGCCGACCCAAATTATAATAATATAAATCAAACTGATTTTATCTATACCAATCAATCTATCAATCCCCCAGCCCCCGGCGCGGAGCAGTCGGGGATTAATCGATACGAGGCGAGAGAGGAAATCAAAGAACACATTGAATACGAGCGGTTACAACAGGAGCTTCCCTACGATGACGTGGAGAGCCTTTTGGAACTGATTGTGGACGTATTGAGCGGTTCGGCCTCCGCTATGCGGATTGGCGGTGAAGTCTTACCTGCGGATGCCGTCAGGCGGCGCTTTCGTCAGCTTGACGGTGAACACATCCGATATGTCATAGACTCCCTGCGGCAGACCACCACAAAAATCAATAACATCCGGGCCTATCTGCTGACGGCGCTTTACAACGCGCCTGTGACGATAGGCCCTTATTACGCCGCCGCTGTGCGGCATGATTTTAGTTAATTCGTCTCACGGTGAGACAAATTAACGCGCACTTACACATGATATGCTGATAAAGAGTTCCCGGAAAAGGGAAAACAGCTATCTGGCAGCACCCACGACGGACAGCGCTGCCGAAAGGCGGTGCTGTCCGAGCAAGTATGTCATTTGTTAAACACAAATGACCGCTTGCCAGGGGGGAACCCCCTTGGAACCCCCATCAACGAAAATGCGTCTCATCGTGAGACGCATTAGCGAGAAAGGAAAATCCTATGCGGAAACGCGAAAAATTCATCGGCCTGTGGCTGAGTGACGCCGAATACAGGCATTTGCTGAAACAATGCACCCTGTCCGGCCTCAACACCAGCGCCTTGCTCCGGCACAGCATTATGGATGTGGACATTCAGCCAAAACCGCCCAACACCTATGTCGTTCTATTGCGGGAGTTGTCCGCTATTGGCAACAATGTGAATCAGATCGCGTATTGGGCCAACGCCACCAAAGGCATCGGCAAAGCGGAGATAGCTGAAGTCGCCGCGTTAATCCAGCAGGCGTGGCGATTGGTGAAAGATACACTGTGACAGGGATAAAGCGGCGCAACCCAAGGTATGCCCCCTCAGCGGGGGAAATTTTACACCACCGCCCTTTGTCCGTCAAGGCCAAGACAAGCCGCGCCGTCCGCAAGCGTCCGGCGCGGGCCTTGACAGCCAAAGGCCGCCGGTGCTTTTTGTGGTTAAGGGGGGGCATACCCCAAAACCGGCTTACGCCGATTTTACCGTTATGGGAAACAGGTGCGCGCCCCGGATAGTGTGCAAGTTCTCGCGGACAGGAGCGGCGGGTGCGTATACGCCCAAAGCGGCTTGAGAAATGTGTCTCACCGTGAGACGCATTAGCACCTATAGCATTTAGCCGTTCTTATACGTTCTTGGCCTTGTACTCCTCGCCCCAATCCCACATAGCGTCCAAAACAGGCTTCAAACTCTGCCCCAACTCCGTCAAAGTGTACTCCACCCGCGGCGGAACCTCTGGAAAGACTGTCCTAATCAGCAGTCCGCTTTCCTCCATCTGCCGAAGCTGGGAAGTCAGCACCTTTTGGCTCACGTTGCCAATGGATTTTTTCAACTCTCCGAACCGCTTTGTTCCCGGCAGCAAATCTCGAATGATAAGTACCTTCCACTTGTCACTGATGAGCGTCAGCGTTGTTTCCACCGGGCAGGCGGGCAAGGTTTTCGCCTCCATCATCGTATCCTCCTGTCTGATAGTTTCTAAAATACTGTATAGCCCTATTTTACTGTATCTCCCCCGCTGGGGTCAAGACAGAGAAAAAAATTTTTTCCTGGCAAAAAAGTCAAAACCCCTTAAAATCACACAATCGTTTCCTCCCGGTAACCGTCCAATCGTTACTTTCAGGTGCCTATACCACAATATTGTGCGTACTTTTCAAGTGATTTTTTGTGTTGTATGATGCAGACACAAGGACGGGGAACACCCCGCCGAGTAAATCCCAGGAGGTATTCCCCATGAGCATCTTTGAAAAACTGTTCCATTCCAACAACACCATCGAAAAGGAGAACACGACCATGACAAACATTGAGAAAGCCACCGCTCTAATCAACACCTTCGCCACCGGCGATGCCGCCGCTGCCCGTAGCCTGCTGGCCGAGGGCTACATCCAGCACAACCTGGCCTACGGCACTGGCCGGAACGCCTTCATCGGCTCCGTGGAGTATCTGGCCTCCGCTCCCGTCAAGACTACCGTGAAGAACATCCGCGCCTTCCAGGACGGCGACAAGGTGTTCCTCCAGACCATCTACAATTTCGCCGGGGCCGGTGAGCAGGTTGCCTTTGACATCTTCCGCTTCGATACCGAGGGCAAGATCGCTGAGCATTGGGACAATCTGGCTGCACTGGCCGCTCCTAATCCCTCTGGCCATACCCAGACCGATGGTGCTATGGACATCACTGATCTGGACAAGACCGAGGCCAACCGGGAGCTGGTGAAGGCGTTCCTGTATGATGTGATGCAGGGTAACAACTCCGCCAAGACCCCTGACTACTTCAAGGGAGATCTCTATATCCAGCACAATACCAGCATTGCGGATGGGCTGTCCGGCCTGGGGGCCGCGCTGACCGCGCTGGCGGAGCAGGGTATCCAGATGATCTACACCACCGTCCATCAGGTGCTGGCCCAGGGCAACTTTGTTCTGGCTGTCAGCGAGGGAACTTTCGGCGGTACGCCCACCAGCTACTACGACCTGTGGCGGGTGGAGGACGGCAAGATTGCCGAGCATTGGGATGTGATGGAAACTATCGCTGACAAGTCCACCTGGGCCAACGAGAACGGCAAGTTTTAAGCAATAGGAATATCTATAGGCCGTCCCGTGTGACACGGGACGGCCTACGGCCTGAAATCAGAAACCAGGAGAACCGCTTATGGAATATCTGGAACGAATACTGAAACTCAACACGATGCTACTGGAGGAAATGCCGGAGTACCAGTCCCAGGCGGAGGGCTTTCCGCAGGACTTGACCAGCCAGCGGAGACTGCTCCGCAGTTTGATGAATGTCCGTCCGCCCATGCTGCTGAAACAAGAATTTCTCGCCATGCAGGATGATCTCTTGTCTGCCGAACGAGATAGCAAAGGTGTTGTCGATGGAGCCGCGCTGCCTGCCGTCAACGGGCACTCTCAAATAGCCGTTTGGAAAGGGGACATTACCCGGCTCAAGGTGGATGCTATCGTCAACGCCGCCAACTCTGCCCTGCTGGGCTGTTTCTGCCCCTGCCACGGCTGCATTGACAACGCCATCCATTCGGCAGCGGGCCTCCAGCTTCGGGAGGAGTGTAATCAGATCATGCAGGCCCAGGGCCACCTGGAACCCAATGGCCGGGCCAAGCTGACAAAGGGCTACAACCTTCCTGCCCAGTATGTTCTTCACACTGTTGGCCCCATCGTCCAAGGCCATGTTACCCATCAAGACAGGCGGGAATTGGCGTCCTGCTACCGCTCCTGTCTGGATCTGGCGGCAGAGCATGGATTAGAGAGCGTTACATTCTGTTGCATCTCCACCGGGGAATTTCATTTTCCCAACCAGGAGGCTGCTGGAATTGCGGTCAAAACTGTTACAGATTTTCTCCGGCAGGATATGTCCATCAAGAAGGTGATTTTCAATGTTTTCAAGGGTATTGACGAGACAATCTACCGCCGCATACTCGGAGCAGATTGAACGGCTGAAACAGGCCATTGATGGTGCTGACGCCATCGTGATCGGCGCGGGGGCGGGGCTGTCCGCCTCGGCGGGATTGACTTACTCTGGCGAACGGTTTGAACAGTATTTCAAAGATTTTGCCGACAAGTACGGCATCCGGGATATGTACTCCGGGGGCTTTTATCCGTTCGAGTCGATGGAGGAATATTGGGCGTGGTGGAGCCGTCATATCATGGTAAACCGCTACGAAGCCGCGCCGAAGCCGGTCTATGACGATCTGCTGAAGCTGGTGGAGGGTAAGGACTACTTTGCCCTGACAACGAATGTAGACCACCAATTCCAGCTTGCTGGCTTTGATAAAAAACAGCTGTTCTACACCCAAGGGGACTATGGCCTGTGGCAATGCTCAGAGCCATGCCATCAGCGCACCTATGACAACGAGGAAACGGTTCGGCGGATGTTCACAGAGCAGCGGGATATGAAAGTACCCTCGGAGCTTGTCCCCCGTTGCCCTGTCTGCGGCAGACCCATGACCATGAACCTGCGGGCAGACGATACCTTCGTGCAGGACGAGGGCTGGTATCAGGCCCAAAGCCGCTATCAAGATTTTCTCCAGCGGCATAACGGGCTGCGGGTTGTTTTCCTGGAATTGGGGGTTGGAGGTAATACGCCGGTCATCATCAAGTACCCGTTCTGGAAAATGACAGTCCAAAACCCGCAAGCGGTTTATGCCTGTGTCAATATGGAGCAGGCGTATGCTCCAAAGGAAATTTCGGAACAAGCGGTTGTTATAGGCAACGATATTGGCTCCGTACTGAAAGAAATTAGGCTGGCAATGCTATGATAAATAGATTTGTGTTTATGGACGAGGTGGATTATCCGTCCCGTCCTTTGTACGTCAAACGGTGTAAAATATATCGAAAAATGCGTCTCACGGTGAGACGCATTTCTAAAAGCGTCAGTTTTTATAACCTTTTCGGAGGTTTTGGCAATTTCTGGATAATTGCAGTTTGTTTTGACTTTTCGGAAGTTAGAGTATAAAGAGACAGAAAAGATGGCTATGACAACACGGTACGAAGCATATAACGAGATGACCTTTGAAGCCTACTGCAAAACGGCAATCAGCAGATCGGTTTTGAAAGAACGTCTGCGAAAAGCGGAACAGGGCAAGCGTGAGCAGCCGCTTTCTATAGTTACAGATGCCATGCTCTATGACCTTTCCTGCGAGGATACCGGGATTGAGCAGACGGAGACAGCCTGCCGCACATTCTATGTGTGCGGCGTGGCGGTTCCCGTCCATGGTGAGAAGTTGGGTCAGGCCCTCCCCTACCTCATGCCGCGAGACAGGGAAATCGTGCTTTCATATTTCTTTTTGGGCCTGACCGTCAAAAAAATCGCCCAGCAATTAAGGATAAGCCAGGCTACGGTCACTCGGCGGCGAAAGGTCGCTGAAGCAAAGCTGCGTGACCTATTGGAGAGCATCCCATGAAGCGGGTGCCATTCCCCATTATCCAGGCGGCGAAAGGATTTGAGCCTGGGGCCGTTGATTTTGTGTTCCGTCATTTTGAGGGCTTTATCGCAAGCCGGTGTTTGTGCGACTGTACCGATGAATACGGAAACACACGCTCCTATGTGGACGATGACCTCCGCTATCAGGCGGAAATCGCGCTGTTCCGGGCCATTGAGCATTTCCAATTCAGAGAGCCGCCCGATGATTTTATGCCCTTGAATGATAGAGCGGAAAAATACGTCTTACTGTGAAACGTATTTCTAAAAACGTCGATTTTTATAACCTTTTCGGAAGTTTTGGGAGTTTGTGCGAATAATGAGCAAAATCCTACTCCCAGCAGATATTAAGGATATGAAGGGCCTACAACTGAATAAGGCGATCAGATACATTCTGTATGTGCAGAGCCAGACGGCGGGTGCGCAGGGAGAATCCCCCGTGAAAGGAGGACAGGCACCGGGAGGACGGAGCGAACACGGGCCAGCGCCGCAAAGCTGCTTACGGCACAGCAGCGGGCGACGAAGCGCATACAGGCATGATGATACTTGCGTTGGCTATGCGTCACAGCGTAGGACGCCCCGCCACGGGAATGGGGGGAGGCACGATAAATCCTATGGAGCGGCTTTGCCCGCCGCCGTCTGAATCCGCCTTTGTTTTCTATCGTGAACAATGAAATACCCAAGCACCAAACAATGCGAAATTTGTCTTAATGCGTCTCACCGTGAGACGCATTTTTTGTTGCGGATATTCAGTTTGTGGGAGCGTCACCGTTTCAAAAATCAGCGGAAAAATCGTCGAAATTTGCGCTTTTACTTGACATTTGATATAATATAGATGTCACAAGGCAAGAAACGGTGACTGCCGGATAGGAGGCTATGATGAACAGGCAGTACAACAACCAAGGCGAAAAGTGGGCGGCCCTCTATGTTCGGCTCTCCCGCGACGACGAGAACGAGGGGGACAGCAACAGCATCCAGCATCAAATCGAAATTATTGAAAAATATTGTGATAACCACGGAATTTCCTGCTATAAGGTGTATAAAGATGACGGATTTTCAGGCACAAGTTTTGCTGGGGTAAGATAGCGTAACCATAAAAGATGGTGCGCTGTCTTACCCCAGCATTTTGTATTATCAGACGGCAAAACTCTTGACATCAGCGCCAATCTGCCGGAAATAGGATATGCTTTCCGTCGGTTCCTCACCGCTGTCCACTTTGCCCACGAAGCTGTAAAAGATTTCGATTTTTCGGGTGTTTGTTTCCCTGTCCAGCTCATGGACTAAAATGCGGTCGATAAACTCATGGACGCTCTCATAGGTCAGTTCGCTGATCTCCGAGTAGCGGCGCACCAGGGCGACAAACCGTTTCACATCCGCCCCACGCTCCGCAGCGGTGTCGATCTCTTTCCGCAACTCCGCAGTCCGTTTCGTCAACGCCGCTTTCTCGTCCTCATAGCCGGAGGTCAGAAGCGCAAACTGCTCATTTGACAAGCGGCCCAGGGCCATGTCCTCATAGAGTTTACGGAACAACAGGTTCAGTTCATCCATCCGGCGTTCTGCCTTATCCAGTTCTTTCCGCTGCTGGGAAAGGGCCTTTTTCGTGGCCTGCTCCCCGCACTCGGCGGCAGTACGAATAAACTCCTGCTCATGCTCTTTCACATAGGCCAAAACCCGCTGTAAATCGGCAAGGACAAGCTCTTTCAGAACGCTTTTGCGGATGTAATGCGTCGTGCAGAGAAAATCGTTTCTGGCCCGGTTGCGGTAGTTGCCGCAGGTATAAGCGTGTTTCCGCTCCGGCGTTCCAGCTCCCTTTTGGAGATACATTTTGTAGCCGCAGTCCCCGCAGAACAACAGCCCGGAAAACAAGTCGATTTCCTCGGACTTGGTAGGGCGGTGGCGGGTAGCAATACGCTTTTGAGCAAGGGCAAAGGTTTCTTCATCAATCAGCGGTTCGTGAGTGTTGGGGAACCTTGTGTAGATAAACGAGATGCCGCCAAAAAACGCCGTGATAAAGTCAAGCAATGTGCGGAAAATCCGAAGATTATAGCCAATAAAAGAAGGAAAAAGTTAGATGTTTCAAAACAACCTCCCGTTTCAAAAAATTTACGCACCAAAGATGCAAAGTCCGCTATTTATGGACGGAGTAAACTCGTTATCCACCTACCCCCAAAGTGACCGGAAAAGTCCGGCAGCTCTGGGGGCTTTTGTTTTCCCACCACTGTTACATTTGCTTCGTTTGCACTCTGGTTCTTTGGTGGTGTTGGTAATAGCTTTATCAATGCCTTTCGGCTATACTTGCCTTGCAATCAGTGGAAAGGAGAACAGCAGTATGGAACAAAAAAAGAACCTATGCGCTCAGATACCACTCAGCCTCCACGACCGAGTAACGGAGGCCAGAGAGGAATCGGGCCTGACCACCGCGCAGTACATCACCAACCTGTTGATCGAATACTTCGAAATGAAAGAAAATGGAGGTAAAGTGACTATGGCAACTACCAATACTCGAACCCTGGCCTTCCAAATCGATGAAGAACTTTTTCAGCGGATCAAGGCGCACCTGGAGCGAGAGAGCGCCCGCCTGGGCCGGAAGGTCACCCAGCGGGAGTTCGTCCTGAACGCAATCATCGGAGTGCTGAACATGAGTGAGCCGATGGACGTGGACGAGGCCGGTGTCAGCCCCTGTGAGGCCCAGCTGGAGGGCGGCGACACCCAGCCCCAGGAGGATGGCGAACCCGCCGTGTGGGGCGCGTAACGAACCGTGTGAGGCCACAACAATCGAACAGCAGATGAGAAGCTCCCAGAGCATCCCGATCACCGGGATGCTCTGGGGGCTTCTTTACGTTTCGCCGGAAAAGGAGGTGAATCAACACGAAACAAAATGCAGCCTTTCGCTTCACAGATGAGGAGATGGAGACCGCCAAGAGGACAGACCTGCCGGACCTGCTGGAACACCTGGGCTACACCGTCCGCCGCCTGGGTAGCCGGTACCACACTACCAGGGAGATGGACAGCATCCGCATCAAGGAACGCCGGACCTGGAAGCGGTACTCCAACGGCACTGGCGGAGACGCCATCACATTTCTGCAGGAGTTCTGCGGTAAGGACTTCCGGGAGGCGGTCAACTACCTGCTGGAGTTCAATGGAGGCCGCGCCAGAGACTCCCCCGCCCCGCGCCCCAAGCCAGCCGAGCGGTCAGAAAAGCCTATCTTCACCCTGCCCATCGCCCATACAGATCAGCGGCGGGTGTTTGCCTATCTTCAAAAGAGAGGCATCGCCCCCCAGGTGATCCGGGGCTTCATCGACTCCGGCCTGCTTTACGAGGACAGCCTGCACCACAACTGCGTATTCGTGGGCCGGGAGGTCAGCGGCAAGCCGGTGTTTGCCAGCAAGCGCGGCACCTACGACTTGAACGGCTCCGGCTTCAAAGGTGATGTTCCCGGCAGCAACAAAGATGTGGCTTTCCGGCTCCCTTGCGATCCCGCCTTGGATTGGGTGGCGGTGTTTGAGGCCCCCATCGACCTGATGAGCTTCTGCACCCTGCACCGGGTGATCACCAGCAACGCCGTGGCTCTGTGCGGCCTGTACCAAGGCCCGCTGGACACCTACCTGCGGGAGAATTCACACCTGAAGCGGATCGTTCTTTGCCTGGACGCGGACGGGCCAGGGCGGGAAGCTACAAAGAAGTTCCAAGCGGAGTACGCAGAAAAAGGCTACACCGTATCCGCCCGCGCCCCCGCCCAGGGCAAGGATTGGAACGAGTGCCTACAGCTGTGCGGCAGGGCCAGAGAAAGGAGGGATCAGCGGCAGGCCGCTGCCAGATAATTCATCATCCAGGCTAAAAAATACGAAAAAACGGAGGAAAATACCATGAAACGCATTTTCACCATCCTGTGCGCCCTCGCCCTCGTCATGGCCGGGAGCGCCACCGCCCTGGCCGCAGATGACACGGGCCAGAGCGCCAGCTACTACCCCATTTCCGTGGAGGAGTACACCTACGGCGACTTTGACGAGCTGCGGATCAACAAGACCTATCAGCTCTCCCTGTCGGACGATCCCAGCCTCATCCCTACGGAGGACTTTGTCCGCAATGGCCGAAGGTATTACCTGCTGGACATGACTCGGAAGGACGAGGTAGGCGTGGACATCCAGACCCATACGGAAGCCGTCACCCAGGCCAGCGATACCAATAACCTGGAGACCATCCTCCAGCGGCTGGACGCGGAGATGGAGGTGACCACCGAGGACGGCTATGTGGGCATCCTTCGGCTGGACCACACCAGCGTCCAAGTCACTACGGACGGCTACGCCACCAAGACCAGCACCCTCACCGCCAGCCGCAGCTATCCCAATCTGTCTGAGGCGGACGTGTCCCTCATTCCCAAAAGCATCGAGGACAAGGGCAAGACTCTGACCTTGGGGGATGTGAAGTGGAGCGAGTCCATGGATGTGGACGGCGAGGGTAGCCCCGTCACCCGGTACACCGCCACCGCCAGCTATACCGGGACCGCCTCCAGCCGGTACGCCACCGGCTACACGGTCAGCGCCAGCTACACCGGCGAGGTATCCAAGCCCAACTGCGCCGTGGTCACCTACACCGCCATCTTCGGCAGCGAGAAGGCCCCGGATGAGTCCAAGGCCCCTGGCGGCGATGAGGATCATGGCCCCGGCCAGACGGAAGCCCCCGACACTACGGAGGACTCGGATATCGTGAAAGAACCTGCGAACCTGTCCGGCCTGAAACGCCCTGCGATGATCGGGGCGGTGGTGCTGGCCCTGGGTGTTGGCGGTGTGTTCGCTTACAAAAAATTCCGTGAGAGGAGATGATCGATTGAAATTGCGAAGTTTTCTGCTGGCCATGATGCTGTGCGCCCTTTGCTGCGTCCCGGCCCATGCGTTGGAATACAGCTTCGATGCGCCGGAGGATTACCTCTTCGGCCAGCCCACCAGCGATGACACCATCTACGAGTGGGAAAACCCTAACGTGGACCGGAGCAAGAACACGGCCCTCGTGGCCCCCGGTTTTGGGACCCCCACCAGCTACCTCCCCGGCAGCGGCGAGTATCTCACCCCTAACCTCGTCCCCGGCGCTCTCAGCGGCGGGCTGGTGAATCAGGTGGGCAGCGCCGGGGCCAATGCTACCGGAGGTGTGGCTGGCAGCTCCGTCATCCCCGGCCAGTACCCCTCGGTGAGCGGCAATGTCACCATGACCCAGGTCCCTGGCGGCAGCCCCACCGACATCGCCCAGGGCAATACTACGGGCGGCTACACCGAGGTGACCAGTGACCTCTACTACAGCAACGGCAGCCTGGGTACCCTCAAGATCCCCTCCATCGGCCTGACGGT
>ERZ808028.1494-NODE-1494-length-13910-cov-4.168872_pt1 | contig 13910 bp, 12 predicted proteins | sample MGYA00380184_ERZ808028 | MGnify/ENA primary metagenome ERZ808028 (study PRJEB31490, sample SAMN06133397) | mouse gut metagenome | isolation source: J8_1 | host: mice | place: China: Chengdu | collected 2015-05 ...
TTGTTCTTTCGGTGTATTAGCGAATAATGCATTCTCTTCTAATACGTTGATTTCAGCTTTACCATATTCACGGTGAGCAGCTTTTTCTACTTTACCGCCTAAAGTGTGAGACATTAATTGCATGCCGTAGCAAATACCTAAGATAGGTAAACCAAGTTCAAAAATTGCTTCATCAATTTTGAAAGCATTGTCGTCATAAACTGAGTTTGGACCACCCGAGAAAATGATACCTGTTGCGTTTAAGTCTTTTAATTCTTGTGCAGTAATTGTATGTGCGTGTAATTCACTATAAACACCGAATTCACGAATACGACGTGTGATTAATTGATTGTATTGACTACCGAAATCAAGAACGATGATTTTTTCTTGATCTTTTAGTTGTGTACTAGCTGACAACTTATTTCCACCTCTTCAATGTATTTTGTGTATAACTGATGACCCAATCTTTTTAAAAAAAGGACGTGCGAAAATAAACATTTTCTACACGTCCTCTCAACTGATAGATGAATAGACGAAAACACCTTATAGTAAGGGACCTCGTGCATTCACCTTCATAGTCAAGTCATTTACGGCAACTTGGTAGAAACATTCGATCCATATTATCGAACATATATGAGGGTAATTCAATTATAACTCTTTGAGCTTAGTGTACCGTTTGCATGGTGTAAAATCAACCTCTTACTTTATTGATTAAATATTGCCAACTTTCTTTCAACTTATCCCACTGCACTTCTTCCGCACTTGGATCATAAATATAGCGCTCATATTGTGCAACAAATGCCTTCATATGATGTTCGCCAAGTTTTTCATCGACCCGCTTCGCAAATTGCTGGAGTGTTTCACTGTCTGCTTTTTTCAAACCATACATAGCAAGTACCTTTAATAAGTCATTGTATGCTTGTTCAATCGATACAGTCGATTTTGATGCATAGCGTGTTTTCATATATTGTGGAATCCATTTCTTACGCGTGCGCCAGAAACCATATGCTACGACAAGGACAACGAAACCTACAAGCCAAGGCCACCATGTAATGCCCTGTTCATCTGCTTTGCTAGTATCTGTTTGTGGCTCTTGTTGTTGCGGCTCTGGTTTTTCTTGCTGTTGCTCTTTTTCTTCTTCCTCTGCTTCAGGTGCTTGCTCATCTGCAGAAGGTTGTGTGTCATTCTCTGGACGTGTATCATCCTCTACTTGATTAAAGCCACTAAAGCCAATTGTCGGCTCAAATTGCATCCAACCAACACCTGGCATATAAGCTTCAACCCATGAGTGAGCATTATTATTCGTCACTTCAAAATGCGTTGTCTTATTGTTTGTATCGACAACATCGCCCTCAGAGAAACCTTTCACCCAACGTGCAGGAATCCCTTGTGAACGTAGCATCACTACCATCGCTGTTGAGAAGTTATCACAATAGCCAATCTTCGTATCAAATAAAAACTGGTCAACATAATCTTGATTGTCTTCTGGATAATCGACATCACTACGTGAATAGCGGTAACCATTGACACTAAAATAAGATTCAATCGCGGTCGTCTTGTCATAGACACTCGTTTCATCTTTTGTGATTTCACGAGCTAATGCACGTACACGACGAGGTAAAGATTCTGGCAGTTGTAAATACTTATCAAAATCTTCATCTAAGTTTTGTAGTTCATGCATCGATGTTTTATTTAATTCACTTAATTTATACGTTGGCGGACTATAGCGCATACTGTATTTTGTAAGTGTTGTACGCTGTTCATCCACAGTGGGACGGATTTTTTCAGTATCGAGCTCGACATAAAATCGATTCGTGTCCTTATCATTTGACTCGATTTTTCGCAGTCCATATGGCTGTGCTAAAAATTGATATTGCTTATGCATATTAATTTTCATTATATCGGTATCATCAGATGGACCAGATTTAATAGACAATGGCACACGATCATCATAATCAAATGAGCGGACATAAATATCGCCCTTCTTCCGTTCCCAACCCTTGCCTGTGTAAACATACTTTGTATCGACACGTAAATACTGTGCATCCTTCGCCCACACATCAAATACCGGTGTATCATCCAGTTCAAAGCTACCACCAAGTCGTGTGTCATCCTCTACGTAGCCAATTTTCCCGGTTGGCGATAATTGCTTATTTACCCAATCATTGATTGCTTCAATAGGCGCAGGAAGATCGACTGCAGGTTCACTTTTTGGCATAAAGTATGCAAAGGCACTACTAACAACAATCATTAAGAGTAGCGGCACCATTAACTTAATATAGCGTAGTAGCGTTGGTTTCATATGATGATTGACGAATACTTTTTCAATAAATAGCATCCCAACTAAAAAGAAGCCAATACACATGACGCGAATTAATGGATACGTCGCATCGTATTCTGTAAAGGTATCAATCGATGCGAGGAAGAAAATCGTCATAAAGAAAAATAAAAAAATCGAATAACGTACAGTTAACCAGTGATGGATTAAATAAATCGTCATCCATAGTAGCACGAGGAAAATAAATGTACGTGCGCTATCGGTCACATTATCGATGTGCAATGTAAGTAGTGCCTTCACACTCGTTATAAATTCATTAAAAATTACGGGGATTTCAGATGGCGTTAAATTGCCATGAATATAAAAGACGATAAAGGCGACAAAACCTACCTTTAATGCGGTGTTACACCAAGCAGGCCAAATCGTAATAAGATTGGTCGCAAAGCATAAGATCACAAAGGTTGTAATAAGTGGTAAATGACCTGTTCCCGTCAATTCACTAATTGGACCAAGCCATTCATACAACATTAAAAAAACGAGTGTATATAAAATAAGTAAACTTGCCCAGTGGAGGGTAGGTGATTTTCTCATTAAGCCTTCCCTCCTTCAAATGCTGCCGCAAAACGATTTGCCGGCACATAGATAATACGCATTCCTCTTGTTGCTGCGCGTTTTTCGACATCCGTTGCGGCATGGACTTCTGTTGGATTTACAATAATAAAAATGACGCAATTTTTCGGTGTTGCTGCTGTATTGGATAATGCTTCAACCCATTCATTCGTTAAAGAAGAGGTAATAAAATGGATAATTGCTGCTTGGCGTAAGTCCTCGTTATACGAATACATTTTTTGCGCATCAAATCCTTCTTCTTGTACACCTGCTAAATGAACGAGCAAACTTTGTAATTGCTCATTCGTCTGTAAATTTTGCGCGGTAAAAGGACGTGTACTAGCGGTCATATAGCTAAGTGATTCATGCTGTTTTTGAGCCGATGCAAGAATGGATGCAGCAAAGGAAACCTGTGGCTCAAAATATTCGCTCGGTAATGTATCAAGAACAATCCATGTACTATCATCACGATATGGCTCAAATTCCTTCGTTTGAAGCTTCCCTGTTTTCGCAAAACTCTTCCAGTGAATCCAGCTCATGCGGTCACCCGCTTCATAATCCCGAATACCGGCAACGACATTTGTATCCTTCAAGCGACTTTGTAGTGCCTTCGCGCTACCTGGTGTTTTGTAGCGCAGCATTTTTTTATAAACAAGTGGCTGAATTTTAGGGAACACAATAACCGTTCGCTTCCCTTCGATAAACTTCGTTTTCTTTACCCAGCCAAAAAAATCTGTCACCGTTACATACACGCCAACGAGCTGATGCTCACCGCGTGGTACATCCTGAATTGCATACGTCCACGACACTTCCTTGCGAAATCCTAACGCCACAAGACGTCGTGTTTCGTGTTGCTCAACCGAATCAAAAACGCCTTTTGGTAGCACTTCCTCTACGATGACGTACAATAACGGCCATCGATTTTTACGTGTTAATGTGATGGTCATCTCTAACGTATCATGCTGTTCTAGTCGCGTATTATCGGTCGAGCGCCTGACGTCAAATTGACTAATTGGCATAAACCAAAGCATGATAGAATACACAAAAGGTGGTACGAGCATGTAAAAAATAAACCAGCTCGTAAATCCTCCCTGTAGTAGTGCAAAGCAAAATGACACGATTAATAACACGACAACAAACAGCAACCGAAATAATGCGGATGAGCTCAATCGTGTGTATTGCTTTTTCATAGCGCTTCAGACTTTCTTGTTGGTACAGCTGTATTAAGGACGATACGACCAACGATATCTTCTGCGCTCACATTGTCATAGCGCGCCTCAGGTTTTAAAATCAGACGATGTGAAAATACAAATGGCGCTAAATATTGAATATCATCTGGTGTCACAAATGTACGTCCTTTTAATAACGTATATGCCTGTGCAGCTTTCATTAAGGCAATCGAACCACGCGGGCTAGCACCTAAATAAACATACGGATGCTCACGCGTTGCTTGCGCTAATGTCACAATATATTGTTTTACTAAATCATCGACATGAATTTCCTTTACTTGCTGCTGTAAGTGAATCAACTCTTCTAGTGTCACAACCGATGTTAATGTTTCGATTGGTTTTGTTGATTCCGCACGGCGTAGCACTTCAATTTCATCTAAAATATCTGGATAGCCCATTTTTAACTTTAATAAGAAGCGGTCAAGTTGTGCTTCTGGTAATGGGTATGTACCCTCGTATTCAATCGGGTTTTGTGTCGCCATCACAAAAAATGGTTTCGGAATTTCAATCGTTTCCCCATCAACCGTCACAGCAGCTTCCTCCATTCCTTCAAGTAGCGCTGCCTGTGTTTTGGGTGACGTACGATTGATTTCATCGGCTAAGACGATATTCCCCATTATCGGTCCTGGTCGGAATTCAAACGCCATGTCTTTTGGGTTGTAAATTGACACGCCAAGCACGTCAGACGGTAGTAAATCCGGCGTAAATTGAATACGCTTAAATGTTGCACCAACGGATTTTGCGAGCGAGCGTACCATCATCGTTTTACCGACACCTGGTACATCTTCTAGTAGTACATGGCCTTGCCCGAGTAACGCCACGACGCTTAGTTCGGCGATATGACGTTTCCCGATCATTACTTTCTCAATATTATCAATGATTGCTTGTAGCTTTACTTGTGTATCCATTCCTCATCCTCCAAGTATTAATGATTATCAATTATACCATGTACCTACGTTTTCTTTTGCGTCGAAAGTATTTGTTAAACAACCTGCCATAAAAAAAAGAGCCGCATATCATCAGCTCTTCCGTGTTAATTATGTGTGGCAAATCCGACATTGCGCATAAATAATTCTTCCAAATGTGAAACTTTTTCTTGTTGTAAAATAGATTGCAGTTCTCCTGTCATGAGCACGTTGCCATCATGAAGTAACAGCACATCATCTGCTAGCTCTTCAGCAAACGATAGTAGATGTGTTGAGAAAAGTATCGTTTTTCCTGCTTTCTTTTCTTCACGTAAAATTTGCTTTAGCTCTGCAATCCAGTGCAGGTCTAGGCCATTTGTCGGTTCATCTAAAATAAGTAATTGCTCATCTCCTAAAAGACTTTGTGCTAAATTAAGTCGCTGACGCATCCCACGCGAATATTGGCGTACACGTTGTTTACGATACTGCCATAAACCAACACGTTCGAGCACTTCCTGACAGCGGGATGTTGGCAATTGTTTCATCGTCGCAAGCAGTTGAATAATTTCTTGTGCTGTAAGTGCTAATGGAAAATTAATATCGTCTGGCATATACCGAATTGACTTTCCATCTGCCCAAACAATCGTTCCTGCATCTAGCTCTTCTTCCTCAATTAATAAACGAATTAACGTCGACTTCCCGGCCCCATTTCCACCAGCTAAAGCAATAATTCGCCCCTCATTTAATGAGAACTTAATGCCATGCAATCCTTGATGATTGGCATATTCTTTTGTTACAGCTTCGCCTTCAACAATGGTCTTCATTATACGTCACGTCCTTTTTTACTTAAAATCCAATTTGCTAAACCAAGTGGTGTAATGACCCACAATGCACTTAGCATAATAAATAAGAAATAGCCAAAAAATGATGTGTAAAATTCCGTGAAATCATAAAAAGCAGGTCCGAGAACAGTCGTTTGACCAGAGAACATAAAGTAACCAAAGCGTAGCCATTCTGCTGGATTTAAGTGAATCATCACGATAGTCAGCCATTTAAGCATGGTGCCAGACACAATCGTGCCAAGAGCCATTAAAATATATGAAAACAGTAGTAAGCTCACAGCCCATATGACGAGTGAAAGAGATAAGGCATGCAAACGATTTTTCGCAAGTACCCCACAAAATACGGCAAGCGCTGAAAAAATAAGTACCATAAAAATCGATAAGAAAATAAAAACAACAGGTAGCTGCATATGTCCCGTGATGCCAGACATCGTTAGGACAACACCGAATGCTAGTAATAAAATTAGCAAGAAAGATAATACGATGGCAACGTATTTACTCCATAAAAAACCGAAAATACTCATAGGATATGTTTTTAAAAGCGCATACCACCCTGACTCGATATCACCTGCCACACTCATACTACCAATCGTCAATGTAAATAAAGGTAATAGAAATAATAATAAATTAAGGAAGCTTGCTGTTTGCCGTGTAAATCCATCCGTCGGTAAGGCCATTTGCTGAATAAGGGATATTGCTGCAAAGACAACGACAAAGAGCACTGCTACGAGTTGCATCCAGCGACTGCGTAGCATTTGCTTCCATTCTAGTTTAATGAATAAAGCCATTACGCATGACCACTCCAGTCCATCGCTTTCACTTCATCAAATGTAATGACTTTCCCTTTGCCTTCCGAATCAATAAATTGCTGTGCTTCCTCCTTCGTTTTAAAGGCAATCACACCGTAACTCATTGGCGTAGAAATTTCTTTATCTGATACATAAATGGCCGTTTCTACATTTACCCAAGTGTCTCCGCTAAAATCTTTAACAAACGCTTCTCCAATTTGTTTTTTATCCGTTTTTGTATAGTATTCCATCAGACAGCCAATATCATCGAATGTCTCGTAATCACCATTTGCGAGTGCTACTTGTGCTGCATATTTTTCAGCAGCTACACTCATATTACAAATTTTGCAAATATCCGTCGCCGGATTAATATCACGTGCTTCAAACGATTTATCTCCACAAGCACTTAACAATAATGAGGTTGCCATCGCACCTGCTAGCCATATTTTTTTCTTCATTGTTTAACACCCTTTCTCCAAAGAAATATTGCACCAGTTAGCATGATAAGACCAATCAAAAATGACCATAAATGAAAAGCGTACTCTTTATGAAACGCACTCGTTGGTTCCATCATCGGCGTACTATCGACTAGCTGATTTGTTTCGACACGATTCGTTTGCTTATCCATTTGGTTCAACATAATGACAGCGGGTGATTCAATAAAGTATTGATACGCAGGCTCTCGCACCATCCACTGGCCAAAACTTTGTAGTGCTACATAATTTGTATCGCCTACTCCGTTGTCATCAATATCATTTCCATCGTAATCATCATAATAGTTTTTGTCGATTCTACTATCACTACCATCCGAACGAATGTTTAAAATGTTACCGACAAAATCATTGTTCGTTACCGTATTGTTTTTATCTGCCGCTGTAAATTCAATCGCGGTTTGATTGGATGAAAAAATATTATGCTGTATTTGCGCATTTTTTAATGTTTGGCTCAAAATACCAGTTCGATTCCCTGAAAAAACATTGTTTTCTGCAACAATATTTTCAGCGTTATATAATGTAAATCCAGAGGAATTCCAGTCCCATTGTAAGCTAATATCGTTATAGCGAAGTGAGGCATTTTTTGCGAGCATCAGCATAATCCCTGTTACATTTCGCTTGAGTGTATTGTGTTCCGCCTTGATACCATCTGCATACATAAAATGAAGACCATAACGGCTATCTGTCGCAATATTATTTGTCACCGTAACATCTTTTGTATGTTCTAAATAATATGCGTCTTGCACAGACGTTACATTATTATGATCAAGCGTTACGTTACTACTTTTAAATACCGCTAGACCATAACCTTTTGAAGCGAACTGTCCATCGATTCCTTTTAGCGTCAACCCTTTAATCGTCACGTCTTTTGAGTCATATACTTGAACCCCACTAAACATTTGAATCATCTCAAGCTTGTCTAATTGAATCTTTGATGAATTTTTCACGACAACTGCTGCATTAGATTGTAAAAAGTGTAGCCCTTTTAACGTGACGTTTTCGGCATTCTTAATTGTAAAGACCGGCTTGTCGCTATCAGACATGAGGAGGGTTTCTTCACCACCTATTATGGTAATGGGCTTTTTAATTACAGCAGTTTCCATATATTCACGGTCAAATAATGTTAACGTTCCTCCTGCAGGTGTTTTATCAATCTGTTGCTGCAATGTATCGGCACTTGCTGAAAGGGTAAACATAAACAACGTAGCGAAAAAGGCTATCCAAAAATGCAGTCTTCTCAAAGACGTATCCCCCATTCATTTAATGCCCATGTGACTCCGTTGAATCGTCCATCTGTTCACTTTGCATGTTCTTTTTCATCTTCATTTTTTCATGTGCCTTATCATCTATGTCCTCTACCGCAACTAGTTTTGATCCTTCATGCTTATCGATAAACTTCTGTGCATCCGCCTTCTGTGCAAAATAAGCAAAGCCGTAATTCATTGGTGTTTTAATATCGCCTGCTACAACAGCTGCATCCTCTAAATGAATCCACTCTTTTGAATCGTAATCTCGCACAAATTTTTCAAGTGTTACGTTATGTTCTCGTTCGTAGTTCAACATGCAACCCGCGTCATCAAAAAATAAATTTTTTCCTTTGTCATCGATTGCCTGAGCCGTAAAAGCACCTAATTTATTGTTTTTTTGATAAACCTTCATGTTACAGAATGCACATTTTTCATCCTTTGCTGGTTCTTTTAAACGATTGTCTACTGGTGCTGCGGTCGTTTGATTTTCTGAAATGGTTGTATTTTCACTGTTTACTGAAGTTGTATTTTCTCCACAACCTGCTAATAATAATCCTGCTATTACCACTGCTCCACCCAATTGATAGTTCACGTTTTAAAACTCCCTTCAAGTTGTTTCTATCATTTATTGTAGCCAGCAATTGTGAAATAAGATAAAAATCAATTTGACGTTTTAAATACAACTAATAAAAAAAGGGAGACTGGGATACAACACGTCATGTTTCTTTTTTAGCGTTTGCAACGAAAAACCGGAACCGCACTTTCGCGCGATTCCGGTTTTTTTATGCTCATAGGAGAGGTGATTTTTACACGTATGTCAAAGCTTCCCCTCGCTTATTATTTCCAAAAATCATCATATACCGTAATTGGTAGATGACGTTTATGCTGTGTTTTTAAATAGTGACCTTCTAAAATCTTCTGTGCCGCTTCATCGATTTGTTTACCTTCTAAGTAATCATCGATTTGCTCATATGTCACACCTAGTGCATCCTCATCGGGAATACCTGGTCGATTTTCTTCTAGGTCGGCTGTTGGCTTTTTCTCATATAAATGAGTTGGACAATCTAGTGCTTTTAGTAACGCCTTGCCTTGGCGTTTATTCAAGCGCCAAAGCGGAGTTAAATCTGCTGCCCCATCACCAAACTTCGTATAGAAGCCTGTAATCGCCTCTGCTGCATGATCTGTACCAAGGACAACGCCCGCATTTACTGCCGCAATCGCAAACTGTACTTTCATACGTTCACGCGCTTTTTCATTCCCCTTAACAAAATCGCTTAGTTCAATACCCGCTTCTTTTAACGCACTAACGCCCGCATCAACAGCTGGTTTAATATTGACTGTATACGTTTTCGTTGGTTGAATAAATGCAAGTGCATCCTCACAGTCTTTCTCATCTGCTTGAATACCATATGGTAAGCGTACCGCCCAAAATGAATACGTTGCGGTGCCTGCTTCTTCATTTAACTCATCGACTGCAAGCTGCGCTAATTTACCAGCAAGCGTAGAATCTTGTCCGCCTGAAATACCTAGCACAAAGCCTTTTACAAAGCTATATTTATGTGCATAGTCTTTTAAAAAATCAATGGTGCGACGAATTTCTTGCTCCGCATCAATGGTTGGTTGTACATGAAGCTCTTCAATGATTTGTTGTTGCAATGTCATGCTTATGCCCCCTCAATTTCATCTACAGTGCGTTGTACCATTTCCTTTACTTCTTCGATATTACGCATTTTATTATCCCAACATTTTTGACTTAAATCCACTGGGTATGCTTCTGGATTTAATGAACGTTTGTATTCATCCCATAACTGGTCAAGATTTGCGAAAGCATATTGTTTCATCTCTTCCACAGTTGGTGATTCGTAAACAACTTCCCCATTTGCAATCACTTTTTCGTGTAAGTTTTTCGCTTCAAAGTTCGTTACAAATTTTGAAATGAATGTGTGTACTGGGTGGAACATTTTTAAACGTTCCTCTGAGCTTGGGTCCTCATCATGCATACAAATATAATCGCCCTCTGCTTTGCCATTTTCACGGTCGATGATGCGATATACCTTTTTATGTCCAGGGGTTGTCACCTTTTCTGCATTAGCAGAAATTTTGATTGTATCTTGCATAACACCATTTTCATCTTCAATTGAAACAATTTTATAAACAGCACCTAATGCGGGTTGATCATACGCTGTAATAATTTTTGTACCGATTCCCCATAAATCAACACGTGCATTTTGCGCACGTAAATTCAGCATTGTATATTCGTCTAAATCATTTGATACGACAATTTTCGCTTCTGGGAATCCCGCTTCGTCTAGCATACGACGCGCTTCTTTTGATAAGAATGCGATATCCCCGCTATCTAAACGAACACCGATAAAGTTAATTTTATCGCCAAGTTCTTTCGCTACTTTAATCGCCATCGGTACACCAGATTTTAATGTATCGTATGTGTCGACTAAAAAGACACAATCTTTATGACGACGTGCATACGCATGAAATGCCTCATAGTCGCTACGGTATGATTGCACAAGTGAATGCGCATGTGTACCCGCAACTGGTAAATCGAATAATTTACCCGCTCGTACATTACTTGTTGAATCAAAACCACCAATAATCGCAGCACGTGTACCCCAAATCGCTGCGTCCATTTCCTGTGCTCGGCGTGTACCAAATTCCATGACCGTTTCTTCACCCGCCACATGCTTGATGCGGCTCGCTTTTGTTGCGATAAGTGTTTGGTAATTCACGATATTTAGTAATGCTGTCTCAATTAATTGTGCCTCTACAAGTGGTGCCTCAATGCGTACAATTGGTTCATTACCAAAGACTAACTCACCTTCAAGCATTGAATACATATCCCCTGTAAAACGGATATCGCGTAAATAATTAATAAAATCTTCTTTATAGCCAACCTCTTTTTGTAAATAAGCTAAATCCGATTCGCTAAATTTAAAGTTGCGTAAGTACTCTAGCATACGCTCTAAGCCGGCAAATACTGCATACCCATTCCCAAATGGTAGCTTTCTAAAATAAAGTTCAAAAATTGCTTTACGATTGTGAATGCCATCTGCCCAATACGTTTCTGCCATGTTGATTTGATAAAGGTCTGTATGTAACGCTAAACTATCATCTGAATAGATTGATTTCATAATAATTAGTCCCTTCTTCTAAAAGTTAAGTTAAGAACGTGGTTCACTTCTTAATTACGTTCCCCAAAATACCTTTTTATATGCAATTCGTTTCCGCTCCCACGAAACCATATGTATAAACATGATACATCGTATCAGACGAAGCGTCTTACGTCATCTACAATCTTCGCCTGTTTTCTGGATGTAGCTCTATTATAGCTCTTTCAAGTGAAATTAAAAACCTTCTGACTTGTCACAAGTCGTTACGCAAAAAAAGCTTCTCACATCTAGATGTAAGGAGCTCAATGTTTATTATTCTTTATATGTTGTAAAGCCTTCAAGATGAAGCAATGTTTTCTTCATCGCTAGCCCACTGCGGAAACCTGTTAACTTTCGATTTTTGCCGATAACGCGGTGACAAGGAATAACGACAAGCACTGGATTGCGTCCAATCGCATTCGCAACAGCGCGCACAGCAGTTGGTTTGCCGATTTTTTCTGCGACATCTGAATAGGTCCACACCTCACCAAACGGAATCGTCATCAGTGTTTGCCAAACTTGTTGTTGAAGCGCCGTTCCTGTGACATCTAATGTGAGATGAAAGGTTTCTAAGTTCCCTGAAAAATAACGTGCGAACTGTGTACGATAAACTGACATTGCCTCATTATCTTGTACCAGTACTTCCTTACGCTTCGCCGCATAATCAAATAGTTCCTGCTCTTCATTTCCCACATAGCATAAGCCTTTATTTGTTGCTGCTATATAGAGAACATCATTCGGTACTGCTAATGTAGTGTAATTCATCGTTTATTCCTCGCTTTCAACTGATATTGCTTTGGTGTTTGTTGCTCGTACTGCTTAAATACCGCTACAAAATAGGCACTACTATGAAATCCTACACGTGCGGCAATCTCATGGATGCGTACGTAGCGTCGTATTATTCAGTAGACGTTTGGCCTCTGTTAAACGTAGCTGTGTAATATGCTGTGTAAGCGTCTCCTCCGTCATTTCTTTATAAATACGACTCAAGTGAAATTTACTGCCATGAAAACACGCCGCAAGCTTATCAAGTGTCACATCATACATATAATGCGTTTCTAAAAATGCATTAATAAGCGCCACCCATTCGTCATTCGGCAATATCACATTTTCAGGCCGACAACGCTTGCATGGTCGAAATCCTTGCGCCATCGCCTCTTCAAGTGAATGAAAGATGCACACCTTTTCCCGGTGAGGAAGACGTGATGGACAACTTGGCTTACAACAAATTTTCGTCGAATGCACCCCATATAAAAAACACTCATTATACGTTTTATCATTTGTCTCAATGGCTGCCCATTGTTCGTCGGTTGGCCTTACGCCCTCATTCATCATTCGGTGTACACCTCCTTTTTCTTCATTATAAAGTAGATTTTTTTCGAGTCGAATTTTTCACACTATCATCGCAAGATTTTAATAGTTTTTAAATAATGATATGTTACGCTACTACAGAAGGAGGTTTTGCATATGACCGCAGCCATTACTTTTCATAATATTTCTGTTACGATGCAAGATACACAGATTATCAATACGATTTCCGGACAGTTTCCAAAAGGGCAGATTACCACACTCGTCGGTCCTTCTGGCGCAGGCAAAACAACCATTTTAAAATTATGTAACGCGTTATTATCGCCTACAGATGGGACTATTTTTTATAATGATCAGGAATTAAAAACATACAATCCACTAACCTTACGCCGCTGTGTTGGCATGGCCTTACAAGATGCACCAATGATTAAAGGAAGCGTCTATGATAATTTAAATTTACCGCGACAACTTCAAGGTGAAACATTAAGCAAAGACGAGGCGATACAGGCACTTCAGCAAGTCGGCTTAGATGCTAAAAATATACATAAAAAAGCGCATGACCTTTCTGGTGGACAGCGCCAAAAATTATCGATTGCAAGAACACTTATAAATCCGACCGATGTACTGTTACTGGATGAAATCACCTCTGCGCTTGACCCGCATTCGGTAACGGAAATTGAGCAATTGATTGTAACGATGAAACAGCGTGGTGTCACGATTATCTGGATTACGCATAATTTAGAGCAGGCTCGTCGCATTGGGGATTATATGTGGCTAATGCATCGTGGCCAATTAATCGAGAGCGGCAGCATTCATTTACTAGAAACCTCACAAAACGAACGCGTCCAACAATTTATGCGAGGTGAGCTTTTATGACGTTTACAACGCTAGCGATTACACTCGCATTCGTCTGTATTCCACTTGTCTTATCGAAAGCATTAAATTTACAACTTGGTAAAGATGTCATCATCGCTACGATTCGTGCCATCGTTCAGCTGCTTGCAATTGGATATGTATTACAGCTCATTTTTGACCAGCAAAATGTGGTATTTAGCTTCTTAATGGTC
>ERZ808028.1495-NODE-1495-length-13903-cov-4.785766_pt1 | contig 13903 bp, 12 predicted proteins | sample MGYA00380184_ERZ808028 | MGnify/ENA primary metagenome ERZ808028 (study PRJEB31490, sample SAMN06133397) | mouse gut metagenome | isolation source: J8_1 | host: mice | place: China: Chengdu | collected 2015-05 ...
TGCAGCAACTATATATATGATGAAGACTATGACTGTTACGAGTGCGACGTCAGCATGGATGAGGATGAGATGGCAAGGTTTTTATCTCAGACGAGGCTGGAATGCCCCTATTATCGGTCGGACAATGAGTACGAAGTGGTAAGGCACCAGATGTGACAGAATACAGGATGCTGACAGGTGTAGGATGTGAGAAAATACTATCTGTAAAAGCGGAGAAACGATTCGACGGGTGAAGGATAGAAAGAGGAAAGCAGATGATCTTGGCGAGAAAAAAACCAAAGGATAAAACCGATATCGGTACAATGTTTACAAAGGACCAGCTTAGAAAACTGATCCTGCCGCTGATCGTGGAACAGATCCTGGCGATCACGGTAGGCATGGTGGATACCATGATGATCTCCTATGCAGGGGAAGCCGCGATCTCGGGCGTATCTTTAGTGGATATGATCAATGTGCTTCTGATCAATATTTTTGCGGCGGTGGGGACCGGCGGAGCGGTGGTGGTATCCCAGTATCTCGGGCATGGCAATAAAAAGCTTGCCTGCCGTGCGGCGGAGCAGCTGATCACTGTATCCGTGGTGATCTCCACCGGGATCATGCTGTTAAGCCTCCTGTTTCGCGCGCCGCTCCTTCGGCTGCTGTTCGGCACGGTGGAGGCGGATGTCATGCGAAATGCCATGGTATATTTTTTGATATCGGCATTTTCCTTTCCGTTTCTGGCAGTATTCAACGCCTGTGCCGCCACCTATCGTTCCATGGGGAACTCAAAAATATCCATGCAGGTTTCGGTGGGCATGAATATTTTTAACGCCATCGGCAATGCCATTTTGATCTTCGGATTTCAGATGGGCACGGCGGGGGCGGCGCTTTCCACTCTGGCGGCGCGTATATTGGGAGCGGCAGTGATGATGGTCCTGATGAAAAACCAGAAAAATGACGTATATGTCATTTATCGGAATCTGATCGCATGGGAGAGGAGTATGGTGCGGAGGATCCTGCATATTGCCATCCCGAACGGCGTGGAAAACGGGCTGTTTCAGTTGGGGCGTGTGCTGGTGGTCAGCATTATCTCCCGGTTCGGAACGGCACAGATCGCGGCAAACGCGGTGGCGAATAATCTGGACTCGATGGGCTGCATCGCGGGGCAGGCGATGAACCTCGCAATGATCACGGTGGTGGGGCAGTGCATGGGCGCCGGAGAAAAGGAGCAGGCTGTCTGGTATACGAAAAAGCTGTGGAAATTTACATATATGATAACGGCGGCTGTGAACAGTGTTATTTTATTATCTCTGCCGCTGCTTCTGAATATTTACAGCCTCTCGCCGGAGGCATGGCGCTATGCGTTTATTCTGGTCTGCATCCATAACGGCTGTGCGATACTGCTCTGGCCGACTTCCTTCACGATGCCGAATGCGCTGCGCGCGTCCGGGGATGTGAGATTTACCATGGTCATTTCGGTGGCATCCATGTTTATTTTCCGTATCGGTTTCAGTGTGGTGCTGGGAATTTATTTCGGGCTGGGAGCGATCGGTGTGTGGATCGCCATGGTACTCGACTGGATCTGCAGGGTTTCTTTCTATATCTGGAGATTCTGCAGCAAAAAGTGGCTGGATTTTAAAGTGATTTAGAGGTAAACGGACGGGAAAAATATGCTGAAAAAGAATGAATGGGAACCGGGCTGTGGCAATCCGGACAGCGAGCAGATCGCCCGGGGATCAGAGATCACGGAAGGGGTTATCTGGAAACAGATTTTGTTATTTTTCTTCCCGATCCTGTTGGGGTCCTTATTTCAACAATTATATAACACGGCGGATGCGGTGATCGTAGGGAGATTCGCGGGAAAGGAAGCGCTCTCCGCGGTGGGAGGCTCGACCTTCTCGATCATCAGTATTTTTGTGGGCTTTTTTACCGGCATTGCCTCCGGGGCGACGGTGGTGGCAGCCAATTTCTACGGCGGAAAACGGGAGAAGGAGGTATCAAAGACGGTGCATACCTCGCTGATGCTCTCCCTCTGTGCCGGCGTGTTGTTCGGTGTGATCGGGATCGCGTTTGCACCGCTGATGCTGCAGCTTTTACAGACGCCGGAAAATATTTTCGGACAGTCTCTGGGATATATGCGGATCTATTTTGCGGCGACGCCTGCCAATCTGTTTTATATTATGGGAGCGGGCATTTTGCGGGCGGTGGGGGATTCCAGAAGGCCGCTGTATTTTCTGATCGTGAGCTGCCTCGCCAATATTCCGCTGGACTTCCTTTTTGTGGCGGGGTTTCAGATGGGGGCGGAGGGGGCCGCCATTGCGACAGTGATCTCTCAGATTCTGAGTGCAGTCATGGTGTTTGCGGTGCTCCGCAGGGAGAAGGCGTGCTACGGGCTGATTCCTAAAGAACTTATGCATTGTTCCGGGAAAATTATGAAACGGGTGTTATGGATCGGGATTCCCGCGGGACTGCAGTCCGTGACCTACGGGCTTTCCAACGGTGTGATACAGGCGAAGGTAAACAGTTTCGGAACGGACAATATCGCGGCGTGGTCTGCCTATACAAAGCTGGACGGGCTTTACTGGATGACCGTGTCCGCCATGGGAATCGCGGTGACTACTTTCGTGGGACAGAATCTGGGCGCGGGGAAAATGGACCGGGTAAAGAAATCCATGTGGGAATGTATGGGGATGACGCTTTTGATGGCGGGGATGATCAGCATTTTCTTCTATACCTTTGCCGAGTTCTTTTTCGGTATCTTTGTGGAGGACGCCGGAGTGATCTCGCTGGGGGTATCCCAGCTCCACTTCCTGACCAGATTTTATATGATCTATGTCGTGGTGGAGATCCTTTCGGGGACGCTGCGCGGGCTGGAGTGTGTGGTGGTGCCGACGATCATCAGTATCCTGCTGGTATGTGGGCTGAGGGTTCTCTGGATCGTAGTGGCGCTGCCTGTCAGCAATACGATGGAGACCGTGATGATGAGTTATCCGATCACATGGGTCGCGGCGGCGGCAGCTTTTATTTTGTATTATATTTACTTTATGAAAAGAAGCGGGACACGATGAAACTCAGATATCTGCGATCAGTCCCACCGGACAGTGGTCGGAACCGGTGATATCTTTGTAGATCAGAGCGTCCTTTATCTTGTCCCGGAGCACATCGGACACCAGAAAGTAGTCGATACGCCACCCTGCATTCTTCTCCCGGGCATGGAAACGGTAGGACCACCAGGAATAGGCGCCTTCCAGTTCGGGATAAAAGAAGCGGAAGGTGTCGATAAAACCGGCCTTTACGAGGGCAGAGAACTTTGCCCGCTCTTCGTCCGTAAAGCCGGCGTTTTTGCGGTTGGTCTTCGGGTTTTTCAGATCTATCTCCTGATGGGCAACATTCAGGTCGCCGCAGAAAATGACAGGTTTTGTCTCCTCGAGTTTTTTCAGGTAAGCGAGAAAATCATCCTCCCACTCCATGCGGTAGGCGAGGCGTTTCAGTTCATCCTGAGAATTCGGTGTATAGACGGTGACCATATAAAAGGTTTCAAATTCCAGTGTGATGACGCGGCCTTCGTGATCGTGTTTTTCGATGCCGATGCCGTAGGAGACGGATAAGGGTTCCTCCCTGGTAAAGACGGCAGTGCCGGAGTAGCCTTTCTTTTCCGCGTAATTCCAGTACTGGTGGTAGCCGGGGAGATCAAGGTTGATCTGGCCTTCCTGCAGTTTGGATTCCTGTATGCAGAAGATGTCGGCGTCTTCTTTTATGACAAAATCGGTGAAGCCTTTTCCGATGCAGGCTCGCAGTCCGTTGACGTTCCAGGAGATAAATTTTTTCATGATCGTACCATGCCTTTCTTTGGGGTATAGGTGTATCTTATCACATAGCGGGAGGAAATGCGAGCTTTTTGATTAATGGCAGCGGACGCTGGGAGGAAAATCAAATCCTCCGTCGCCACGCATCCTCTGGAGTGTTTATAGTAAACGGCAAATTTTTTGTTGTTTGTTATAGCTTGAGGTGTCAGCGGGAATTAAAAAGGAGAGATTGGGCTGGATATGAAGGATAAGAAAAAGGGTATTGAAATAAGGAGGTGAGAAAACATGAGTGCGGATAAGGTTAAGGAAAAAGCATACGCATGGGCGGAGGCGCTCTGCAAATACGCGGGGGCTGATGAAGCGTTTTTGAGGGATTTCTGGGAGAGGCTGACAAATGATCCGGAAATTTATGAGGAGTTTGTCTATTATCTGGAGCATCAGGACTTTCTCTGTAAGGTGAAGATCGAAGGCTACGGGCTGGTGGATCTGATGATATTTCAGATCGATCATTTCCGGGCGGTCATGGACCAGGATGTGGCGGATATGCGGTTTAACAAGGATAAGATGCTGTTGATGGCGTTCAACAGCCTGCTGCAGATGCGGAAAGATCCGGAGCCCTTTGTGCGGATGATGCAGGGACAGACAGGGACGGACAGGCAGTGAGGATGGAAAAAAGAAACTTTAGCCGGACGCCATGAGAAAAATCAAATTCTCCGTCGCCACGCTCGACGCTCAAGCTCTTGAGAAACAGAGCTGGCTGCAACGTAGCGGTACTAGGCTCGTGAGAGATCATGTGAAATTTTGCTTTTTAAATTTCACATTTGCCAATTGTGCCGACGTTGCTGCAGGGGCTCCTTGAGAATTTGATTTTTCTCATGGCTGGTTGGTTAAGGTGTAAAACAAATGATGCTTACTCATAATGGTGTACAGAATGTGATTTTTGTATATCATTGTATTCCGTTCGGTTTACGGTTTTCTGGTTCCGTAGCGCGCTGCCAGCCTGATCAGCAGATCTGTCACTGTCTCCATGGACTGGACGCAGGCGTATTCGAAGCGGCTGTGGTAGTTTGCGCCGCCGGTGCAGAGGTTCGGACAGGGCAGTCCCATATAGGAGAGCCTGGAACCGTCGGTACCGCCTCTGACGGGGGTGATCTTAGGCTCGATGCCCAGCTCGCGCAGAACGCTGCAGGCGTTTTCCATCAGATGCGCATGAGGCGCAAGGGCTTCCTTCATATTATAATAGGAATCTGCCATCTCCACTGTCACGGTGCCCTGACCGTATTTTTCATTCAGGAAATCTGCACATCTCATAAACAGTTCTTTTTTCTGCTCAAATAATGTCCTGTCATGGTCACGGATGATATATTCCGCCGTAGTCTCTTCCACATTTCCGCTGATGCCGTCTATGTGAAAGAATCCCTCCCTGTTTTCGGTATACATGGGATTCTGGAAAACGGGCAAAAAGTTCTGGAATTCCTGGGCGATCAGGATGGAGTTTACCATTTTGCCCTTGGCGGAGCCGGGGTGAACACTGCGGCCGTGGACGGTGAGCTTTGCGCCTGCCGCGTTAAAGGTCTCATCCTCCAGTTCTCCCAGTTCTCCGCCGTCCACGGTGTAGGCAAAATCCGCGCCGAAGAGCGCCACATCAAAATGATCCGCACCTTCCCCGATCTCCTCGTCAGGCGTAAAGCCGATCCGGATCTTGCCGTGCGGAAGTTCGGGATGGGTGAGCAGATGCTCCGCCATAGCCATGATCTCCGCGACACCGGCTTTATCATCCGCACCCAAAAGCGTGGTGCCGTCCGTGACGATCAGATCCTTTCCCTTCAGCGCCTTCAGCTCCGGAAAATCGGAGACGGAGAGATATATGGACCGTGCCTCGTTCAGCAGAATATCTTCGCCGTCGTAGTTTTCTACGATGCGGGGGTTTACATCTGTGCCGGTGACAGCGGGAGCGGTGTCCATATGGGCGATGAAACCGAGAACAGGACTTTTTTCATAACCTGCGGAAGCGGGAACGGAAGCATACACATAGCAGTGTTCTTTATCGTAAGTGATCTCCGCGGCTCCCATCTCCTCGAGCTGGGAAACCAGAAGCTTCGCCAGATCGTGCTGCTTCGCGGTGCTCGGCGTCGTCCCCGATGTCTCGCAGGACTGGGTATCTATCCTGACATACTGCAGAAAATTTTCGATCGTTTTCGTCATCTTTTATCATTCCTTTCGTCTTCTGAAATATGATCAGCATAAAAAATATTTTATGCTGTCTCTTTTTTACGTTGAGAAACCCGCCGCCCCAAGGCAGCGGGTTATAGTTGGTAATACAATTTTATTTCTTTCTCGGCGTCCGCTATCATCAATCAAGCAAACTTAGCGCATCCTCATCCGCCACAACATAAACATTCTTATGATACTGTAAGATAGAAGCAGGAAGGGCGGGCGTTACCGGGCCGCAGATAGCATCCCGCAGAGCCTGTGCTTTTTCCTGGCCGCTTGCCACGAGCAGGACTTTTTTTGCCTGCATGATCGTCTTGATGCCCATGGTGTAAGCCTGACGGGGTACATCCTCTTTCTTCTCAAAGAAACGTTTATTGGCTTCGATCGTGCTGGGAGTCAGGTCAACACAGTGGGTTTCCAGTGAAAAATGGTCATCGGGTTCATTGAAACCGATGTGGCCGTTCTGCCCCAGTCCCAGGAGCTGCAGATCGATGCCGCCCACCTGATGGATGATGGCATTGTAGCTGCTGCAGGCTTTTTCACTGTCAGGTTCCGTGCCGTCCGGCAGGAAAGAATGGCCTTTTGGTATATTGACGTGTTTAAAAAGATTTTCATGCATGAAATAGTAATAACTCTGGTCATTCTCTTTCGGAAGCCCTTTGTATTCATCCAGATTGACGGTGGTCACTTCGGAAAAATCCAGGTCTCCTTTGTTGTACCATTCGATGAGCTGTTTGTAGGTGCCGATGGGAGTGGAACCTGTCGCCAGCCCCAGTACACAGTCCGGTTTCATGATAACCTGGGCAGAAATAATATTCGCTGCCTTACGGCTCATGTCATCATAGTCTTTTGCTCTGTAGATCCTCATTCTAAAACCTCCCGTAGTTTTAAAGTTAGTGTATGTATATCACTCTTATTTAAAAGTACCAAATATTGGCAGAAAAAGCAAGTTGATATGGTAATATTTGTGAAATTGGGGTATACTTAGAGTATTATATGTCCGGAAATGAAATGAACGGGCCAAGGCTTTGACACCGGAGGACTAAACGGTACTGCTCCCTGAAGTATACGGGGTGATCTGGAAGCAGAAGAACATACAGGAATGGAGGGAAAGGTTATGTTATTCAGAGGCGGAAAGGTATTTATCGGAACGAAATTTGAAAAGACGGATATCAGAACAGAGGGCGGGAAGATCACGCAGATTGGCGCGGGGCTTTCCGAGAAAGCCGGGGAAGAAGTGGTGGAGCTGGGGGAAAACTTCCTGATCCCGGGATTTATCGACCTGCATACGCACGGCTGTATGGGATATGACTTTTCCACGGCCGATCGGGATGAGATCGATAAAATGTGCGCCTTCTATTTCAGCAGGGGCATCACATCCGTTGCCGGAACGACGATGACGATGGGATATGAGGAATATAAGAAAGCCGCGGCGACGATCGGAGAATATATGGAAAGCGTGGAGAATCACAATCTGATCGGCATCAATATGGAGGGACCGTTTCTCTCCGTGGAGAAAAAGGGTGCTCATGATCCGCAGTATATCATAGACGCTTCCCAGGAGAAGATGGACGAGTTAAACGATCTGGCAAAGGGACATTTCCTGATCGTGGATGTGGCGCCGGAGCGCCCGGGAGCGATAGATTTCATCGAGAAAAACAGTAAGGACTATGTGATCTCCGTGGCGCATACGGCGGCGGACTATGAAAAAGCAATGGAGGCCTTCAGGGCGGGGGCAACGGAGGTGACCCATCTGTTCAACGCGATGAACGGTTTAGGGCATAGAGATCCCGGCGTGCCCGGCGCTGCTTTCGCCTCCGGGGCGAATGTGGAGATGATCTGCGACGGCATCCATATCCATCCCACGGTGATGAAGATGGTGTATAAGATGATGGGCGATCACCTGATGGTCATTTCGGATTCCATGAGTGCCGCAGGGCTTCAGGACGGCGAATATGTGCTGGGGGGCCTGCCTGTCTATGTGAAAGAGGGCAAGGCGACTTTGAAAGACGGTACGATAGCCGGCTCCACCACGGATATGCTGAAGGAGATGGGTGTCTGGATGGATCAGTGCGGCCTGTCTATGGAGGAGATCCTGCCCTGTATGACGATCCATCAGGCGAGGGCTGTGCACATGGAGGACAGGATCGGCAGTATTGAGAGCGGGAAAGCGGCGGATCTGGTGATCATCAGCCCGGACAGGGAGATAAAGGCAGTTTATAAAAACGGCATCCGCAGGGTGTAGGAAGAGGGAATATCCGGGCTGGACGGAAGCGGCAGGGGAGTGTCGGTGAGGACCGGTAAAACAGAGGAGAAATAGAGGAAGAGCAGGAAAGTATTGTGAAAAATATTATCTTTGATATCGGCAGCGTGCTGATCGGATACAGATGGAGAGATATGTGTCTGGAGGAAGGCTGGGACGAGGAGAAGGCGGAAAAGATCGGCGGGGGATTTTTTGACAGCCCCCTCTGGCCGGATTTTGACGCAGGGCTTGTTATGACGGAGGATCTGATTAAGAGCGTTGCAGAGAGGTATCCTGAGCTGGAGGAGGATGCCCGGTGGTTTATCGGAAGCGGAAAGAAAATGGTGGTGGAGCGGCCGAAGATATGGGCGCTGATGAGGGAACTGAAGGAAAAGGGATATGGCATCTATGTATTATCCAACTATTCGGAGGAACTGTTTACTTTACATACGGAAGGCCTGCCGTTCTGGGAACTGGTTGACGGCGGCGTGATCTCTTACCAGATCCATCAGATCAAACCGAACCCGCCGATTTATCGGTATTTGATGGAGAAGTATCAGTTGAAGCCGGAGGAATGCCTTTTCTTTGACGACCGGGCGGAGAATACGGAGGGAGCAAGAAAGCTTAAGATGCAGGCGGTGACAGTGGAGAATGGTTCGGAGGAACTGCTGGAGAGAGAACTCCAGAAATTGCTGGAGGGATAGGAGAACTGCGGCGGTGGCGGGATGTGGATACTCGTGAGGGGGCAGCCGTCAGCGGCAGACGGGAGATAAAGTGAAGTGACGAAATAAAAGACAGACAGGAGGGAAACTATGATCTATCCATCAGATCTGCCGCTGGATATCCATACCCATACCATTGCCAGCGGCCATGCCTACGGCACGATTCGGGAGATGGCGCAGGGAGCGGCGGAGAAAAAGCTGCTGATGCTGGGCATCAGCGAGCACGCGCCGGGGATCCCGGGAACCTGCGAGCCGATCTATTTCTCCAACCTGAAAGTGGCGCCGAGAAGATTGTACGGTGTGGATCTGGTTTACGGCTGTGAGACCAATGTATTAAATGACGGAACGCTGTCTTTGAACAAGTATATCGAGAAGCTGGATTATGCGATCGTGGGGATCCACGGCCTGTGCTATCATGACGCGGGGAGGGAAAAGAATACGGAAAACGTGATCTCCTGTATGCGGCATCCGAAGGTCTTTTTTGTGTCCCATCCGGACGACGACCATACGCCTCTTGATTATGAACGGCTTGCCCTGGGGGCGAAAGAAAACCATGTGGCGCTGGAAGTGAATAACAGTTCCCTGCTGAAGCCGGAGAAGCGTCTGAACTGTGTGGAAAATTACAAAAAGATGCTGCGGCTCTGCAAAGAATATGCGGTGCCTGTCATTGTCAGTTCGGATGCCCATGATCCCTTGTATGTGGGAAGATTTGAAGAGGCCTGCGATCTGTTGAACGAGGCGGGTTTTGATAAGGAGCTGATCATCAACACTTCCGTGGAGAAGTTTATGGCTCATATCGGATTAAAAGACAAGGAAAAAAACGTTCCGGCCTGCTGAAAAAGGCAGCACGCGGGAAAGTAAAAAAGAAGAAAGGCAAAGATTATGGAGAAAAAGTACAGTATCGACACACAGGAAAACAGAGATTTTCTGCAAAAGATCCGGGAAGGGCTGTTTGCCTTCGGGCATCGCTTCCCTTCACCCGGCGGGAGCTCCTGGTATCTGGGAGATGACGGGACGCCCTGGAAGGAAAAGAACAGGGAGGCCTATGTGACCTGCCGTATGGCGCATGTCTACAGTATTGCCTCTTTTATGGGGCATGAGGGCAGCGAGGCACTGGTGGACGCGGCAGTGAAAGGCTTAAACGGGGAACTGCGGGATACGGAGCATGACGGCTGGTATGAAGGGCTGACGGCTGAAGGAGGCCATCTGTCCGGGAAGCAGTGTTACGCTCATGCGTTTGTGATCCTGGCAGGCACTTCCGCTTATCTGGCGGGAAGGCCGGGGGCGGAAAAACTGCTGCAGGAAGCGTTGGAAGTATATGACAGGTATTACTGGAATGAGAAAGAAGGGCTCTCCTGCGATAACTGGAACACAGAGTTTACGGTGATGGATGATTACCGCGGCTTAAATGCCAACATGCATTCAGTGGAGGCTTTTCTGGCAGTGGCGGATGCAGCAGGCAAAGAGGAGTACAGAGTGCGGGCAGGACGGATCATCGATCATGTGCTGGGCTGGGCGAAGGATAACAACTGGAGGATCCCGGAGCATTACACGAAGGACTGGGAGCCGGATCTGGAGAAAAATAAGGAAAAACCGGATGATCCGTTCAAGCCCTACGGCGCGACGCCGGGCCACGGACTGGAGTGGGCAAGGCTGATCACCCAGTGGGCGTTATCCGCTTACAAAGAAGATAAGGAAGGTATGCGCCCCTACATAGACGCCGCGGAGGAACTGTTTAGCCGTGCGGTGAAAGACGCGTGGAATGCGGACGGAGCGCCGGGGATCTGTTATACGACAGGGTGGGACGGAAAGCCCATTGTGCATGAAAGGATGCATTGGACCCTGGCGGAAGGGATCAATACGGCGGCGGTTCTCTATCGTGTGACGAAGAAACAGGAATACGCGGATACCTATGCGGCGTTCATGCAGTATCTGGATGAGAAAGTGTTAGATCATGTGAACGGTTCCTGGTTCCACCAGATGGATCAGAACAATCAGGTTTCGGGGACGGTATGGCCGGGGAAACCGGATATCTATCATGCGCTGCAGGCGACACTGATCCCGTACTATGCGCCGGAGCTTTCGATCGCGCTGGCGGTGAAGGAGAAACGGCAGCTTTCCTGAAATTAGCATAAGCCTGCTTGCAGAGCATGCAGGCGTTAGTTTCCCGTGTTGACAAAATGCCTGAACGATGAGGCGCTGCAGAGAAAGTAAATACCCCCCATGCGGACATAAGGATCCGTCTGGGAGGTATTTTCGGTAAATGCCATTAACCAGCCGGGAGGATTTGATTTTCCGCCCGGCGTCCGCTGCATTACATCTACTTACTTCACAAACTCCGTCGTCACCAGTTCCTCGTAGGGAAGCGCCGCATCCAGTTCGCCCGCATCCATCAGGATATTCTGCAGCAGGCCAAAGGCTTCCTTCTCGAAGGCGGGATCTGTTTTCCAGGTATCCTGCGAGGCATACCGCTCCACGATGATCTCCAGCGTTTCGGCATCCGTCTCCGCGAACTGGGGAGCGATTGATTTCGCGATCTCCTTAGCGCTGTGTCCGGCGCAGTAACCCATTCCTTTTTGCAGGGCGTTTGTGAAAGCCCGGATCACTTCCGGATTCTTTTCGATATAACTCTTCTTTGCGGAGAAGGAGGTGTAGGGGACATAGCCGGAGGCTTCGCCCAAAGATGCCACCACGTAGCCGTCTCCCTTTAATTCGAGGGAAGTCGCGTGGGGCTCAAACTCAATCGTAAAATCCCCCTGTCCGCCCGAGAAAGCGGCTGCAGTAGAGCCGAAATCGATGGACTGGTCGATGTTGACTTCGGATTTGTCGATGTTGTTTTTGGAGAGTATGTACTCGAATACCATCTCAGGCATACCACCTGCTAGACAATATACCATGTAAATATAGAGATGAAAACTGGGCGGCGGTCATATTTACGAGATTTTCCCTTTTTTCGTCGTTAACCGTTTTGAATTTCACTGTTTTATCATTGACTGATGATTTATCCGAACCTTTATTATATTCAGGTGTATTTGGAAGAAATGGCGCACATAGGGCACTGATTTCTTTTTTACTTTTTACAATATCATATGGCTTTAGTGAATTATCTGTAGGTTGTAAAATCCCCAGATCTTTCATAAGCGCAATATAGGGAAGTATACTCTTTTTCGTTTTTTTAAAACCCAATTTCGTCAATTGTTCGGAAAGGTATTTGGCAGAAGTATAGCTTCTGGTATCCTCCATAATTAGTTTCATAATAGTGACGATGATGACATTTTCCCTAAAGTTCATTTCGTCGGCAGGATTATACTGAATTAGTCCGGAAAGACCATATTTTAAGGTGATTTCAGGTAAGCCATTTTCATTTACCTCTATTTTTTCAATTAAGAGTTCAATATCCTTGCGGTCAAGTGTTCCTTCGGCAATGATTTTATCTACCACATCAAGAGCGGTTTTCAGTTTATCTTTGACAACAGGTGTTTCCATGATAGTTTCATTCAACTCTTTTAGCTGCATTTCCAGACCATGAATACTGGCAAAAAGATTACTTTGCAGGGAATCATAAGTTTCATTGATGAGGTTTTCATCATTCATGTTTTTACGTGCTGTGGCCAAATCCTGTATCTTTTGCTCTAAAAGGATTTTTAACTGTTCTTTTTTCTTATGAATAGCTGACTGTAGATTTTCCCGTTTTTCTTCTGCTGATCTTTTCTCTGCCTCAAAATCTTTCATATCATAAGTTGCGATTACCTCGCACAGGGTATTTCGGCAGAGGCTTATATATGTAAGAACATCTTCCATAAGATCGTTTTCTTCGATTAGATGGGCTTTAGGACAGTAGCGTCTGCCTTTTGTGTTGTAAGTGGTGCATATATAATATTTTCTTTTTCCGCGGGTGGTTTCTCGTTTAATAGGCGTGAGACGTCTGCCGCAGTCTTTGCAGAATAAGCAGCTTCCGAAAGGATTGAGGAGTTCGGAAGAATGCCAACTACGGCTTCCCCGATAATGATTTCGAGTTCGTTTCTCCTTTATCTCTTGTACTAAATCAAAAGTTGTTCTGTCTATAATAGCGGAATGGTTGTTTTCAAAAATATATTGTTCATCCTTCGGCACACGCTTATCTTTACCATGGATTGTGGAGCGGGCACGTTTTTTCAGGCGCAGCGTCCCTGTATAAAAATCATTATCCAGTAAGTCCTTTACCATGCCATCTGTCCACCTAGCAGCAACAGTTCGTTTTGTCATTCTTCCCTCTTCTAATTCATGCGCATGCCGAATCATAGAAGGAGTAGGAATATTCTGTGTTGTCAGATAATTGGCAATTTTTCGATATCCGTGTCCGCTTATATAAAGATTGTAGATCATTTTGATGTATTCTGCCTCTGCGGGGATAACTTCAAGTATGGATTTATTTTTTTCGTTTCTTTTATAACCAAAAGGCGGCTGTGTCTTTAGCGTTCCTTCTTTTTGTTTGGCACCTATTGCACGTTTGATTTTTTTACTGGTGTCTTTTACATAGCGCTCATTAAACCATGTTTTGATACCTATTGTATCATCATTAGATTCTTCTGAATCATAATTATCATCAATGACGATCAGATGCTTTCCGTGTTCCTGAAAATCGTCTAACAAGAGCAATACTTTGGCATTGTGCCGGCCTAATCTGGAGAAGTCTTTCACAAAGACAGTATCTATATCCTTGTCTAAATCTTCCATAAGTTGATTGAACCCGGGGCGGTCGAAAGCTGACGTTAGATAACGATACTTTTGAAAACACTGGAAAATCAAGGTTTTTCGAGCGACGGACAAGCCGGGTATTGTACTAAAAACTGAATACGACGCAGAAGCGGCGTTTCCCACTCCCTACATGGGAGAACAGGAACGCCGCTTTTTTCATGCCCTTTGTTACGCAGTAGGGGCAGAAAAAGCCTTGCTACAAG
>ERZ808028.1498-NODE-1498-length-13856-cov-7.879599_pt1 | contig 13856 bp, 16 predicted proteins | sample MGYA00380184_ERZ808028 | MGnify/ENA primary metagenome ERZ808028 (study PRJEB31490, sample SAMN06133397) | mouse gut metagenome | isolation source: J8_1 | host: mice | place: China: Chengdu | collected 2015-05 ...
CGCCTTTGTTTACCTCGCCTCTATCGCTATCTTGTTGATTTAGCACATCTTTCCCGTTTTTTCAAACAGGCCCTAATGCCCCAATAGAAACTTTTGAACAAATCAAAGAATTAATTAGCGTGGATACTCTCAAGGCTATCCAGTTATTGGGCTTTAATTATAAAGCAGCAATTGGAGAACCACTAACCCAGCTTTGTGCAAATGCTATTTTGTCAAAATCAAAAAGTGCCAGTTCCAGTAACCAAAACAAAAGGAAATAATTAAAAGCGGCGGCATTTGCATTTAGCAAGATGCCGCCGCTTTTATCACAAGGTTTTCTTTTTTCTCGGCCCTCTCGGCTTTGAGATGGGCTTCCGCTCCACCCCGTTTCGGAAGTGGGTGCTTTCGTATCGGTCAAAGAAAACCAATAATCCGAACCCATCCCCTATCGGAAAAAGGTTCGGATTATATGGGTTTGATACGAGTGTTCATAACGACACTCCCGGAAACCCGCATGAATCGAGGCTTTTGGGCAACGGGCAAACACATTTCAAAAATTGATTACGCTAAATCAAGGTAATATTTTTATATGTATTATGGAATTATTCTCAGTATATATAAAAGCGGTTGTGATTGAATTGAAAGGAATTCCGGGGGAAGCCACTGATAAAAATCTTCTTTATTACTTGGTTGGACTTGTCATAATCTCTGCCATTACGGTGTTTGCAAAAGTGGTTGTTTCCAAATTCACAGCTGCGACCTCAGCATACAAAGCAGCATACCTTGTATTTTGCTCAGTTTTAATAGCTTGCTGAATTAGCTCATCTGTCTGTTGAACCATAGTATTATTGTTGGCTAATATCTGTGCCTGCTGAAGAATGATTTGCTGCTGCTGTTCAATGATTTGGTTAAGTTTCTGTTTGATTTCATTCAAATCTAAATGTAACATCGCATTTTCCAAAGAGGATTGAGATGTTGACAGATAGTCGTAAAGATAGTAAATAGCATAAATGTTCCGAAATTGTGCGGGGATAATATCCATACTGTACGCCCTCCTACAAAGGTACTGCGCCTTTTCTAACCCGCTTACATAGGTTGGGCGAATCTCTATCAACCTTGCTTTTTCAGCGCTTTCATCTTGTTCTCGTTGGACAGCTATAGCATAATCTTTTTCCGCATTTTCAACATTCTTTCTGTTGATTTCTTCAGTATGGCTAATATCAAGAAGAATTGCAATTACTGCGCCAATAGAAAGGATTACCCCACCAATAATGCCCCAATTAAACAAAGCCACCGGAATATAGCCATAGATAAATAAACAAACAATGGTTACCACAATCCCAAACCCAACCATATATAAGTTGTCACCAATGCTGGGACTGGCGTGGTAAGGTGTATACTTCTGAGCGGGATGGCCCAGTATAGAAATCTGTGTATCAAGATATCTCAAATCAGTTGATAACTTCTGGATAGAAAACTCCAGCGTCCTCAAATGACTTAAATATAACACAAGCACATCGCGATTAAATGTAGTACTTTTCCCACCCAATGCATTCTCAGAATTCGTATATATACTTTCGTCTTCTGGTTCACTTCGGATTACCCGTTTCCCACATTGAGGGCAAAAAGCAGCCTGATCCTGTAAAGCAAAGCCACAATATTGACAATACATAATTAAAATGTCCCCTTCTACATAATGCACACATATTTTTAACATAAAAATTGCAAATCGAGGAGGATAGTCTTTGAAAAAACGATATTCCTCCAATCCCTTGTGGAATATCAAACCAGTTATCCCTGTAAATTACATAAACTTATATTTAAATAGTAATAATTTAAAAGTGGTTGTTTACGGTATCGTTAATATCTATACTCCCATTTATAACATCAGCAGAATTCCTTGAGCTAATTGTATAAGTAATGACGCTTGGCGTGCTTTTAAGAAAAATTACTGTTGGAAAGGCTACAGCAGTATGATGTTTAATATAGTCAAATCTCAACTTCAAAATGTAATTTTGTTCATCCGAATAAATACTGTAACAAAACACATTCCGAAGCGCGTCCTCATAGCTATCACCATCGTCTTCGCTATACAAGTTTAAGGAAGAAATAGGCATATTCTGGAGAGTGGTGGATGCGTCTAATCTTGGCCTCACCGATGAACGATACTCCATATACTGTGCAGTATTAGGAATACCAAATATCGTTTCCATTACGCAGTCGTTCATTAAATAATTTGTAGAAGACCTATTTAATGAAGGAAATTCTTTCAAAGGCAACAACATTTCTTTTGCAATGGTAATCGTAATTTCTACGTCCTCATCTATTGCAGTTCCACTATTTTCTATAGCGAGTTTAACACATTTTATTCCAGAAAACGCTTTTTCTATAGGAGTCCATCTTGAACAATTGATAATAGTAGTATAGAGTGTGTTAAGTAAAGCGTACTTTTGCTTTTCTTCAGGAGTTCCTTCAAGACTATATTTGCCTGGGTCTGTAAAACCTTGGAGAATGTCTTCAGTTAAATTACCCAAATTGAAAAAATCTTCGGGCAGCTCCAATCCAAATTTCATTGCTACTTTGATTAAGATATCTTTCCGCCTCTCATCGATTACAACTGGAGGGTAAAAAGAAGTCATTATATTGGATAATAGGAGCGACCCATCATCCTCATCACTGGTATCATTTGATTGCTGCATTACATGCAACTTAGAAATGCTGTGATATAATTGCTTTATTTGCATTATATATTGCTCATGGTTGCACTCCGTGTTCAACTTAAACAACTGAATTGGGACAGAGTCACACAGCCTTCCGTTTGCATCTATTCCGCGAAGGGATAATTGTGAAATCCGTTCTTGTCTCAATTCTTCGACCTTTTTTATAGTGATAAAATACTGTGTTAAATGAGCAGAAAAGAGTTTGCTGAATTCATCTTCAGAAGTATATGTAAAATAATAGCCACGATCTTTATACTTCTGCTTAAATGCCTGTACTTTGGCATACTCTATAGGATCATGTTTGGAAGGTGGGCAAGGCTTGTCTGAAAAATACATAAAAACCTGTTTTCCAGATTCCAACATGATTTCAATTTCTTCTTCTGTTCCTGAACCATATTTATCTGTTGGTGTTCCAAAACGCGTCCACAAAATGGCCACAGCTGCATCACATTCTTTTACGAATTGCTTATTTAGCAGTGTCTGTGGTTTCCCTCCCGATTGTGGATAAGAGCTTTTGCTCCAATACCGAGATCGGATGGAGAGCCCCAGTGTATTAGAATACCTTTCATTAAAGTCAAGTACAGATTTTTCAACCAATTCAATTTCTTTCTGAATATCCCCAGGGCAGGAAATTAGCAAATCGTATTGTGTTATGGTTTTTGACATATTTACACCTCGCATTGTACTTCTATAGCTCAAAATTTTCTATTATTACCACATCGTCCCCCAATACAACCGAATGATTAAACTATCATCAATTCTCTCTGATTGGGTTAGTTTTTGTAGAGTTATGTGCCCTCTCAATTGTCTGTGGTAAAGAGAGGAAATAGTAACACTTATATCTTGTATGTCGGAAGGAGTTTGGAAAAGATAAGAAAAACAGATCATTTTGTAATTTCCACTTAAATTATATACGTACTATCGGTCGCCTTTTCTGAACAGAAAGGGCGACTTTTTCTGCATCCATACATAGCCGACTGCTATGCCGCAGACAGCTAAATTTATAAGATAGGAGGGATCCCATCAATGGCGAAAGCAAAGGTGATAAATGTAGCAAATCAAAAGAGGGGCGTCAGCAAGAGCATGACAGTTTATGACCTGGAGGCCGGTCTTGCCATAAGCGGTAAGAAAGTTCTGGCGCTGGACGTAGATCCCAAATGCCGAATTCGGCATTTGGGGTCGACATCTATCTGAAGTTTATCGGCAAATTTGATGTTCCTCTGCCGGAGCCGACAGCAGAGGAATTGGCCGAGATGGAAAAACAGAGGAAACAGCGGGCTTATTACCGTGAGCGCAGCAGACGCCAGCGCGAACGGGACAAGCAGAAGAAGCTGGCCGAGCAGGAAAAAACCGCATAAAGCACTGAGGGGGCTTGCCATATGGCAGGCCCCCTTTTGCTCTGTGAATTTCAATCCATGTAAAATCAGCGAACAAAACAGCATAGGACGGATTCTTTTTCGTGGAAACACGCAACGCCGATCAATGAACACGGTACGTTGTTCCCTGGCGGTTTTTCATGGTTGCAGATGACCTCACGCTGAACGCTGAAATTCGATATGCGCTCCTATGACCTGGGCATTGTGAACAGCCTGCCCAGGCCGATAGGAGTGCTTTCTAATCTTACGCCGGATGGCGAACACAATTATGAAAAGGAGAACGATTTTTATGAATATCAGGAACGAAATCAAAGCCTACATTGTCCGGGAGGGCTTCACCATGAGCGAGCTGGTGGAAAAGCTGGCCGAGCAGTACGGGTGGAGCCCCAGCGTCCCCAACCTCTCCGACAAACTGCGCCGGGAATCCCTGCGCTACAAGGAAGCTGTGGAGCTGGCTGATGCCCTTGGTTACGACCTCGTTTGGCAGAAGCGGAGATAAGGGGGAAAGATCATGAAAATAGCAATTAGTGAGATCAAAATAAATCCGGGGCGGCGTCCGGCCAACCTGGACGGGATCAACGAATTGGCACAGAGCATTTCCGAGATCGGTCTGCTCAACCCCATTACCATCGACCAGGAATATATCCTTGTCGCTGGTCTGCACCGTCTGGAAGCCGTTAAAAAGCTGGGCTGGACGGAAATTGAGTGCAATATCTGTACTTTTGACACTATGCAGACAGAGCTGGCCGAGATTGACGAGAATGTGGTACGCACCGAACTGTCTGTGTTAGAGTACGGGGAACTGTTGGAACGCCGGAAAGAGATTTACGAATCCCTTCACCCGGAAACCAAAGCTGGGCAGGCACAGGCGGCGGGAATGAACCGCGCTATTGGTAACAACGTCACCGACAAAATGTCGGCGACGTTGAAATCGTTTGCCCAGGACACTGCCGACAAGCTGGGTGTATCGTCTCGGACGGTAGAACGGACCATCCAGATGATGAACGGCCTAACGGAAGATGTGCGGGAAGTCTTTCGCCATTACCCCCAATACAAGCTTAGCCAAAGTAACGCTATGAAGCTCTCACGGATGGAACCTGGCAAGCAGAAAACAGCCGCCATTTTGCTGGCTTCCGGTCAGATTCGATCCTTGGACGAGTATCAGCCCATAGAGGTACGCGCCGCGCCAGGACACGCGAAATCATCCCGGCAGCAGAAGGCGGAATTTTTGGAGAGTGTTGCGAACCTGAAGGACCCTACCAAAGATTGCAGGCAGTCGCCGGAAGCCTTTATTGGGGAATACAGCGCCTTTATTGAAAGAGTTCAGCGAGGTGTGGAGAGTTTCTATCTCCCCAATTATGAAGAAATGCTTCCCGCCCTTTCACAGGAACAGCTTCACACTTTGATGGGTCTGACTGATTCTTGCCGCAAAACACTGGAGGACTATCTCAGCTTTGTTAAGGAGACCTGCGTCAATGTCTGAACGCAAAAGTAGTGGCATCTATTTCAAGGTCACGGACGAGGAACGGAGGTTGATCGAGCAGAGGATGGCGCTGATGGGCGTTCACAATATGAGTGCCTACATTCGGAAAATGTGCATTGATGGCTATATTGTCCAACTGCAAATCAAGGAGCTGGACGAGTGCGCCAAACTCTTGCGGTATACCTCCAACAATGTGAATCAGATCGCCCGCCGGGTCAATTCCGGCGGCGGTGTCTATCCTGACGAGGTGGATGAAATCTGCGGCAAGCTGACGGAGGCCAGCGGTCTGTTCGGGAACATTTTGGAGCAGCTATCGAAAATCAAATAACGGCTTGGTGGTGAGCGGCATTTTGCGGCTCACCACCATTTTTCTTTTGAGGGGAGGTTTTGAAAATAGCAACAACACGCCTGATGCCGCTTCACAGCAGCAAGGGCCGGACTGTGGCAGAGGCCCTGGGCCGGGTGACAGATTATGTGAAAAATCCAGAGAAAACCAACGGCGGCGAATTGGTTACGGCCTATCAGTGTAATCCATCCATAGCAGACCAGGAATTTCTATTTTCAAAGCGGCAGTACGCCGTCATTACTGGCAGGGAACGGAAAGACGATGATGTGATTGCCTACCACCTGCGGCAATCGTTCAAGCCTGGGGAGATCACCCCGGAACTGGCGAACAAAATTGGCTATAGCCTTGCTATGTCGCAGACCAAAGGAAAACACGCTTTCATCGTCTGTACCCACGTTGACAAACATCACATTCATTCGCATATCGTGTTTAATTCGACTGCCCTGGACTGCACCAGAAAATTCCGAAACTTCTGGCGGTCCTCTTTTGCAATTCGCAAAATTTCCGATATGCTTTGTTTGGGGAATGGCCTGTCGGTGATTGCGGAGCCAAAGCCCAGCCGGGGCAGCTACGGCACATGGCTGGGGGAGGATAAGCCGTCTACCGTCCGGGGGCAGTTGGAGACCCTGATTGACACCGCCCTCGGTCAAGGCTGCAAGGATTTTGACAGTTTCCTCTCCGCTATGAAAGCAGCAGATGTGGAGGTAAAGCGGGGTAAACATCTTGCCTTCAAAATCCCAAATGGCAAGAGGTTCGTCCGCTGTGATTCTCTCGACGCTGACTACTCCGAAACGGCGATTATGGAGCGAATTTCCGGCAAGCGGATCGTCGCTCTCAGGGCGAAAGCTGCGGCACAGTCCAGGCCCAATCTGCTCATTGACATTCAGGCCAAGATGGCCGAAGGAAAGGGCAACGGATATGAACGCTGGGCGAAAACTTTCAATCTCAAAGAGATGGCAAAGACGCTCATCTACTTGCAGGAAAACAATCTGACCGACCTCGGAGAATTGGAGAAAGCCTGCGATGCAGCGGCGCAGAAATTCCATGATTTGGCTGACCAGATAAAAGCCGCCGAAGCAAGGATGAAGGACATTTCCGAACTGCAAACACACATTGGTACTTATGGTAAAACACGGAGGGTTTACACACAGTACCGGAAATTGATGGGCAGGAAAAGAGAAAATTTTTATGAACAGCATAGCAGTGAAATCACGGCCTGTCAAGCGGCGAAGCGGTACTTTGATTCCCTCGGTTTGAAAAAGCTGCCGTCCATACAATCGCTGAAACAGGAGTATGCCAAGTTGGAGGCGGAAAACAAAAAGCGGTATCCAGAGTATAAGCAAACGCGAGAAAAAATGATAGAACTTCTCACTGTCAAAAACAACGTGGAGCGGATTTTGGGCGTGACGGAGAAAGAGAAAAATTGTGACCGTCAGCAGGAGGTGAGATGATGATTTTTCTCTCCCTGCATTATGGGGTCCCCGCGCAAGCCCAGCGAAGCGGGTTGCGTGGGGAGAAGGAGGGACAACGGAATGGAGCGGATGCCCGCCGTCAGGTGGGCGTAGCGGAGGGGAGTTTGTCCCGACGCGCAGACGCCGAAGGCGGCTTAAAAATCCGGGCGCAGTTGCGCCCGGATTTACAGGGGTTTGGGGGCGGACAGCCACCAACAAGCGAGCCTCGGTATATGTATATACCGAGGCATTGCTTGCCACTACTACTTTTTTGCCCTAATTCCTTAGACACAACAGTTTTGTTTAATTTTGTTCGTACTTACTCAAAAACAGAGCAGTCAAGTTATTTCGACCTGATCTCAATGCTCCCCAGTTTCGTTTTTGCAATCGCCTCAATTTTTCCATCCACCATTTTCCCTGTGGAGGTATAAGCCATTTTCCCGATGGGCGTTTTCATCTCGCCGGAGAACGTGACGTTGCCGTCCCCGTCTATGATTCCGTTTTTGAACTCGTTTTCCTGCCCCATGAAGGAGATGACACCGGAGATCCGATCCCCCTCGATGTGGGTAATGACTTTACCGTTGATGTTGCCAATAGGTGTGGACATGACCACTTCGAACTCCTCAGTGACGGGAGGGTCGCTTCGGTCCACAGTGGCGGGGGCTGACGCCTCAGCGGATCGCTGAGCTTGGGAGGTCATTTCCAACGGCCTTTCCTGGGGTGCCTTCTCTGATGCCTTTCCGCCACGCCGAAGGGTGGTGTCAAGGCCCAGCAGCTTTCCTAAATTGCCGCCGAAGATTTTGCGCTTGTCCTCGTCGGTAAGAGGTAAGTAACCGTATTTCCACTGCAGCTCATCGGGGATCTGAAATTGAGCCAGTCCCATGGCGGCCATGCCGATCTGCAGCCCATACCCGGCGCTGTCCGTTCCCCAGATGATCCTGTCCGGACCCACGAAGCGCATGGCTTCTCCCAGGATATGGGCAAACTTGTAAGGAGCGGTGACAGCCCAGGGCACCAGCAGGCTCAAGCACAGGTACACGTTGGGATGGCCCAGGGCCACCATGTTCATGGCGTCGGTAAAGGGATACCCCATGTGGAAGGCCACGATCTTCAGCTCCGGGAAGTCTCGGGCCACGTCATCTACCTGGGTGGGGTAGCAGTATTTGCTCTTTCCGGGGGGCACCCAGCTGAACCCCGTGTGCAGGCACAGCACCGCTCCCAGCTCCTCCGCCCGTTTATAGAAGGGCCACAGCTCCGGGTCGTTGATGTATGTATCCTCGGGGGAGTAGTATTTGAAGATCTTTGCCCCTTGATCCATCCAATACTCCAGCTCCCAGATGGCGTTTTTCACCCCTCGCTGTTTGATGGGGGAGAGGTTGGGGTTTAGGATGAAGCGGTCCGGATGGGTCTGGACCGCCTTCCAGGCGTCTCCGTTGGTACACCACCGGCTGGTGAAGCCAGTGGTATCCATCATGGACTCCGGCAGGATGCAGGCCACGTCTACGCCGTACTTGTCCATGGCCCGGAGGATGTTTTCCGGGTCGGCGCTTTTCGTCATTTCCCAAGGCTCAAATTTGCTGATATAGTCCCCAGGCGCGCCCTGTAGAGTAGGGCGCATAATGCCGTCGATGGCCTGCCACCACATCTGTACGCCGGGGAAGTGTTCCACCGATGACATATCACCGATGATATGGCACTCCGGGTCGATTTTGAAAAAGCCGTCCTCCCATACGCTGTGTTCCGACATGAGCTGTCCCTCCTTAAATCTGCGGCAGGTCTTTCCGCTTGCCCATAAATGTCTGTGCCCGACGATCCATCAGCCCGCCGTCCTGCCAGAGCTCCGGGTAATATTTCTCGAAGCCCGCTGTGGGGTTCACCGCACACCGGATCCAACGGGACTCGAACAGGTTCATATAGCACTGCTGGCACCGGGCGCATTTTACGATGTCGCAGGTCCGTCCAGCTTTCACCTTGGCGGGCCAGTATGGGTCGGCGATGGACTGGCGGCCCAAGGAAACGATATCGGTCTGTCCCTCCGTCACCGCTTGGGCGGCCAGCTCTGGGGTCATGAAGTCGGGGGTGATGACCGGCAGACCGCCCGATGCTTTTTTGAAGCCGGGGGCCCACTGGGTAAACTCTCCCTCGCTGTCGGGGGCGAAGCCCTTGCCGAAAGCCTCGTAGCTGCCCTGAGATACGTCGATGAAGTTCGCCCCGGCGGCGGTCAGCAGTTCCACCACCCTGCACGCCTCATCGTGGTGGAGGCCATCGCTGATGTATTCCTCCCCGGAGATGCGCACGCCCAGGGCTTTGTCCGGGCCGACGGTCCGGCGCACCCGCTCCAGTATGTTGGTGACCACCCGGCAGCGGTTTTCCGTGTTCCCGCCGTAGCGATCCTCCCGGAGGTTGGAGCGGGGGGAGAGGAACTGGTGGAGCAGATAGCCATGAGGGGTATGGAGCTCTACGCCGTCGAAGCCCAGACGGTACATAGCACACACCTGCTCCACCATGAAGTCCTCCATCTGCTCGATCTCATGGATGGTCAATTCCCGGGGGGTGTCTCCGAATACAACATGGGTGAACTCGCTGTCGTTTTTCTCCAGCAGTTCCCGCAATATGGGTACGAACTGGGCATACTCCTCATCGTCCATCTTCTGCAGCCGGTCCAGCAGCGACATGGAAAACGGCACATCGTCCGGGTCCAGCCCCGCCTCTTGAGACACCCGCTTGAACTGCAGCGCCCAGCCACGGGTCAGATGACGCATATCCATCTCCATGGGCACGGCGGAGGGGGCCCCGGCAGCGATGGCCTCATGTCCGGGCAGCGGGTGGCCCTGACGGCCCCAGCCCGGCGACACTTGGGCGAAGATCTTTGCCTTCCGGTAGGAATGGACGACCTCGGCCAGCTGACTCAAATGCCGGTATTTATCCTGGGCGTCGCACAGCAGGGGGTTCAGGCTTTCCGAGCCTCGCCAGGGGAAGGGGTTGGCAACCATGCACTCCGTGATGATGAGGCCGAAGCCGCCTCGGGCCCGGGTGGCGTACCAAGCATTGGTCTGTTCTCCGGCATAGCCCAAGGGGCCGGTGTAGCCCATGTTCATGGGAGACATGGCAATGCGGTTTTTCAGCTCCACATTTCCGATTTGAATGGGCTCAAATAAAATATTGGTATCCAAGGCATCGTGCTCCTTTCCGTGAATGCCCCCAGACACTTGACATCTGGGGGACACTTCCACTATAATGGCGGAGAAGATAACGGTCAACAGTACGTTTTCTGAAAAAAGTCCGTTATCATACCCGCGCACAGAAAGGTTTCCGTACAGGGAGGGCCTATGGAACAGAAATTGGATCTGAGGATACAGAAAACCTACCTGGCTCTGAGCGGGGCGCTGTTGGAGGCCATGGGGGAAAAGCCCTTTGAGGATATCCGTGTCAACGAGTTGTGTGACCGGGCCAAAGTGCGTAAGTCCACCTTTTATAAACATTTTGGGGACAAGTACGAGCTGCTGGCCTTCGTGGTGCGGCAGGGCCTGAGGCGGTTTGACGCGCAGATAGGGGAAGGTAGTACTGCGGATATGGACCCGGTGGACAGCTACGGGCGGATCATAGACTGCCTGTTTGATTACCTGCGGGGGAATGAACATCTGATACGTTCAGTATCCGGGTCGGGCTGTTTCCCGCTGGTTTTGGATATCCTGTCGGAGCAGATCGTCCGGGACATCCAGGACAAGCTGCGGGAGGACTGCCGGAGGGGCCACAAAATGCCTGCCTCACCCGAGGTGATGGCCCCGTTTTTCGTGGGCGCGGTGACCGAGTGCGTCAAGCGATGGATGGCAGGGGGCAGGAGGATGGAGGAAGGAGACCTGAAGGGACAAATAGGGGGCCTTTTGAGGGCGGTGTACTATGCGGCGAATTGATGTTATTGTAGATCGAAGCAAGGTGGAACATCGCGTCATGATCACTAGTCCTATAACCCTTCCAGAAGTCATTTGCGATGCAGTCAAAGTAGCCCAAAGGTCGGATTTAAGGATAAAGGGAAATGCTAACAAACTTACCCTTGACAAAAGCTCTCTGAGGACAATGTATCGGGCAAGCTGACGGATGAACGCTTTATGAAAATGTCCCAGCGGTATGACGAGGAACAGCAGCAGCTCAAAAAGGACATTGAGGAATTGCAGCGCCAGTGCGACAGGGAGAACGACCGGGCTTTCTGCAAGGAGCAGTTTTTGAAGGCGGTGCGGAAGTTCATGGAGATGAAAACGCTGACGCCCACCATCCTCCATGAGCTTGTGGAGCGCATCGACGTGTATCAAACCCAGGGCAGAGGAAAGAACAGGACGCAGCGGATCGTGATCCACTATAACTTTATCGGTGTCCTGGACTTGCCGGAGGTAGAGGAATACCCGGAGAACGTGGTGCTGGACAGCCGCCAGGGTGTAGCTATTGAGTATCTTGTCGGCAAGGCCGGGTAAAGAAAACGGAGCGGCCCGAAGGCCGCTCCACCGGGGCAGACCGCCCCATAGAAATAGCAAAGGAACAGCCTTTCGACTGTTCCTTTACATACGAGTGTTCAGTTGCGTTATGAACACTCGACATGGTTGCGGGGACAGGACTTGAATTTGCCCGAAGGCCATATCAGGCTGTACCAGCCCGTACAAAACAATACCAGAAAGCCTTGTGCTGCAAACATTACTGGTGATAGGGAACTATTGCCGCGGAGGGCGGCGTGACTTGATGGTCACGCCGTCTTTCTGCGTCCATAGGTAGTTTCTGTGACAACAGGCCCACCGATTTCCGGCATATCCAGTTCATCCAGAAAGTTGAAGATGATCCTGACCTTCTGAATCCGCCTGGAACCTTGCTTTTCGGGTGCGTAGACAATGATCTTTTTGATGAACTCGTTTACAATAGCCGGCGTCAATTCCGGGATGTCCACATATTTCTCCACCAGAGCGGCAAACCGGTCAAAACTGTCGTCCATTTCCTCTCGGGTCGCTACCCAATCCTCCAAGCCGACGATCTCATTGTTCAGCCTGGCCTGCTCCGCCTCGTAGCCCTCCGCCATCTTCTGGTAACGTTCCCGGCTCAAATTGCCCAACGCCATGTCCTCGTAGATACGGGTGATGAGTTTGTCGATGTCCGCCATCCGTTTCTTAGCCTGGGACAGCCGCCGCTTATCCTCCCGGATGGACTTCTCCTGATCCTCTCTCCGACACTGGAGCCAGTCCTCTTGAAAGCCCTCCACATCGGAGCGGACCATCTCCGTCACGGAGCGGATACGCTCCAGCACCACATCCCGCAGCACTTCCTCCCTGATGTAGTGGGCCGAGCAGATGCCGCGCCCGCTTTTGTATTTGGAGCAGACGTAGCGGTCCTGACTGCCATCATACCGTTTGCAGGTGGCGAAGTGAAGTTTGCCCCCGCAGTCAGCACAGAACAGCAACCCGGAAAACAGTCCTTGCCGCTCACCCTTGGTGATGCGGCGTTTGTTTTTCCGCAGTTCCTGCACCCGATCCCACTGTTCCTGCGGGATGATGGCCTCCTGTGTACCGGGCAGGATGAACATATCTTCTTTGGCGTTGGGGATACGCTTCTTCAACTTGTAGGACTTTGAATAGGTCTTGAAATTGCAGACACAGCCGGTGTACTCCATGCGTTCCAGGATGTTGACGACAGATTGCTCGATCCAGTGGCAGGGACGCTCCGGCGTGGGCTTGCCTTTACGCATGGCATAGAGGGCCTTGACCGTTGGCACCTTGTCTGCCTCCAGGATTCGTGCAATCCGGGACGGGCCAACTCCGGCAATCGTCAGGTCAAAAATGCGCTTGACCACCGGAGCGGCGTCCTCGTCCAGAATCCAGTGATCCTTGTCCTGCGGGTCGGAACGATAGCCGTAGGGCGGACCGCCCAGGTGCTTGCCGCTGATGCCACGGGCTTTCATGACGGAACGGACCTTTTTAGAGGTATCCTTGGCATAAAAATCGTTAAATAAATTGCGAAACGGCGTAAAATCGTTGTCTCCACGCTCGCTGTCCACGCCATCATTGACAGCGATGAACCGGACATCGAAGCTGGGAAAAACGATTTCCGTATAACGGCCCACCTGCAAATAGTCCCGTCCGAAGCGGCTCATGTCTTTGACGATCCAGGTGCCGACCAAGCCATGCTCCACCAGGGAAAGGCCCTCCTGCACGCCGGGGCGATTGAAAGGCGGCGTTAGATAACGATACTTCTCAAAACACAAGAAAATCAATGGGTATGGACGGCGGGCAAGCATGGTATGTACGAAACAAAAAGCGGCGTTTCCTGCCCCAATCTGGCCGGAGACGTCGCTTTACACGCTGAAAGGAGCGGAAATGGCAATATTTCATGTCAAGAAAAATACAAATTACACAATCATGGCAAACTACCATCTGCGGGACAAATCCCTGTCCCTGAAAGCCAAGGGCCTTTTATCTCAAATGTTGTCACTCCCGGAAAAGTGGGACTACACCCTGCAAGGAC
>ERZ808028.1499-NODE-1499-length-13855-cov-14.920235_pt1 | contig 13855 bp, 22 predicted proteins | sample MGYA00380184_ERZ808028 | MGnify/ENA primary metagenome ERZ808028 (study PRJEB31490, sample SAMN06133397) | mouse gut metagenome | isolation source: J8_1 | host: mice | place: China: Chengdu | collected 2015-05 ...
ATAACTACAGGCTTTTGCTCAAAAAAGGTCGGGATAACTTTTTCAAAAAAGGCAGATATCTGATTGCCCGGATACAGATGCCTTGACGCAAAAAGTCGGGATAATTATGGACGCTATTTCAGTCCATACAGCTTTTTTAAAACTTCCTCGTCACTGACACTGTACTTTGGCAGGTTAACCCCGGCGATCACATCACGCCCCATGGATTTTTCGATCGCCCTCCGTTTCTGCTCGGTATCCGCATAAGCGTAGACCAGAGTGGTTTCGAGATTGGAATGCCCAAGCCACTGGGATATCAGCGAAAGGGCCATGCCATGCTGGTAAAGGTGCATTGCCCGACTGTGTCTCCAGAGATGCGGATGCACATTTTCCGGAACTTCAGGACAGTTTTCCCTTGCTGATGTTCCATAACGCCGGAGAAATTTCCTGACATTGTCATCTGACATGGGATGCTTTGCGCCGCATTGTTCCACATAAAAAAGCGGCTGCTGTGAATGCATATGCCCGTTTGGATGGAACAGCTTCATATAATTCTGGAAATGATTTATTGTTTCCGGCATCAGAGGCACGCTGCGTATTTTTGAGCCTTTTCCTTTCAGGATTGCCGTGGGCGTGTTTCCAAGACGTATGTCACAGACCCGCAGATCCAGCATCTCCTGTATGCGTGCGGCGCTGTCGTACATAAGGATCATAAAAAACTGATCCCTTATCCCACGGCGTGTTCTTGTGTCAGGCTGTTCCAGCAGGGTTTTTACTGCGGCTTCGCTCATGTAATCCACGCCCGAAAATTTTTCCTGTTTCTGCCTTGGTATCTTATCAAGTCCTGCCTGCAGGATGATGTTCTCCGGATTGGTTGCCGCTGCGTATCGGAAAAAAGAACGGATGCAGGCAAAACGGTGGTTCCTGGTAGATGCGGAGCACCCCTTCTCGGCAACAAGCCAGTCAAGATAACCGCTGACCGTGCCGCTGTCCAGAAGGTTAAAGGTTACTTCGTTAATGGAAATACCGTTGGCTGAAGCCGCATACCCGATGAGCTGGTCAAGCGCTATGCGGTATGCCCTGACCGTGTTGCTGCTGGCGCACATCTGGCTGGGGAGATAGATTTTCAGGTAGTCATGCACCATCTGGAAAAATGCTTCATCTTTTATTCGTCCCATAGTTCCACCTCCGGTATCATCCGCCTTAAGGAATCCCAGTCTATACCAGCTGATTTTACGAGGTTTTCCGGGAGGAGATGGATATAGTACACGGTTGCGGACAATTCTTTATGCCCCATGTATGCCCGCAGGTAGGGCAGCCTGTTAAAAAGGTTTTCCCCGCTGTTAAGCCAGCGGCTCAGTGCTGCGGAGGCAAAGCGGTGGCGAAGGTCATATATCCTGACTGGCGGGAGCATGTCCGGATCGACACCGGGATTTGCGGCAGCAAAAAATGCTTTAAATTTATTTTGCATCCACGGGGATGAATAAGGGTTCCCGTTCCGGTCAGGGAAGAAATACGGGCTGTCAGGGTAAGCCGCATCACGCAGCCGGGCATAGGATGCCGCCAGTCCGGTCATGTCATTGGACATGACAACAATCCGCTCCTTATGGCCTTTTGTTTCCGTGATAAGGATTTCCCCGGTCTTAAGGTTGACGGACTCTCTTTTCAGCATCCGTCCCTCATTCGGGCGCAGGCCGCAGGTATAGATCAGCCGGAATACGGTGGAGAGAAGGAACGGCTGCAGGGAGTTTTCTCTGCTGCCCTGTGCGTCTATCACATGGAAAAGCTCTTTCAGTTCGCTGTCAGTAAAAATATATGGCAGGAAGCAGCTGCGCCCTGATGTGAACTTTTCCGGCAGTATGAAGGAGGGGATTCCCATGGAAGCGAGATACTTCCCAAGTCCTCTTGCATAACCGGCACGGGAATGGAAATAGCCGATGGATTCCCCCGGATGCCGTTCCAGCCATCCGGTTACGACCTCCCGCGTAAGGGACGTTTCATCCGGGAAATGTTCCATGCAGTACCTGTCCAGGCTGCGGCTCCTGGGCAGGTAAGTGGATTCCTCATAGCCCAGGGATACTTTGTAATCGATCATTGACCTGATTGCGGGGGCAAGCCCGCTTTTTAAACATCTGCTCATGGGAACCTCCTTTCCAGCGGAACACAGGAAAAATCCAGCGCACATGCCTTCAGGTTTTGGCTGTCCAGCGACAGGTATTGTTTGGCAGTGTCAAGGTTCTGGTGCCCGAGCACCTGCGCAATGGTGGTGACGGGCGTGCCGGAAACCAGCATATTTCTTGCCAGACGGCGGCGCAGCCCATGGAACCCTTTCCCATCAAAAGGCTTCCGGTCAATCCCCGCTTTTTTACAGTAGCAGTCAAACATGTATCCTATGCCTACGCCGCTCGCCATGGAAACAAACGGGGCTTTCTCACGCAGGAAGATTTCAGGCGCATCAGATTCAGGGCGTCCATTCAGGATATAGTCCTTTATGCTTTCCCCGGCTTCCGGCAGGAGGGGAAGGTAAAGCATGCCCCCGGTCTTGCTCTGTGACACATGGATTTCTCCTCTGGGCCAGTCGATATCTGTCAGTTTCAGCCTGGCGATATCCACCGCTCGCAGCCCGGTGGTAGCCCCAAGCATTATGATCCCCTTATCACGCTTTCCCATGGATGTGGATGTATCTACCTGCTTAACATGGACGAAAAGGGCGATGATGCGCTTGGCATGGACGATGCACCAGAGGAAGAAAACGAAGGTCAGGAAACTTCTGGACATGATGTCCAGAAGCCAGGGCAGGAGAAACCTATTTCTGAAAGACCAGAAATGGAAGAAAAAGCCGCTAATATACCAATACCGTACCCGGTAGAAAATGCAAGGCATAATTACACAGTGGAAAATGGCAATCCACAGGGGGTTAAACTTGTAGCGTCAATGGCGGATAAGCCTGTGCAGAGGGCATCACTAAAAGAGAAGCTGGAAGCGTTCAAAGTGAAAGCTGCGGGAAGTGAAAGGAAAGAGAACCTTAAGGAAAAGGGGAAGGAGGTAATGATGTAAGCCAAAAAATCCATAAAATTTTTGTTGCAAAAGCGATGATAAAACCGTACAATATAAGCAGGGAAGTATGTGTGCTGCAAAATGAGCCATACTAACAAAGGAGGTGTTTTATATGGCTACTTCAAGTATCACGAAGAATTTTGTTATATCAGGCCAGAAGCAGGTAAAGATGTTTGCTGATGCAATCGAAGCATCTGCAAATAATCCTACGCCTCCTATCAATGTCAGCGCTACTTTTTTAACTGACCCGAAAGATATAGCGAAATTTATGGAGAAAAGGAAGAAAGCGAATGCAGGAAACAAGTAAATATACAGTTTTCAACATTCGTGAGTATTTGGGCGATGGAAGTCATGGACTCGGAGAGGACACGCTGCATCAGGTTCTTTCCGAGTTTTCATGTAAGATAAACCCGGATGTTGAAAGATTCATAAAGAAACAATCCATTGAGTTCGCAAAAAAACAGCAGTCGGTTACATATCTGGTATTTTCAACGGAAGATGCGGAGCTGGTTGGATATTTTGCGCTCACAATCAAGCCGATTACCGTAAATGCGGAGCCATTCAGTAATACCATAAAAAGAAAACTGTCAAGAGTAAGCACATTGAATGAACAGGATCAGACCTATAATCTTGCGGCATATCTAATCGCTCAGCTTGGAAAAAATTATAACAACGGCGCAAACGAACGCATTTCAGGCAAAGAATTGTTAGGGCTTGCGATACGGCAGATACAGCAGTTACAGTATTTAGCGGGCGGCATGGTTATTTTTTTGGAGGCAGCGGACGAGGAAAGGCTTTTGTCTTTCTATCGTGCGAATGGTTTTCAGCGGTTCGATACAAGACTGACAGATTCTTCTAAAGGGGAGCCGCATGAGCTGATACAGTTATTAAAGTTGTTGTAACGAAAAATTTTATAGTAAGAGTAACTTTAGGTGCATGGTAGAGAAAAAATCAATACCATGCACTTTTTGTTTTGGGGATACCGTCTTGAAAATATTCTGGACGGTATTTTTATATGGAAAAAAGAAAGGAAAATAACATATGGCAGACGCAAAAACAGAAAAGCAGAAAGTAAAAGAGATCACTGACAAGCTAGAGGAAGGCTTAAAAGCGCTTTTTGAGAGCGAAAAATACAAAAGCTATCTCTCCACCATGTCAAAATTCCATAATTACAGTTTCAATAACACGCTCCTGATTGCCATGCAGAAGCCCGAAGCAACCTTAGTCGCAGGCTACCAGGCATGGCAGAAGAATTTCAACCGCCTTGTAAACAAAGGGGAAAAGGGAATCCGTATAGAAAGGTTCCTTGCCGAGCTGGAACGGCAGGACGGAGTGGACACGGAGTTTGATGAGAACCTCTGGTACAGCCTGATTGATTTTGCTACAGTTTTTAATAAAGAAGATATCCGCTTTACATTTAAGAATGGAACGGAAATAAAGGTATAAGAAAAAATTCCCATGGCCCATTTATATCAAATAGGGGTATGGGCTTTTCTTTTTATTCAATTGAGACATATAGGATTGTGTGTTATGATTAATTCGGGGAGGTATTGTTATGTCAAAGAAAGCGCCAAAAACATACAATCACTATGTGCCACAATTTTATTTGAAAAATTTTTCTGGCAATAACAGTATTGGAAGATACAATTTTGGTAGAAAAGAGTTTGTTGATGAAGTAGCCATTAAAGATACTGCTGGTCGGAATTTTTTATATGGAAAGAATAGTGATTTGGAGGATTGGTTTCAAAATTTGGAGGGAATTTGGGCAACAATCATTAGGAATATTCTGCTTTATGAAAAATTCCCTATAGATTCAGTGGAGTATACATATTTGATTATGTTTGTATATTTGAGCGATGTACGAGTGGCTGAAATAGCGGATGAATTTAAAAGAACCAATTTGGAAGAAGGGAAAAATGTAGCAAGAATACTGGCGGATCAGGGTAAAATCGAAATCTCTGATGAATTTATAGAAAATTTGGATGTTCAGATTGATAGACCTAATCTTCCATATATTCAAGGGATGAAGAAAATAATACCTATTATTTCTGATTTGTGTCCATTAATTATTGTTAATGAAAGCGGGCTTGGCTTTATAACTTCGGATGTTCCAGTTGTGGAGTATAATCAATGGTTTTTGGAAAGAGGATACAGGCACCCTTTTGGATTTGGACATATGGGCTGCCAATGTTTTGTTCCGCTATCTCCAAAAATTTGTTTTTGTTTATTTGATGATATTGTATACAAAAATCAGTTTGGAAATAAGGGAAGAATTAGACTGTATGATGAAAAAGATGTGGAAGAACTAAATCGGTTATTTATGCTAAATTCTTATGCTGAAATTTATTATAGAAAAAACGAAGAGGAATGGTTAAGAAAAAATATAAGAGAAAAAGTAACGGAAGAAAAGGATGAGTGGATTTTGGGAAGTCCTCAAATTGGATATTTACAAAAGATATCAAGGCGAAGTGTGTATGATAGAGTTAAGTTGCCTATGTTTAAAACAAACGCATTTTTTAAGATAGCACCATTCCCATATAGTGATGAAGTCGGACCATTACGGAAAGCTGTATATGAAAAAATGGATGAGGATATCAAAAATTAATTTGAACCCTCCCCCTACAAGGCAAAATCAAAAAGTATGCCAAAATCAAAATGTATAAGGCAAAATCGAATTGTATCAAAGACACCATTTACATAGACGAAGGCATAACCGGAACTCAGGCAAAGAAACGTCCTGCCTTTCTTAAAATGCTTGAAGATGCAAGAGCCGGAAAATTTGATTTGATTGTTACCCGTGAAGTTTGTCGATTTGCAAGGAATACGGTTGACACTCTTGTGACAACGAGGGAATTAAAAAATATTGGCGTTGAAGTCTATTTTGTTGAAGATAATATATGGACTATGGACGGAGATGGGGAACTGAGATTGACGATTATGGCTACACTGGCACAGGAGGAAAGTCGAAAAGTTTCCGAGCGGGTAAAAGCTGGACAGCATATCAGCCGTAACAATGGCGTGATTTATGGAACAGGTAATATTTTAGGATATGACCGTGTGGGAGAGAAGTATGTAATAAATGAGGAACAGGCAGAAACAGTCCGCATGATTTTTAATATGTATCTGAATGAGGGGATCGGCGCTACTAAAATAGCTAATGAACTTTGCCGGAGACGGCGTGTGGCAGCTTCCGGTCAAATTAAATGGACATCTTCCAATGTCAGTAGAGTTTTAAGTAACCCCACATATATGGGATATATGGCGTATGGAAAGTCCTTCAGTAATAACTATTTGGAGCAGAAGCGTGTAAATAATCATAACAGTAATACTTATATGTATGTCAAAGCTGATTTTGAACCGATTGTTTCAGAAGAAGATTGGCACAAATGCGAAGCAATCCGAAAGCGTAGGCGAAAAGAATTAAGCATACCAATGAAGCGCAAGACACCGTTTGGAGAAGAAGCAGTTACGATTGCGAAAAAAGAAACACATGATAAATGGAATAGAAAATTAAGGTGTGCTTGTGGAGCATCATTTCGGAAAAACCGCTGGCATAAAAATAAGAATAAAGACTGGTCATATGGTTATCAGTGTTATAACCAACTCAATAATGGTTCTGCAAAGAAGCGCAGGGAACAGGGATTAGATGATACCGGATTTTGCGATATGCAGATGGTGGCCGACTGGAAATTAGAGGTTATGTGCAAAAGGCTTATGGAAGAAATCTGGCAAGACAGGAACGAGGTGATTCAAGAAGCCTGCATAATTTTAAAGAAGTGCTATCAGGCAAATATGGATAAAAAGACAGAATCTATTACTACTCAAAAGTAAATTGTAAAAATCAAAAATAAAATTGATAATCTGATTGATTTAAGGACGGAGGGAGATATTACTACCGAGGAATATCGAAGCAGGCGGAAAAAGCTGGAGGAGGAACTTGCGGGCTATGAGCTTGAATTGGAAGAACAGAGTCTTGCATCAGAAACTACACCAGAGGATGGTTTGAACTGGGAGAAAATAAAAACAACATTGAATGAGGTGGTTGATTTTTCGGGTTCTAAAGTAGATGATAGTATTGTTGATAAATTTGTAGCAAGGATTATTCCAAAGGGAAATAACCGTTTTGCATGGTTTATAAATTTGAGTGCTATGGAGCCGCAGCAGATTGATATGGCGGTGGAAGGTAGAAAAAATCAGCCAACTGTCTATATCAAGGAGGATAAGGAAGAAACTTCTGAGGACGGAGAGTCCTCAATACATAGCAATATGTTATTAGTGAGAGATATTGCACTGTTATTGCAGGGGAAAAAGTCATCCCCAGTACCAATACCGCGCAGGCGGCGATAAACAATGTAGGAAAGTAGATTACAAATTGTTGTAGGGCGCAGAAATTTATTCTAAAAAGAGGCAAATTAATTTTGCTACGACATAGAAAAATAAGACCTTGCATCGAAAGATGCGGGGTCTTATTTTGACAACATAAGTATCACTCGCGCAGCGCGGCATCCGTTGTCGGGGAAACTGGCAGGATGTATTTTTGCCGATTTTGAGCGTCTCAGTAAATCTTTCTGCTCCTCTGTCGGGTTACTGAGAGTTGTTTCCGCAGTAGTCCCAATAAGTCTTAAGGACTCTTTTCTCTGCGCAGAAACAAAGATGTTACCAGCAGACAAAACAAGCTTCGATTTGCTTTCAGGCTTCTTACTGCAAATGTTTTTACTGCCATGCTGGTATCATTTTCAAAAGGCCAGGTCATAATTTGTCATCTCCCCTTATTCCACAATCCTTCCGTCCTCGATCCGTACAATACGGTCGGCAAGCTGGGCAATCTCGTTGTTGTGGGTAATCATGACAATCGTCTGATTAAACTCCATGCCGGTACGTTTTAATAAACCCAGTACATCGGCGCTTGTCTTACTGTCTAGGTTGCCAGTCGGTTCGTCGGCAAGAACAATAGCCGGTTTGGTAATCAGAGCACGAGCGATAGCGACACGCTGCTGTTGTCCGCCGGAGAGGTTGTCAGGCATATTCTGCAGCTTGTCCTCCAGCGCCAGCATTTTTACAACCTCATCCATAAATTTTTGATCTACCACATCCCCATCCAGCCCCACAGGCAGGACGATGTTTTCGTATACATTCAAGATAGGCACCAGATTGTAGTTCTGGAAAATAAAGCCGATATTACGGCGGCGAAAGATCGTCAGTTCTTCATCACTCTTTTTTGCCAATTCATCTCCACGTACAATAACGCTGCCGGAAGTGGGAGTGTCAAGTCCTCCCATTATATTCAGCAGAGTGGATTTGCCGCTGCCGGAAGTTCCAACCACAGCGACAAACTCTCCCTGTTCTACGGAGAGATTGACACCATCCAGGGCACGGGTAATATTCGGCTCGGCGCCATAATACTTTTTAAGATTGATTGCTTGTAGTATGTTCATAATACAAATGCTCCTTTTATGGCTGTCCGCCCTTTGACAGAGCTATTATAAAGTTCAAATGTCACAGAAATGTCCGAAGCACAGAAACAATCTGCCTAAGTAACGCCTGAATTGTTCAGTTTTTTTCTTCAAAATTATATAGTTATTGACTTTTGATATCTGTTTTGCCAATATGAAAGCGTGTACTTGCATGAAAAAGTTATGATAAAGATAAAAAATGCAGATAGTGGGAGTAGAATGTGGATGAGACGAGCCCAAAAATAATTGATGCGGCGATGGCATTAGTCCGGGATAAAGGATATGTTGCAACAACCACGAAAGAGATCGCAAGGGTAGCCGGTGTAAATGAAGTGTACTTTGTTCCGCGAATTTGAGAGCGAGAAGGATATTGTTTTACAAGGGGCAAACCAGACTGGCTGGCGAGCGAATGTCACACCGGAAATTTTTGGAAATGTAGAGTGGGATGTGCAGACAGACTTGAAGATGTTCATGAGGGCATATATTGACAGGAGGACACCGGATTTCGTTAATCTGTCAATCGGTCTGAGAGCGCCACAGCTTTATGAGGAAACAAAACAGCTCATTATGAAAGTCTGGCAGAAACAATCAAAAAGGCATTTTATATTGCAAAGACCGGAAAACCGGGAGTAGTTGTTGTTGATCTGCCAAAGGATGTCCAGAGGGCTTACGGCAGCGACTTTTATCCGAAGGAAATTTCGACAGGAACACGGTTCAATGACCGCATTACAGGGAAAACAGAAGAATTTGCAGTAAATGCAAAGATCATCCATATTGGTGAGAATGATCAAATGCTGACGTCAGGCGGCCTGGGAACAATGGGATATGGTTTTCCGGCAGCAATCGGAGCGAAGCTGGGCAACCCACATAAAGATGTCATTGTTATATCCGGCGATGGCGGGATGCAGATGAATATTCAGGAAATGGCAACGGCAGTTGTCTATGAACTGCCGGTCATCATATGCGTACTGAATAATGGATATTTAGGAAATGTGCGGCAATGGCAGGAAATGTTTTAGGAAAGGCGCTATTCGAGTACCTGTATGCGCTATCGGAGAAGCTGTGAGATTGTAAGGGGCGGAAGCGTTATGATTTTATGTATCAAATTTGTTGAAGGAGGTTAGGGTTGATGAAAAAAGCAGCATTGATTTTAGGAATTATTTTTTTGATTTTGACATTTATAGGCGGCGGATATGTTCTTATAAATCATGGACAGGTAAATGCCGGATATGCGGCTGTGCCGGGAATTTGGACTATAATATGTTTTGGGTTTTACCGGAATGGGAAACGTGACTGATGTTTAAGAACACTGGCAGCCACAATGAACGGGTATGGTCTGAGGAAGAAGAAAAGCAGGCAGCCCTGAAAGCATTAGTTCACAGATTATTTTTTATGAAGGTATTGACTGTCCCCCTGGGGGATAGTTTATCATATTTTTTGAGGTGAGAAGATGCTGATCAATGAAGTGTGCAGGGAATGTTCCTTAACCAAAAAGGCTATTGAGTATTATATAGAGCAGGGGATTGTTGTTCCAGCCATACAGGAGAATGGATACCGCAGTTTTTCAGACGAGGATATGGCTGTTTTGAAAAAAGTTTCTGTTTTAAGAACCCTGGGATTATCTGTTGCAGACATCCATGATATCCTGTCGAACGAGGATGCGGCGGCGTTAAATGAAGTTTACCACAGGAAGGCCGTGCAAATGTTTCTCCAACAGGAAAAGCAGGAGCTGATTCAGGAGCTTGCGTCAAAACATGATTGGGAACAGATACAGGGCAGCCTGCATCGGCTTCAAAAAAAGCAGATGGTTTTGGAACGCCTGACAGATGCCTTTCCGGGATATTACGGAAAATTCCTCTGCCTGCATTTTGCACCTTATCTTAATTGTCCGGTTATGACAGACACACAGCAGGAGGCGTTTGATGCAATCATCGCTTTTCTGGACAGTGTTGATTTTGATATTTCGGATGAGCTGAAAGGGTATCTTGACGAGATAACCCTGAATTTTGGCAGCGGATTTATGGAAGCTGTATCATCCAGTATAAATGAGGCTGTTAGTGAAACAGAAAAATACATTGCAGACTACTATGAAGAAATTGAAAACTATCTTGCATATAAACGTTCCGAAGAATATGAAACTACGCCTGCCGGACGTCTGGAAAAGGAACTGCGCCGGTTCAACAGTATGAGCGGATATAATGACATATTTATTCCGGCAATGTGCCGGCTAAGCGAATCATATCGAAAATACAATAAAGAATTATCGATAGCAAGTGAAATGCTTTTACAAAAATATCCAGAGTTGGAATCATATAAGGACAAATAAGCTCGAAGCACTGGCTTTATCTGTGATGGTATCTGTAAAAATATTTAATGGGAAGGAATTATAAAAAAATGGATGAACATAAAATATTCAAAAACACAGCTATCCCTGTCATCTTGATGATCACAGGATTATGCCATTATACACAGAATGTGCTTTTATCAATAATTGCCGGAATAGGGATTTACGCAATAGCTTCATCCGTAGACAGATTCATAAAAAAGAGGTGATGCTATGCTGAGACAGGGTAGTACAAAAAGATACAACCGGCTTGCGGTTGCTCTTTTAAAGAAACTACTCATAAAGCAATCGACAACTGAAAGGTATGTTACAACAGATACAGATGAGTCGCACGAGCTGATACAGCTTTTGAGATTGTTCTGACATAATGGTGGTATGCTTAGTTAAAGCACAATTTGTCGATTTGTAGAATGTCGCGGCTATCTTAAATTGATGCCATAGGATTTTGGGTACGAACAGAACTTGAAAAATAACAAAGTGAGAAAGGGGCTGTTCAATGGCTCTTTTTTCATTTTCAGGCAATACATGAATTTCTTCATTTCTAAAATACAGTATTCTAATAAAATCCCCCAATACACATAAAACCGTTTCTTTTTATCCAGATAATCCCCACGGGAAATAAAACCGATAAATCTGAAAAATGAAGATATTTTACAAGACGCAGGAAAAAATAAAAGGTAAAATGGCTTTTGACAAAATGCAAAAATTGAATTCGGAGGCAATCCACTTGAAGAAAGAAATAAGGACAGTGGTGTATGATGATGAACTGAGGATGGAGGCATGGGGAATGGGAGATCAGCCGCCAGTGCGGGCAACGGGCATTTGGGAATCATTGAATTTCCGGTGCCGATCTTAAAGGGCAATGTGGAGGTGATCAAGTCTATCCGTGAAAAGCTGTGTGAGCCGGAGTTTTCGGACTTCAGAGGTAATATGCTTACACAGTGGTTTGCGTTTCCACTGTATCGGACAAATAGCGAAAAACTTCAGGACTGATTTGGACTGATTTGGACTTTAAAAAAATGAAAAGTCTGCGATTTACGTAGCCAGATTAACCATTCACGAAGTAGGCGTTAGAAATGGCCCTTATTTTTTCGATAAGTTAGTTGAGGACTGGAGGTGGCAGATACGGTAAAAATTGCGGTGTGTGATGATGAAAAAAATATAAGGTCTTATCTTGTTTCGCTCATCAAAGAGCAGGGCCGGGAATGCGGCATCACGGAATATGCCTCTGCTGATGCGTATTTCTCGGATGGTAAGGAGTATGACATTATTTTTCTGGACATAGAGATGGGAGGCTCCGGCGCAGGTCTGGATGGCATGGGTCTGGCAAGGCATATCCGGGGCATGGAGGTGCAGAAACAGCCCATCATCATTTTTGTGACAGGGTATGAAAAATATGTGTATGACGCATTTGACGTAGGGGCGTTCCAGTATCTGGTAAAGCCCGTGGACGAACAGAAATTTGCGGAGGTGTTCGGACGGGCGGCGGGGCAGGTTTTATCCGAGGCGGAGCAGCGGAAGAAAAAACTGGTAATCCAGTATGGCGGCGAGGGAAAGGCCATACCGCTGAATGACATTTACTACATGGAAAGCCGGAACCACAATATCATCCTGTACTTAAAAAGCGGAAATATAGAATACTATGCAAAGATCGGGGCTTTGGAGGAGGAGCTGTCGGGGCAGTTCTACCGCATCCACCGGGGATACCTTATCAACCTTTTCCACGTGGAGGGTTATGATAAGACGGAGGTAAGGATGGCGAACGGGGATAAGCTGCTGCTATCAAGGTATAAATATGACGGCTTTGTGCAGGCATACATGGATTATATTTTGGAGGAAAGCCTATGAGCCGGCCAGCGGTTGAAATAGTGAATAGCATCTTGAATATATGGAAGATTGCCGTACAAGCCATCATGTTCCTTGTTTTGTGGACGGCTGTTTTCGGAGAGAAAAAAGGAAAAAGGGATGGAATTGCGGCAGCGCTGTTTATCTTTGCCAATATAGGGATAGGATTTCTGCCATGTACCGTTTGGGTGCAGTATGGTGTTTCCGCTTGCGCAATAATGGGTTATGCCGGGATATGTTATAAAAAGCAGATTGGAAAAGCAGTATTTGTGATGCTCGCTTTTTATAACTTCCATTGTCTTGGCTATTTGATGGCGAGCAGTATTTACGAAAAAATAATAAATGTAATGATGAAAAGCCTGGATATGATGAAGGATAGCTATTTGCAGGAAATGTACCGCTGCATGGCAGTTGGAATGTTCTGTTTGGTATTTGCTTATTCGGTATTATTTGTGGCAATGGTGCTTATTTTGTACAGACTTATGAAGGATGTAACCATAATGGCGTGGCAGGATGTTATCCTGCTTTCCATCCTGAATTTTGTCGGGAGCATGATTGCAAACGTGGTCAAGGGCCTGCTTATTGTAAGAATAGATACAGATGCTTTTGTACTGTTTGATGAAAAACCAGACCTGCTTTGGAAGATTTCCATGATAGCGGTTCTTATATTTGCGGGGGAGGCTGCATTGATTTATTTCTGGCAGAGATACCGCATCCTTCTTGGCGAGAGACAGAAACATTTCGTGGAGGAACAGCAGGTGAAGGCCATGAAGAAACGCCTGGAGGAAGCAGAGAATTTCTATGGAAGCATCCGGAAAGTGCGTCATGAGATGAAGAACCATATGGCGAACATCAAAGGGCTGGCAGGAGCAGGGGGGTATGGGGAGATAGGGGAATACGTCCGCAGGATGGACGAGACCATGCAGGAACTGGAGTATAAGTATGTGACGGGGAATGCGGTCACGGATGTCATCATCAATGACAAATGCCGCAGGGCTGAAAAAGCGGGAATCAGGTTTGATGCAGATTTCCGTTATGGCGGGGAAATTTCCGTGTTTGATATGGGGATCATATTGAACAACCTTCTGGATAATGCCATAGAAGCCTGCGAAAAACTGGAAACAGGTAAAGGATTTGTACGCCTTTCATTAAAGCGGAAAAAGCAGTTTTTGATACT
>ERZ808028.1502-NODE-1502-length-13813-cov-21.142400_pt1 | contig 13813 bp, 14 predicted proteins | sample MGYA00380184_ERZ808028 | MGnify/ENA primary metagenome ERZ808028 (study PRJEB31490, sample SAMN06133397) | mouse gut metagenome | isolation source: J8_1 | host: mice | place: China: Chengdu | collected 2015-05 ...
GACTGTATGATCTGCCCAGAATACCAGCCCTTGGCATACCGTACCACCAACCGGGACGGTTAGCGGGAATATTGCAGAGACCCGAAGATCTGTACTCAATGTCCCACCCGGCACCTGTGCACCCGTTCCAAAAGCTGTGTGAAAACCGTCCTGCGCCATGTTTGGAAAGATTACGAGGAACTGGCTGATGACGCCAGGTACACCCCAAAATACAAAGATCTTTATGCCAAACGCAAGGAAACCATTGAGAGGGTCTTTGCCGATGCCAAAGAAAAGCATGGTATGCGTTTTACGCTTTACAGAGGCCTGGCCCAGGTTTCCAAATGGGTGAGGCTTAAGTTTGCTGCCATGAACCTCAAAAAGCTGGCCAGATGGAAAGCAAAACAGCAATCTTCTTCCTCTGTTTTCTGCCCGTACGTATCTTTTATGCTTTGCGGCCTGCCTGGTCATTTCCTAGGCAGGCCGCTTTTCGACAGGCTGGCCTGATTTCTCTCGAAATCAGGCGTTTTTATTGCTTTTTCGCTCAAAACCAGCATGGATCAGAATCTGGGCCAGGGCAAGACCCAGACCGTGACCCATACGCTGATGGTGGGGAGCGCCCCCTTTGCCAGACGATGGGTGCAGCATATAATTTAGAAGATATGAACACGGGCACTGGTTTGGCTCGGGCAGCGAGGCGGATGTTGAATGCGTTTTGAAGTTGAGAAAATAATCCGGCTTTTAGAGTAAAACCGCTGAACTGACTTCGGTGCCGCGCCAACCAGCGGCTATTGAAAGCGGACATTCTGGGGCGCTGTTTAGAGCCCTGGTCCCCTCGGCTCGCCGGCCTGCCCTGGATCAGAGGGAGGCCTGGACTGGTCTGGCAAATGCCGACTAAAGGCTCGTTCGGCAAGCCAGGAGTGGGCCAGGGCCAGCAGGCAGGGCAGGAAGCACAAGGGAAACACCAGTTGGAGGGTCCAGTCCACGCACAGGGCCAGCAGGGCGGTCATGGCCAGGGTGGAGGGCAGGTGGGCAAACCAGAACTGGAGGGCGGTCCGGCACAGCCCGCCCAAGGTGTACTGAAACCGGGCCAGCAAAGGGACGGCCCAGCACAGCACCCCGGCAGGGATAACCGCCAGCGCCAGACAGGCCGCGGCCAGGGTGAGCGCGGCCTGGGCCTCCCCGCCGAATCGGATTAGGGCAAAATGGCCCGCCAGCAGCGCCGCCAGTGCCCCGCCCCACACCAGCCAGGACAGGGTGGCGGTTTTGAATTCCGCCCGGAACGTGCGGAAAAACCGACTGTAGGGGGTGCGCTCCCCGCTCCGAAGGCTGTGAAAGGCGGCGGCGTACAGGGCGGTGGAGGCCGCCCCCGCGGTGATCACCGGAATGCTGCATACCGTCCACAGCAGGCTGAGCACCAGCACGTCCGCCACCCGGTCCACCCACCGCCAGAAACGGCCCTCCGGATCGAACAGGCGGCTCACAGCAGGGTGGGCACCAGCCGGGCCAGCTCCTGCGCCAGCTGGGCGTGGCCCCGGCGGGTCAGGTGCATCCCGTCCACCCGGTTGAACTCGCACGCCGCCGCGTCAAGGTAGTGGGCCCCCACCAGTTGGGCGCTGGCGCTGAGGTATCGGGGGAGCTGGGCGGATTTCTCAACGCACCCCTTCCCCATGGCCGCCCCGCAGGGGTTGACCTCCATCAGGGGCAGGATGGCGGGGGGGCAGACCACCAGGATGTTGGGGGCGTGGTCCCCCCAGCAGTCCACGCTCTGGGCCTTGCGCACCAGCCGCTCCATGCCGATGGCAATGCAGGCGGCGTTGGCCCCCAGCCGCTCCTTGGTGTCGTTGGTGCCCAGCATGATGATGAGCAGGTCCACCGCCTCGTGGCTCTTCAGCAGGGAGTAGATGACGCTCAGCGCGTCCATGGACTCGTGGAGGGGGTCGGGGAACACGGTGGTGCGGCCGCTCAGCCCCTCCTCCGTCACCAGATATCCGTCCCCTAGAGCCTTCTGGAGCAGGCAGGTCCACCGCTCGTCCTCGTTGAAGCGGATGCCCCCGTCGGCGCAGTCGTTAGGGTCGGCGCAGTAGCCGTGGGTGTTGGAGTCGCCGATGCAGACGATGTGCTTTTTCATGGTGATGCCTCCGTTTTTCAAAATGTGATGCTGTGTTGAGGCCATGATAGCACGAATGGGGGCGGCTGTCACGCCCATTTGCCGGAGAATAGAAAAAAATTTCAAAAAAAGATATACCTTGAAAAGTCCTGCCTGAGATGGTACAATGCGGGTGTGGGCTGTGGAGATTTCACAAGCCGCTGGAGAGAAAGGCAAGCTGATTTGCGTATTGCGCACAATAGAAAGGATGGAGATGCCGATGGACCGGATCAAACTGGAGCAGACCCGCCAGTGGGCGCGGGAGGAGCTGGACCGCTGCGCCGCCTTCTGGCTGGAGCACGGCATGGACAAGGAGCACGGCGGGGTGTACACCTGCCTGGACCGGACGGGGGAGATCTACTCCACCGACAAGAGCGTGTGGATGCAGGGGCGGTGCGGCTGGATCTTCGCCTTCCTGTGCCACAGCTACGGAGTCAAAGAGGAGTGGCTGGCCGCCTCCAAGAGCTGCCTGGACTTCATGGAGGACCACTGTATCGACCGGGCGGCGGGGGATCGGATGTACTTCACCGTCACCGCCGAGGGCAAGCCCCTGCGCCAGCGGCGGTACTGCTTCTCCGAGGCCTTCTACGCCCTGGCCAACGCCGAATACTACGGCGTCACCGGGGAGAGCGCCTGCCTGGAGCGGGCCCGGCGGGCCTACGACCTGTACTGGGATCTGAACCACGGCATGGCCGACCCCACCGGGCTGGGGCCCAAGACCATCCCCGAGACCCGCCAGGGCCGGTCCTTCGGGGGGCCCATGATCATCCTCAACGTCACCGGGGTGCTGCTGCGGGTGGACCCAGAGCGGAGGGCGCTCTATGAGCAGCGGGCCCAGCAGTGCGTGGACGAGATCTTCAAGTACCACGTGAAGCCCGAGCTGAAGTGCGTGCTGGAGAACGTGGATGTGGACGGCACCCCCCGGCTGTACTATACCGAGGGCCGCACCGTCAATCCCGGCCACGACATCGAGGGGGTGTGGTTCCTGCTGGAGCACGCCAAGCGCACCGGGGACAAGGAGCTGGTGGGCAAGGCCGCCCAGATTTTCGACTGGGCCATCGACTTGGGCTGGGACCAGGAGTACGGCGGGCTGCTCTATTTCACCGACTGCCTGGGCAAGCCCCCCGAGGCCTACGAGCACGACATGAAGCTGTGGTGGCCCCACAACGAGATTTTGATCGCCTCCTCCATGCTCTACCGGGACACCGGGGAGGAGAAGTACCTGGACTGGTTCTACAAGACCGTGGACTACTGCAAGGAGCATTTCGCCGACCCCCAGTACGGCGAGTGGTACGGCTACCTGCGCCGGGACGGGCTTCCCACCATGCCCTCCACCAAGGGCTCCACCTTCAAGGGCCCCTTCCATGTGCCCCGCTCCCTCATCCTGGTGGACGGCGTGCTGGGCGAGCTCCTGGCCCGGTAAAAACTTTCATATTGCGGAGACTGTCAAAATAATTTACGAATCCATATTGACAAGCGTTGGAAACCATTATACAATCTGTACAAGAGCCTGTGCCCTTGGCAGGTGATAATTTATTGAAATTGAGGAGGACGAAAGGATGAAAACGATTCGGAAAGCCCTCGCGCTGATGCTGGCCTTGTGCATGGTGCTGTCCCTCACCGCCTGCGGCGGCGACAAGCCCGCTGAGTCCAAAGCGCCCGAGAGCAAGGCCCCCGACGCCACTCAGACCGAGAAGGGCAATGAGCCCGCCGCCGAGGTGGAGCTGCTGTGGTGGGCTCCTCCCACGTTCATCCAGGACGACGGCGACCAGCCCGGCACCTATGAGCAGAAGCTGGCCGAGGAGTTCAACGCCAGCCATCCCGGCATCACCGTGAAGGTGGAGACCATCGACTTCACAACCGCCAGCGACAAGATCACCACCGCCATCGAGTCCGGCACCGCCGCCGACGTGCTCTTCGACGCCCCGGGCCGCATCATCGAGTACGGCAAGAACGGCAAGCTGGTGTCTCTGGACGATATGTTCACCGACGAGTTCAAGAAGGACGTGGGCAACGACGACCTGCTCACCTCCTGCCAGGGCAACGGCACCTACTATATGTACCCCATCTCCGCCTCCCCCTTCTACATGGCCATCAATGAGAAGATGTGGACCGATTCCGGCGCCATGGAGTTCGTGAACCTGGAGGGCAACCGGGCCTGGACCACCGAGGACTTTGAGAAGGCCATTGAGAAGCTGGCCGCGGCGGGCAACAACCCCGGTGTGCTGTTCTGCTCCGGCCAGGGCGGCGACCAGGGCACCCGCGCCTTCATCGCCAACCTGTACGACGGCTCCGTGGCCGACGGCAAGGAGTACACCTTCAACAGCGAGCCCATGGTTCAGGGTCTGACTAAGGCCCAGGAGTGGATCAATAAGGGCTGGCTGGGCAACGGCGTACAGTATAACGGCGGCGGCTCCATCGAGCTGTTCGTGGCCGGCACCACCTCCTTCGAGTTCTGCTGGGGCACCTCCGCGGCCGGCAACAACGCCGCCACCATGGCGGAAAACGGCGTGACCCCCATCTCCCTGCCCTTCCCCTCCGCCGACGGCAAGCCCGTGCTGGAGTACCTGGTCAACGGTTTCTGCGTGTTTGACAACGGCGACGACGCCAAGGCCGAGGCCGCCAAGACCTTCATCAAGTGGCTGTGCGACAGCGAGGAGAACGTAACCCGCACCGGCGCCTTCCCCGTGCTCCAGTCCATGGGCAACCTCTATCCCGGCGACGCCGAGAAGGAGCTGCTGGTGGAGTTCACCAAGATGTACGGCCCCTACTACAACACCATGGACGGTTTCGCCAATATGCGCGCCCAGTGGTTTGATATGCTCCAGAAGATCACCGGCGGCGGCGACGTGACCGAGCTTGCCAACGCGGCGGTGGAGGCCTCCAACGCGGGCATGGCGGGCTGACTCGCGCCAAAAGCTCTAAAAGTTCGGAACGTGACCTGTGACTAAACATCCGTCCCGCCTTCCCGCCTGGCGGGAAGGCGGGACGGATTCCTTTTTCTGCCATAATAAGGGAGGGGTATCCTATGGCAAAGACGCCTGCCCGGCTCAACAGCCACGCTCTCAAACGCCATGAGACCATGGTGGCCTATCTGTTCATGCTGCCCGCGCTGTTCTTCTTCGTGGCCTTCGTCATCGTACCCATGATCACCGGCGTGGTCACCAGCCTGTTCAACTACACCATGAAGAACCCGGTTTCTCCGGAGAACTTCATCGGCCTGAAAAATTATATCGACCTGTTCCAGGACAAGACCTTCCTGCGGGCCATGTGGAACACCGTCATCCTGGTGGTGGTCACGGTGCCCGCCGTCACCCTGTTCTCCCTGTGGGTGAGCTCCGCCATCTACCAGATGAAGGAGGGAGTCCGCTCCTTCTTCCGCTGCGTGTTTTACCTGCCTGTGGTCACCGGCACGGTGGCCGTGGTGGTGGTGTGGCGGTGGATGTTCGATGTGTACAGCGGCATTTTGAACTACGCCCTGGGCGCCCTGGGGATCATCCAGAAAAATATTATGTGGCTGGGCGACAAGCGCTTCGCCATCTGGTGCATCATCCTGATCATGTTCACCACCTATGTGGGCCAGCCCATCGTGCTGTACGTGGCCGCCCTGGGCAACGTGGACCAGTCCCTGGTGGAGGCCGCCCAGGTGGACGGCGCCACCGACCTCCAGGTATTCTGGCAGATCAAATGGCCCCAGGTGATGCCCACCACGCTGTACATCGTGGTCATCACCACCATCAACACCTTCCAGTGCTTCTCCCTGATCCAGCTGCTCACCTCCGGCGGGCCGGAGGGCACCACCAACACGGTGATGTACTACCTCTACCAGAACGCCTTCAGCCTGTACAAGTACGGCTACGCCAACTCCATGGGCGTGGTCCTGGCCATCATCATCGCCATCCTCAGCGCCATCCAGTTCAAGGTGATGAGTAAGGACGTCTCGTATTGAGGAGGGGAGGAGAAACCATGAAAAAGAACAAGATCACTCCCTATAAGGTGATATCGGTCATCCTTTTGTGCGTGGTGGCCTTCACCTTCGTGTTCCCCTTCTACTGGATCATCACCGGGGCGTTCAAGAGCCAGAGCGTGGCCATCGCCATGCCCCCCCAGTGGTTTCCCACCGAGCCCACCATGGCCAACTTCGAGAAGCTGTTCAAAAACCCCGCCTGGCAGTGGATGGCCAACACGGTGCTCATCGCCCTGGGCAGTATGCTGCTGGTGTGCGGAACCGCTTCCCTGTGCGGCTACGCCCTGGCCAAAAAGCGGTTCTACGGGCAGTCCATCGTGTTCGGCCTCATCGTGTGCGCCATGGCCCTGCCCAAGCAGGTGGTGCTGGTCCCCCTGGTGCGGATGATGGCCAGCCTGCGCCTGCGCTGGATGTACTACGCCATCGCCCTGGTGGCGGTGGTCGCCCTGGTGATGATTATCGTGACCGCCGTGAAAAACAGTTATAACTGGCTCCCGGCGGAGGCCCGGGCGGAGTGGAAGGCCAAGGATTACCTGTTCCGCCTGCTGGTGGTGGCCGTCGCCGCGCTGGCGGTGTTCTACCTGATCAGCCTGCCCGGTTTGATTTCAGACACCCCGGAAAAGACCCCCATGACCAACACCTTGTGGGCAGTGATCCTGCCCACTGTGGGCTGGCCCTTCGGTGTGTTCCTGATGAAGCAGTTCTCCGAGACGATCCCCAACGAGATCCTGGAGGCCGCCCGCATCGACGGCGCGGGGGAGCTGAACACCTTCCTGACAGTGGTGTGCCCCATCATCAAGCCGGGCTTCGGGGCGCTGGCCATTTTCACCTTCATCAACACCTGGAACGACTACTTCCTCCAGCTGATCATGCTCCAGTCCCGGGAAAATCTGACCATCTCCCTGGGCATCTCCACCCTGCAAGCGGAGTTCGCCACCAACTACGGCCTGCTGATGGCGGGGGCGGCCTTGGGCGCGGTGCCCATCGTCACCATCTTCCTCATCTTCCAGAAGTTCTTTACGCAGGGGATCACAATGGGCGCGGTCAAGGGGTGATATCATGATATTGGCTTCCAATTCCACCGCTTTGAACTACCGGGGCATTCACCCCAACCTGGACCTGGCTCTGGAGCACATCACGCCGGAGTTCCTCTCCTCCCTGGGGGAGGACCGGGTGGCACTCAAGGGCGAGGAGGTCTACTGCACCAAATTCACCTATGAGACCATCCCCGACGAGGAGGCCTTTTTCGAGGCCCACCGGCTCTATCTGGATATCCACCTGATGCTGTCTGGGTCGGAACGGGTGGAGATTGCCTCCCCCGCCGCCCTGGAGCGGTTCGACCACCAGGGGGATTTCTATGCCTACCGGGGTCCCGAGAGGCATAGCCTGATCCTCTCCCCCGGCGACTTCCTGGTGGTGTTTCCCGATGACGCCCACAAGATCAAAATGCGGGTGAACGGGCCGGAAACCGTATCCAAGGCGGTATTTAAGATCAAGATCAACGAAGGAGCGTAACGCTATGAAAGACTTTACCAAATACCAGGGTGTGATCCCCGCGTTCTATGCCTGCTACGGCGAGGACGGGTCCATCTCCCCGGAGCGGGTCCGGGCCCTTGTCCGCTATCTGGCGGACAAGGGGGTAAAGGGGCTGTATGTGGGCGGCTCCTCCGGTGAATGCATCTACCAGAGCGTGGCGGAGCGCAAGCTGGTGCTGGAAAACGTGATGGCGGAGGCCAAGGGGAAGCTGACCATCATCGCCCACGTGGCCTGCAACAACACGGCGGACAGCCGGGAGCTGGCCGCCCACGCCCAGGCTCAGGGGGTGGACGCCATCGCCGCCATCCCCCCCATCTACTTCCACCTGCCCGACCACGCGGTGGCCCGCTACTGGAACGACATCTCCGACGCCGCCCCGGATACCGACTTCATCATCTACAACATCCCCCAGCTGGCCGGGGTGGCCCTGTCCGTCCCCCTGCTGCGGGAGATGCTGAAGAATCCCCGGGTGATCGGCGTGAAGAACTCCTCCATGCCGGTGCAGGACATCCAGATGTGGCGGGACGAGGGGGCCATTGTGTTCAACGGCCCCGACGAGCAGTTCGTCTCCGGCCTGGCCGCCGGGGCCATCGGCGGCATCGGCGGCACCTACGCCGCCATGCCCGAGCTGTACCTCAAGGCCCGAGAGTTGTTCTACGCAGGTAAACTGGAGGAGGCCCGGCAGGTTCAAAACGAGTGCTGCCGCGTCATCTATAAAATGTGTTCCGCCCACGGCAATATGTACGCTGTTATCAAGGAGATTCTCCGCCGGAACGGCGGGCCGGACATCGGTGGTGTTCGGGCCCCCCTGGCGCCCCTGGCGGAAGGAGATGGTCCTATTGTGGATGCCTGCGCGGCTATGATTCAGGCGGCCATTGACCAGTATTGCGCCGCGAAACAGCGTTGACACAAACCTGGGTGGATATTGGGGTGAACTGTACAGCCAAGAACAGTGAAATGTAAGTTAAAATATGGGGCAGGCAGGGTGGCTCGCGACCCGCTTTTCCACAGAAAAGGTTCAGAGAGTACCGGGCAGGAAGGTCAGCCTTCCTGCCCGGCCTATTTTTCCACTCTGCAACAACAGGGTGGCAAACGTATGTATGAGGCTGTGGAAGCGGATGTGCTCGATCCCTGCCGCCGCCAGAATCTTCTCGTGGGTATGCCGGAAGGAGTCCGGGTCGTACATCGTCCCCGTCTTGGGCGAGAGGAACATATACGGGTTGTCCGGGTGCTTTTCGTGCTCCAGGATGAGCAGGTGCACCGCCTGCTTCGGGATGGGGGTCGCGCGGATGGAGTTGCTGGTCTTGGGCTGGCTCACCTTCAGCTGACCGTTGATGCGGTTCACCTGCAATAATCAGCACATTTTTATTGATGGTGAGCAAAATGTTCTGGTCAAACTTGGGGTCGATAAAAGGGGCTTTGTCTTTGGCTCCGCCCCATCTCCCCCTCCTCCCGGTTTTTCGCCCGGTCCTGGACCATCTGCTTTGCCACCTCCTTGAAGTGGCTGAGGCGGGCCAGCAGGGAGGGCTTCTTAGGGGTGCTGCGGTGCATGGTTTTGGCGGTGTGCTCGGCAAAGGCGGCGCTGAGGGCGTCCGCGTCCCGGCTCTTGAAAAATACCAGGTACTCTCCCTCGGCTGGGCCCTTTTTCAGCGCGAAATCCACGCCGTATTTTCGGGCACCCACTCAAAGGACTTGATGTTTTTAGATGTACCTCTATAAAACGGCGATGCAACCTTGCATCGCTGGCACCCTCTCCATGACCCCAAGCGAAAACTCCTCCGTTCGGGGGATTTTTTCTTGCACCGGAACGGGCAACACCCGCCCCCTTATCCCTCCCTGTTGGGAGGGATAAAAATATGCGACAAACCGAGAAATACAAGCTGAACCTGATCGAAAAGACCGACACCTTTTCCCCGGACCCGCTGAACGAGAACATGGAGAAGGTGGAGGGGGCCATCGCCGCCGAGGCCGCCGCCCTGGACCAGCGCCTCCAGGTGATCGAGGCCCACAAAATCGCCATCGGCTCTGCTATCTACGCCGGCAACACAGTCCACCTGGGCTTCACCCCCAGGGCGCTTTACGCAGTGGGATATATGGGCACCCATATGGTGCTTATCGACAGCTACGCAAGTTCTTCCGGCATACGCGTGATAGAGGGCGGCTTTGAGCACGATGGGAGTTTTGAAAACTGCCATTACATCGCCTTTGCCTGAGCACAAAAAGGTCCCCCGGGATTTCCCGGGGGACCTTTTTTAGGGTTTTTGCTTGTTGTGACGGTTGGTCAGATCAGTTCCAGTCCTGCTCCCAGCAGACGTAGATGGTGGTGACCACCAGCGGGTTGTTGGGGTCAACAACCGCGGCGACCTTCAGAGCACGCCCGGTGACGGGGCTGATGGAGCCGGCCTCGTTCAGGGTGGCCAGGTCGGTGATGTTCGGCCAGATCTCGCCGGACTGGCACTTGCTGACGTTGGCGATGGCACCGGTGGTGGCCTTCGCGCCCTTGTTCAGGTTGACCACCTTGGCGTCGGCCACGCGGTACAGCAGGTTATTGCTGTCGGCGGTGCCATTATAAGTGCTGAAGGTGGCGGTCTGAGCGTCACGGGTCACGGCGGAGTAGCGCACGCCAGCGCCAGTGATCGTCACACCAGCGGTGTCGGTGCGGTCAGAGGACATGGTGTACTGGTTGGTGTCGCACACGCCCTTGTTGGCGGCGTCGGCAGTGCCGTTGGCCACACGGGTGGGAACGTTGTTGCAGGTCACATAGGTGCCCGCGGTGAACACGCCAGCGGCACTGTAGTTACCGGCGGTGTAGATGGGCTCACCGTCGTTGGCCTTCAGGCCGGTGTCCTCCAGATTCAGGAAGCTATCCTTGACCAGCCGCTTGTCAGCGTAGTCGGAGAGACCATCCGCAAGACCGGTGTGACCGGTAGCCTCAGCGGGATTGTTGGTCAGCCACACCTGCTTCAGCTCGCCGTCCTCGTACAGGTCGTACTTCCAAGCGTCGGTGCCCCAGCTGTTGATGGAGCTGTAGCCCGGGTTACCCACGTAGTACAGGCCGGAACCGCCGCTCCAAGACACAGCCTCCTTGGGCAGGATGATGGTGTCGATCTTCATGGCGGTGTCGCCGCTCTGGGCGTAGGTGTAGGGGCTCTCGGTGTAGTAGGTCATCAGGTTGGCGGCAACGGCGTTGCTCCAAGCGCTGTTCAGCTTGATCTTAGTATCGATACCACTACTAGTAGTCGTGTCGTTACCATTCATCTTGATGAACACATGAGAGGCGCTGCCCTTCAGCTCGCTGATGCCGTTGTAGACCTCAGCCTTCACGCTGTCGGTGCCGAAGCCCTCCACCAGGATGAACTTGGTGGCCTCGGTGAAGTACTTGTTGCTGGGATTGGTTTGCGCTGTCAGGGTGGCGTTTGCACCCGTTGCATTGGCGATATCTGCGGCATTGATCGTCTCGCGGGCGCCCAGAGTGATATCATCCTTGCTGATGTCGATCTCGCGGATGTCAAAAGCGGGGTTGGCGGCATTGGCGTTGCCAGCAACGCCAGCACCGGCAACAGCGGTAGTGGGCACATAGCCCGCGTACTTGATGCCCAGGCGGGCCATGTTCATCAGGTACTCGTTGCGGTCAAAGTTGCTGTCAAGGATGGTGCTGTCCACAGTGTCGCCGTTGATGGTGACGCCGGTGTACAGGCCCACGCCCAGACCGTTGACAGAGCCGGCGCCCGTGCCGTAGGTGTCACGGAAGGGGATGCCCAGCTGGTCGGTGCCGGTGATGTTGCGTTTCTCAATGGTGCTCGGGGCGGTGGCGTTGGAGGGATGCAGGACACCAGTTCCAGCCTGGTTCAGCCCGGCCCAGAACTTGGAAACCTGCTTGGTCTCGATCTCGCCGTTCAGGGTCACGCCGGTCAGGTAGTAGTTGAAGGTGCTGGTGCTGGTCTTCTGGTCGTAGTCCAGGTAAGTGCCGTACAGGAAGCTGGCGCCGTAAGAGCGCTCAGCGCCCAGATACTTGCCCTCGTAGTCGGTGTAGAACTTGTAGGTCTCGTTGGCGTAGCCCTCGACCCACTTGTCCAGGGCGGCGTCAGGGGTAGCCATGCCGTTGTCATAAACCCAGCCCTGGGGAATGGCGCTGATGGGGGCCTGGGTGGCGCTGACCTTGTTCGCCAGGTTGGTGCCGTCCTTCGGGTTGGTGACGACTACGGTGTTGTAGAACTTGGAGCGCTCCAGCACGGTGCCGTTGTCCAGGGTGACGGTGCCGGCGGCCCGGTTGTAGGACACGACCCTGCCCTCGACAGTGGCGGTCACCTTGTTCAGCAGGAAGTAGGAGCTCTCCAGCTGATCCTTGGTCGCCGCGTTATTGTTGATGGCGGTGGCCTCATTGGTGGAGATGTTACGGCGGGTGGTGCCGGTGATGTGGATGCCCATCTCGTAGTCGCCCAGAGCGCTGGCGGAGTTGCCCACCAGGGCGTCCTTGGCCAGAACGCCGGTGATCACGCCCACCTTCTGAGTGGTTCCGAGGGTACCGCCCACGTCCTTCAGGTTCTTGTTCTTCTGGTTGGCGGCGGTGTCGCTGTTGACAGAGCCCTTAACACCCTCGATGAAGTTGGCGCCGGTGGCAGCGGCCTCAGGATTGGTAGCCCAGTTATACACAGGCAGACCGATGGTAGGCACGCGGTTGACGGCGTTGGACTCGGTGACCTGAGAGGACTCGATGTTCAGGGCGATGACCGCGTCCACGGTGTTATCCTTGTTGTTGGAGATGATCTTATACAGGCCCACGGGGCTGCAAAACGCCTCATCATACTGAGCGGTGCCGAAGCCATTGTCATGACGGCCATCTTTCGCCATGCCATCGCCAATGGCCAAAGCAAACTCATCAGCGTCCGTCCCATCAGGGCTGACACTGGCGGCGGTAGCCAGGGTGCCGAACTTGCCGAAGGAGTTGCTAAACACGGCCTTCTTGCTGCTGGCCACCTTCAGCTCGGTGCCACCGATGGCCTCGGCCAGCTCCACAGTGCTGTCGGCGTTCACAAGGGTCAGATCGGTGTTATCGGCGTAGACAACGTCGGTCTTGGCCTTGTCAAAGTAGGCATAGACAGGACGGCCCTTGGTGCTGTCATAGCTGCTGCCGCGGCCGTCGAACCAGATCTTTACCTTGTGGCCGAACAGGTCGATGCCGGTCTCCACGTTGAAGATGTCGTTGTCGCCCAGGATGGCGTCTTTAGCATCATCAGCGGTGCCCACCCCAATGGCCGGGAGAGCACTCACGTCATACCTGCCCTCCCAGGTGAAGGCGGTGTAGGAGATGGCGGGAGCGATATCGGTGCCGTCAACGGTCTCATTCTGAGTACCGGCCCAGCCCAGGCGGGTGTTCTTCTCGCCGGTCTGCTGGTTGCCGATGACCACGCCGTTGTTGGCATAGGTCAGGCCGAAGTTCAGCACGCCCAGGGGGGTGTAGTCGTTGTAACGGCCGGTGGTTGTGCTGTCAACCTGGTTGTAGTCGCCGGACTGATAGCCAAAAGCGGGGGTGTACTTCACCCGGGTCTTCTGGGCGGCCTGGAACAGGATGCTGGCCACCACGTCCCGGCGGGAGGCCAGGTGCAGGGTGTTGCCGTAGTGGGTGGTCTTCACGTCGTCCAGCAGGCCGCGCTGCTGAGCGGTGGCGGACACATTGACAATCCAGTTGTTGCCGGTGAACTCGCCGTTGGCGTCGTAGCCCATGGCGCGCAGCACCATAGCCAGCGTCTCATACCCGGTGACGGAGTCATAGGGGTTGAAGGTGGTGGCAGTGGTGCCCTTGATGTAGCCGGCGTTCCAGCAGTAGCCCACGTAGCCCGCGAACCAATCGCCGGCGGCCACGTCGGTGAAGGGGTGGGTGGTGGTATACAGGTCCATCTTCTCAGTGCCGGTGTCGCCGGTGGTCAGGCGGTAGATCAGGGCCGCCACCTCGGCACGGGTGATGGAGTCGCCGGGGCGGAAGCCGCCCTCGTCGCCCTGGAAGACCTTCATGCCGGTGAGCACATCGGCGGCTTCCACGAACTCCTCGGTGATGCTCCCCGCGTCGTCAAAGGTCTTGACGGGATTGGCCGCGTTGACGGTCAGCATCAGGCTGAACGCCATGACCATCGCCATGACCAGCGCGAGGAACTTCTTCAAGTTTCTCATTGGATTTGTTTCCT
>ERZ808028.1503-NODE-1503-length-13813-cov-4.222772_pt1 | contig 13813 bp, 17 predicted proteins | sample MGYA00380184_ERZ808028 | MGnify/ENA primary metagenome ERZ808028 (study PRJEB31490, sample SAMN06133397) | mouse gut metagenome | isolation source: J8_1 | host: mice | place: China: Chengdu | collected 2015-05 ...
TTTAACTTTGCCAAAATTCGCGTATGATTATCGTAGTTGATGTATGCTTGAACGGTTTGAACGACAACGTCATTTGTTGTTCTCAAAAGCCTTCAAGATAAAACGTTTCGCATTTTAAACTGGCGTGGAACGTTTCAATGATGGCGTTATCAGCGGGCGTGCCTTTACGAGACATGCTCATGATAACGCCTTTTTCTTTGACCGCTTGCTGGTATTCATATATGATGTGCCTTTAACTTTTATTTCATATGAATACGTTTGTTTTTTGCCCATCAAAAAACACTTCCAAAGATTTTTCTCTTTGAAAGTGTCTGTTTCTTTTTATATTGTCTCAGATTTTTAGGTCAGTTCGCGTTGGCGATTCCTTCTTTTTTTATAAACCGATATTAAAACGATTCTTCGAAATCTTGGTCCCATTTATACGAATACATCGACTCGTCAGTAAACCAATTACTTTCCGCTGTATCGCCTTCTTCTCGGCGTTTTTCTTCCTCTTGTAGCATCCAGCCAGTTTGAGAGGCATGTGCTTTCATTGAACCTAATTTATGTTCATAGACATCGCGAATATCATTAACGATGTCTGGTTCGCCAAGGCCTTCTACTGTATCATTAGCGAACGCGACACCATAGAGGCGAGGTCGTTCATTAACAGGCATACGACGAATGGCACGTACAACCGCTTTACATGTTGCTTCGTGGTCAGGGTGTACGGCATAGTTTGGATAGAATGTAATGACTAATGATGGTTGTAATTCATCGATTAATTTTGTCATCATTTGAACCATTTTTTCATCATCTTCAAACTCAACTGTTTTATCACGTAAGCCCATCATACGAAGGTCTTGAATCCCGATTGAATCACAAGAGGCTTGTAATTCTTTTTTGCGGATTTCTGGTAAACTTTCGCGTGTTGCAAACGGTGGGTTTCCTAAATTACGACCCATTTCACCTAATGTTAAGCAAGCATATGTAATCGGCACACCCGCATTAGCATATTGCGCAAGCGTACCAGAGACACCGAATGCTTCGTCATCTGGGTGTGGGAATACGACTAAAATTTGGCTTTCTTGTTGTTCTAACATGAAAAAATCCTCCCTTAATAAGCGAAAGGCGTTTTACTAATTTCAAGCGCCACTGCTAATTTGCCTTCATAATCATGGCCAGCCATCAATAGGCGGCCTTGGTCATCTAACTCAAAATGTGTAATCCCTTGAGCATAAATCCAACCACCATTTGCTAGCTTTAAGCCAACGCGGTGAGGTGCCTCAGGTGTTACCTTTCCTAATTCGTATTGCACGACAACATTACGGATGAAGCAACCCGCATTAAATACTTTTTCATCAAAGTGGCTTGCGTAAGCACCGTTTGTTGTTTCTAAGTGAATATATACATCTTCGTTTGCGAAAGAGTTAATTAGCTCTTGTAGCTTTGTAATCTCAACTGTTTCCATTGTAAATCTCCTTCCGACGTTTCAAATCTATTTCTAATTATAGTGAAGTTGTCGCAGTTTGGCGATTTGTAAGCTCGGGAAAAGTGTTAAAAACAGTAAATGGGAGGTGAGGTTATGGGGATTTCAACAACTTATGTTACTTGTATGATGCCATTTTCATATCATGAGAGATCTAAATATAAATTGTACGATGCGCTAAAAGAGCAGGGATACACGTTTTTTACGTTAGATAATTTACAGCTTCAAAAGGCGTTTTACGGGGACATTTGTGTGCTTCACGAAGAAATGGACCAGTATTTTTTGCCGTATATTGAACGACGTATTTTTCCGAAAAAAGAAAAATCACAGGCTTTTCTGCGCTATTCAAAAAAAGTAGAACAATTTGCTACATTGCACATTCATCAAAAAGCGTATCAATTTAACGTCCTGAGTGTCGATATTATCGCATGCCCATTTCAAGTAGGTTTTATCTCTTTTCGTATTGAGCTAAAAGGAGACTACACTTTTGATGAAGTAGTGGATTTCATGCATCATATTCGTATTTTAGAGCCAAAGATGCCAGATGAGACAGGCATTCAGATTCGTCGTCATGACCAGGTTTTTAAAAGTGTTAGTGAGTATATGCTAAATGATTTATGTGTGTTTATGCATGACTTTATTAATCATGATGCAGTACGTGGGGGCTATTTTGGTAGCCTACCTTTTTTTGAAGACGAACGAATGCTTTTAGCTGGTTATATTGAGCCAGAGGAATCCTTGTCGACAGCGGAACTCTATCGTTTGAGTCAACTTGATGGGCTTGATGAACATGGCAACCCTTATATTTCGGCTGAGAATGATGAGTATATGGAAAATTATTTAGATAAACGAATGAATAAGCGGTTTTCACCTAAAATAGAAAAGCTTATAACCGAGCATGTGTATATGTCGATTGTGCTGCCTCATATTCCTAAAAACATGCAGGCAATCGCTCAGTCTCGCTTTATGGGCACGGAATATTATCAGTTGATTTTGCATTATTTTTACAAGCTCACATTATTAAAATTATCGTATTTATATAGTGAAGTAAGCGTATTGCATGACCAGGATTATACAGAGCAGCTGATGGAGCAAATTGATCAGTTTTCGGCGTCGTATTATTTCCAGGAAGTGAGCAGTCGTTCGACAGGTATTGAGCTAGCGAATAAACTGCAAGAAGTGTTTAAAATCGAGCAACAATATACCGAGGCGAAGGAAACACTTGAGAGTTTATATCGTAATCAAGAGAGTACATCGACACGTCGACAAAATAGTCTATTATTTATGCTAACGATTTTTACGGTCCTCTCAGGTATTTATGGCATGAACCTGATTATCGACGAATGGAAAGAGCCGTACAAATTGTCGTATTTAAAAAGCTATACGTTTTTTGAATGGATTTCTTTTATCACAGCCATTTTTGGTATTGGCTTATCGATTGCGGTTATTGCAACATCAGGCTTTAGCAAGATACGTCTCCAATTACGTAAAAGGAAACGGCGACGCTATGAATAAAAAAGAAGGAATCGCGCCAAGAACTGACCCACGGAAATGAGACAAAGAAAAAGACAATATTTTTCAGCTGAATTTGACGGACGCTTTCCTGAGGCATGGCAGAAGCTTCCTCGCGGGATCTGAGCCCTTTAGGAGTCGCCGTCAAATTCTTGATTCATCATCTTTTTAGGTAGTCAACTGCGTTAGAATTACCAAAAGTCGTTTATTATTTTCGTAGCTGAGCTATTCTTGAACGACAACGTCATTTGTTGTCAAAAGCACTTTAACATAAAACGGCGTTATCAGCGAGCGTGCCTTTGCAGGACATGCTCATGATAACGCCGTTTTCTTTGACCACTTGCTGATACTCATATGATGTGCCTTTAACTTTTATTTCATATGAATACGTCTGTTTTTTGTCCATCAAAAAACACCTCCAAAGATTTTTCTCCTTGAAAGTGTCTTTTTATGTTGCCTCAGATTTTTAGGTCCTTACGCGTTGGCGATTCCTTCTTTTTGGATAGCTTAATAAGTGATTGGTTCTAATTCTGTTAGCGTCACTTTTGGCGCACCAAAGCGTGATTTAGCACCGTGATGAACGGGGCCGACGAATTCATTTAATTTCCAGCCATGCTCAATACCTGCTGCGACAAATTCCTTCGCTTCAAAAACAGCCTCTTTGACAGATAGGCCAAGCGCTAAGTTTGCAGTGACAGAGGCTGCGAATGTACAGCCAGCACCGTGATTATACGTTGTATCGATTTTTGCTGTTTCTAATAAATAATGCTTTTCACCATCATAGAATAAGTCGAAAGCTTGGTCATGCGCAATACCACGGCCACCTTTAATAACAACATTTTTCGCACCTAATTGTGTGATTTTTTCAGCGGCAATTTGCATTTCAGCAATGGTCTTTGGTGTTTTAACACCTGCAAGTTGACCGGCTTCAAAAAGGTTTGGTGTTGTGACAAGCGCATGTGGTAATAAATATTGTACCATTGCTGTCACATTTCCAGGATTCAGCACTTCATCCTCACCCTTACAAACCATCACAGGGTCAATAACGACGTTTTTGACACCAGCTTCTGCGATTGCTTTACCGGCTGTTATAATTACTTCTTCAGTTGATAACATGCCTGTTTTTACAGCGTCAATCGTCGTTGAAAACGCTGTTTTTAGTTGTGCTTCAAGGACGTCGATTGGTAATGTATAGACACCGTGTGCCCAGTTATTATCAGGGTCCATTGTAGCGATAACCGATACTGCAGCCATGCCGTATGTGTTATGCTCTTGGAATGCTTTTAAATCTGCCTCAAGACCAGCGCCACCTGAAGCGTCTGAGCCTGCAATTGTTAAGGTTTTTGGTAATGCCATAATGGAAAACTCCTTCATTATCATATTTTTCAGTAAATACTAAGTACTGTCCATTATGCGCTGAAACTGATTATTTGAAAATGGTCAAAAAATGCTTTTTTTATAAGGTCAGATTACAGAGTATGCAAAAAACATAAAACTCTCTTATAATAATTCAGAGATTGTATTTAGGAGGAATAAACACATGAAAAAAGGCCGCGTTTTAGTGACGTCAGCCATTGTTCTATTTATTGCGGCGATTATTGCGCCGTTTGCCATTTGGAAAGCACTAACAGGAAGTAACGAAAAAATTGAAACCGCTGTATTAGTTGAGCGCATGAATGATTTGAATGAGCTAACGACAGCAGAAGCCTATACAAAAGTATTAATTGAACGTACGAATAATAAAATTTTTGGACAAGAAATTAGCATTGCCATTCCAGGAACGGAGCAAAAGGTGCTCGTTGTCGTGCCAGGAACGGTGCGAGCAGGCGTTGATCTAAGTGAGCTAACAGAAAAACAAGTGCGTGTGGATGAATCACAAAAAACATTAGAGATTACGCTACCAAAGCCTGCAATTTTAGGCACACCATCACTCGCATTAGATAAAGTAAAAGTATTCTCGAGCGAAGGGATTTTCCGCGACGAGGCGACGATTAAAGAGGGTTATGATTTAGCAAATCAGGCACAGAAAGAAATGCTAAAAGAAGTAGAGGCAGAGGGGCTTTTAACAAAAGCCCAAGACAATGCAGAGGAATCGTTGAAAAATATGTTTGGTTTAGTAAACTATAAAGTAGAGGTCAAATTTGAGGAGTAGGTTATGACGAAGCAAATTTTTGATAATACATGGCAGCAAGTTGTAGGGGAAGAGTTCGACAAGCCGTATTATTTACAACTGCGTGAATTTTTAAAGCAGGAATATTTTAACGAGACTGTCTATCCGCCGATGGAAGATATGTGGAATGCTTTTCGTTACACAGATTATCCAGATGTAAAAGTCGTAATTTTAGGACAGGATCCCTATCATGGACCAGGTCAGGCGCATGGCTTGAGCTTTTCTGTGAAGGAAGGCGTCAAGCATCCACCAAGTCTGCAAAACATTTTCAAAGAAATGCATGCAGATATTGGTGTGCCGATTCCACAGCAAGGAACATTAACGAAATGGGCCAAGCAAGGTGTGTTACTACTAAACACGGTGCTGACTGTGCGTGCGCATGAAGCACATTCACATAAAAACCAAGGCTGGGAGCAGTTCACAGATTGTGTCATTGAAAAGCTATCTGAGCGCGAGGAGCCGATTATTTTTGTGCTATGGGGTCGCCCAGCACAGCAAAAAGAGCGCCTTATTGATACGTCGCGTCATGCGATTATTAAAGCGCCGCATCCAAGTCCGTTAAGTGCCCATCGAGGCTTTTTTGGCAGTCGACCATTTTCACAAATTAATGAGCAACTAGCATCTTTTGGTACGGCACCAATCGATTTTGATTTAACAAAATCATAAGGAGGATTTCCGATGAAGCCCAATTGTTTTAAATGCCAATATTTCCAGGTGACGTGGGACCAAGCATCACCACGTGCTTGTCGTGCATATGGCTTTAAATCGAGAGCCGTACCTTCCGTTGTTGTAAAAAACTCATCTGGTATGGATTGTTTAAAATTCGCACCGAAGCAGAAAGGATAGTTGTATGATTTCCTATGAAACGATTATTACAGAAATTCAAAAACATGCAGGTATAGCAACTGGTAGTGATGCGAAAATTCGTGAGGAGTTAGCCGCAATTCGTGCATTATGTGATGTAGCATTAGCAGATAATCATACCGCTGCGCCTACTCAAACGGTAGTACCACAGCAGCCTGTTCAACAAATGCAGTATGTACCAGTAGAGCCTGCCGTGATTCAACAGGCGGCTCCTAGCTTACCAACGAAGAAAATCCATGAAGAAGATGCGAATGGTGATTCGCTATTTGATTTTTAGATAAGGGAGAAAACAATGAAAAAGAATATAATTATCGGTGCAGTATTTGGCTTTTTAGCCGTTGCACTAGGCGCGTTCGGCGCACATGCACTAGAAGATTTACTTGTGAAAAACGGTTATGAGGATGTCTGGGAAACAGGTGTGCATTATCAAATGTTCCATGCAGTAGCGATTATGGTCATTGGGGTATTAATGAGTAAAAATATCATCGGCAATGTAAAATCATTACGTGTTGCCGGAACAGCTATGCTTATCGGGACGATTTTATTCTCTGGTAGCCTGTATGTTATGGCGCTTACAAAAATTACGGTATTAGGTGCGATTACACCGATTGGTGGCGTAGCCTTTTTAGTTGGTTGGATTGCCGTTGTGATGTCAGCCAAGCATATTAAAGAATAAGGGTAAATAAGCAGGAATCACATTATTGGTGATTCCTTTTTTAATTGACGTTAAAAGCTATGTTTCTTTTTTAGCATGATTATGTGGAAAAATGATGATATAGGTAATACATATTCATTGGAATAAACGATTTTTCTATAAAAAATATTAAAATGACATAATGATTCTCATCATAACTAATGCTATTTTCGCGAATCGTATAAAAGAGGCTTGTTTTCACTATATGGAGGGTATTAATACACTAAGCCCATATTAATACAGAAAGAAGTGGAACGTATGCAATTTGTCTTTAACTTAGACCAAGCCATTTCTTACGATAACCAACCCGTATCACTGAACTTACAATATATGTTTGATTTTTTGAAGGATAATGGACATCAATTGATTTTTACATCAACAGGAGCAGTGCGCAATATGTTGCTGAAGCTAGATCGACGCTTTCATAATGAAGCAATGATTAGCTTAGAAGGCGCGGTTATTTGTAAAGAAGGTGCACTAGAGCAATTATCAACATTTAATCAAATCGATTTCCAAACAATACAACAGTTAATTGAAAAATATGACGCGACATTTTTAATGGAGGGTGAGTGGGATTACTGTTATACAGGTGGCGACTATTATGCGATTGCACCGACAGTTGATCCGGCAAAGCTTGGACAAAATGTCTCGCTTAAAAAAGTTGGGCCTATTTCACATATAACAATTTTAGCTGCAGATGATATCGAAGACATGCGCTTACAATTATCAAACCAGGGCTTTAATGTTCAAAGTAAGTGGCAAGAAAATCCCCAGCTACTCATTACACCAAAGCGCATCAATAAATGGCATGCACTACAAAAATTAGGTGTGTCTGAAAAAAACTATGTTGCAATTGGTTCAGACTTAACGGATTTAGCGGTGCTAGAACATGCTGAGCACGCGTCCATGATTGGTTTTACAATGGAGCTCGAGGATTATGCGGAGTCTCGTTTACCAAATGATGAAAAAGTAGAAAAATATATTATTGATAAATGCTATGAGTTATCGAAGAAATATACGGTATAAAAAAGAGGCTGGATATCCAGCCTCTTTTTCGTGCGATTAAAGTGCTAATAAGTTGCGTAATTTTTCTTCATTTAAAATATTACCAACGAAGAATTCGCCGAAGTCTGCATAGCGAGCAGATACTTCATCAAAGCGCATTTCATAAATTAATTTCTTGAATTGTAGTACGTCATTTGCGAATAGTGTAACGCCCCATTCATGGTCATCAAAGCCGATTGAACCAGAGATGATTTGCTTCACTTTGCCTGCATAGCTGCGTCCAATCATTCCGTGAGAGCGCATCATTGCTTGACGTGCGTCCATTTCTAGCATGTACCAGTTGGCGCCTTTTTCACGACGTTTATCCATTGGGTAGAAGCAAATATGTTCCCAGCGAGGTAGCTCAGGATATAGGCGAGCGCGTACATGTTCATTTTGATATGGATCTTGAGCAGGCTCGTCGCCAGCTTTTGCCTTTGCAAGATAGTTCGAAAGCTCAACAACGGATACATAAGAATATGTTGGGATTGTGAAATCAGCAATTGTAAGTTTCGCAAATTTTGTTTCGATTTCATTTAATTCTTCCATTGTTTCGCGTAATGTCATAAGCACGAAATCTGCTTTTTGACCGACGATTGAGTAAAAGGCATGAGAACCTGTTTTTGCTTCATCTGCTTTATTTAATTCGGCAAGGAATGCGATAAATTCATCGGTAGCTTCTTTACGGAAGTCCTCATCCATCTGTTTCCACATTGTCCAGTTCATTGCGCGGAAATCATGTAATACATACCAGCCATCTAATGTTTGTGCTGCTTCGATCATGTGTAACACTCCTTATTAAGTAAGAATCTTCTTCCATGCAATTTTAGCACAACTTCTGAAATTCGTCCGTTGAACAGGTAACGACATTTTCAAAAAATGACGAATTCGTGTACACTGAGTAAGAATTAGATTATGAGTACGGGAGATAACAATTATGAAGGATTTTTTAACGCAAAAAACATGGCGCTACATCGATCAATCGGTTAGTGGTATCGGTCGTTCTCCATTAGAATCATTTGCGGCGGATGATACGCTTTGCCATTTAATCGGTGCAGGGATTTCACCTGCGACAGTACGAACATGGGTGCACAGTGCCTCAGTCGTAATGGGTATCCAGGATCATCGTTTGCCGTATGTACAAGCAGGGATGGATTTACTAGAAGAGCGCGGCTATCATCCAATCGTGCGCAACTCAGGTGGGTTAGCGGTTGTATTAGATGAGGGTGTGCTTAATATTTCGATTGTCATTAGCGAAAAAGAAGGACATATCGATATTAATACAGGCTATGACATGATGGTGGATTTGATTAAAGCGCTATTTCCAGAAATTGCAGCGCGTATTGAAGCATATGAAATCGTCGGCTCTTATTGCCCGGGGTCATATGATTTAAGCGTGGATGGTAAAAAATTTGCGGGCATTGCACAGCGTCGTATTCGCGGTGGGATTGCCGTTCAAATTTATTTATCTGTTGAGGGAAGTGGTGGCGAACGAGCTGAATTGATTCGTGATTTTTATGAACGTGCACTTCAGCAGGAGCCAACAAAGTTTGAGTATCCAAAAGTACGTCCAGAAGTGATGGCATCATTATCGGAAATCATTGGTCAGTCATTGACGGTACAAGAGGTAAATGCACGCTTGCAGCAATTTTTGTATACACATTCAGATGAATTACGTATGGGGCCTTTCGTGGAAGATGAGATGGAACAATATATGTATTATTTAAAGCGCGTTTTTGAGCGTAATAAAAAGTTGTTAATCGAATCGTAAATTTTTAGACACTTGAATGTCACAGTAGATTTCCGTACACTAAAATGGGTATATATTTAAGTATAGAAAGGGTTGCATTTACGAATGGCAAACGAATTTCGAGTTTGCGATGAATGTCAGGCCGTTAATTTAAAAACGTTGATTCCAAAATTAAAGGAAATCGATCCGGATGCAGAGATTGACATCAAATGCCAATCATATTGTGGACCGGGACTTCGTAAAACATTTACGATCGTTAATAACCGTCCATGCGCGGCACATACAGAAGAAGAATTAATGCCGAAAATCATCAAAAAATTAAAATCACAGAAAAAGCTTCCAGAAGGTTTTGTCGATAAATGGACGCCAGTAGAAGCAGAAGAAAAATAAGTATTTTAGCAGGTTGCGCAGTCGACCTGCTCTATTTTTTTCTCTAAAAGACAAAGGACAAAAGCCATCTTGTTTCGAAAATAGAGATGGTCGTACAATGGAATAAGGGGGTAATGCGTGTGAGTTATGCAACGAAAAAGTTAGCAGAAGAAAAGGTATTTAAAGATCCTGTCCATCGCTATGTGCATGTGCGAGATCAGGTGATTTGGGATTTAGTCGCAACGCGTGAATTCCAGCGCCTACGCCGAATTAAACAGCTCGGTACAACCTATTTAGTATTCCACGGTGCGGAACATAGCCGCTTCAGCCATTCATTAGGGGTGTATGAAATTACGCGTCGTGTTGTCGATGATGTATTTGTCGATTATCCAGAGTGGGATAATTCAGAGCGTCTTGTGGCGCTATGTGCGGCACTTTTACATGACCTCGGTCACGGGCCGTTTTCACACGCGTTTGAACATGTTTTTAATTTGGACCACGAGGCGTATACACGTGCCATTATTTTAGGGGATACAGAAGTCAATGAAGTGCTTCGTCGTGTCGCAGAGGACTTTCCGCAGAAAGTGTCAGATGTTATTGAAAAAACGTATGAGAATCAACAGGTGGTCAGTCTAATTTCAAGTCAAATTGATGCAGACCGCATGGATTATTTACAGCGAGATGCATATTTTACTGGTGTAAGTTATGGTCATTTTGATATGGAGCGCATTTTGCGTGTTATGCGTCCGCGCGAGGACCAAATCGTCATTAAATCGAGTGGTATGCATGCCGTAGAGGACTATATTATGAGCCGCTATCAAATGTACTGGCAAGTTTATTTCCACCCGGTATCACGCAGCGCAGAGGTGATTTTGCGTAAGACATTAGAGCGTGCGCAGGAGTTATATCATGAGGGCTACACATTTAAAGTAGAACCAACGCCATTTAAATCATTTTTTGATGGCAATATTGAGCTTCAACAATATATTGAGCTAGATGAAACTATCATTATGACGTACTTCCATTTTTGGACGCATGAAGAAGATGCGATTTTAAGTGATTTAAGTAGTCGATTTTTAAATCGTCGTCTATTCAAATATATTGAGTATGACCCAGGTGCAGATTTTAAAAAGGTTTTAGAGTTAGAGGAATTATATAAAAAGGCCGGTCTGAATGCGAATTATTATTTAGTGCATGATTCGACATCAGACCTACCGTATGATTTTTACCGTCCAGGTGAAGAAGAGGGGCGCTTGCCGATTCATTTACTGCGCTCGAATGGTGAATTATCTGAGCTATCTCGTAGTTCAGAGGTGGTTGAGTCGATTTCAGGGAAACGACGCTTTGACCATAAAATTTATTTTCCAGAAGACGTATTATTAGAAAATGGCAAAAAGCGTATGCTACGTAAACAAATATTAGAAGTATTAAATCGATAGTTTGAAAGGGGAGCGACTTGTGTTAGAAGAACATGCCAATGTCGTACGTGTTGTATCATTAGCCGGTGAAGTAACAGGTCGAAAGAAGTTACAAAAAATCGTCTATATCGCGAAAAAATTGAATTATCCATTCCATGAAAAATATCATTTTCATATGTATGGACCTTATTCCGAAGAATTAACGATGCGTGTAGAAGAATTATGCACAATGGGCTTTTTAACAGAACGCAAGGAAGATAAAGGCTCTTATCAACAGTATCGTTATGAAGTAACGGATAAAGGAACGACATTTACAGAGAGCTTTTGTAAGGAAGCGGGCGGGTTGCCGCAAATCATTGAAGAGCTGAATACACAAAGTGCGCGCTTCTTAGAATTAGTATCGTCTCTGCTTTATTTCGACGAGCTTTCACGGGAGCAGCAAATAGTAAAAGTACGTACCGTAAAAGCAAAATTAAACTTTACAGATGAAGAGTTCGAGCATGCTTTTACGTTTATGACGAAACTAAATCAGTTTAAAAATAATTAAAACGGTGTATAATAACACTATCCTATAAACGAAAGGAATGAGGGTGGCCGATGAAGTAGTCTTATTTTTTAACGAACGAAGTGAACAAAACTTTGCGTAAAAAATAGGATTAGTCTGCCCAAATTCAATTTATACAGAGAAACGTCATCAGCATGGCTTTCTTATACAACCGCTAGAGTGGCGGAGTATGCCTGAATTTCAGGAAACACTCTCTGACTAATCCTTCCAAAATTTTTTGGAGGGATTTTTATATAGTGAAAAGTCCCTCTTTAGGAGGACAACCCCATGACAGAATTATGTCGTATACATCAACTTTCATATAAAGAAATTTTAACGGATAATACCGTATCGATAAAGGCAGGTGCGCGCATTGGCATCGTTGGCGCAAACGGTGCAGGAAAATCAACATTATTGAAGCTTTTAGCAGGGAAAATACAGCCGACAGAGGGGCATATAGAATGGTTCAAAAAAGCGTCGACCTTTTTAGTAGAGCAGGAGCAGGAGACATTTGAGCGAGAGGTGGCGAAAAATGTACAGCAAGTTTGGCAGGTGCCAGCACGTAGTTATGAGCAGCTAAGTGGTGGGGAAAAGCTGAAGTTACGTTTAGCAGAGGCCTTTGTAAAGAAGCCCCAGCTTTTATTACTCGATGAACCAACCAATCATCTTGATGCAGCGAGCCTAGCACTACTCACAAAGCAGCTAAAGCGCTACCGTGGCACGGTCATTGTCGTATCACATAATCGTGCTTTTTTAAATGATGTTGTAAATGAAATTTGGCATATCAAGGAGCAACAGGTAACGCGGTATAAGGGCAATTATGAGGCGTATCGTGAGCAGTACGAGGCAAAGCTTCTACGTCAGCAAAAAGAATATGACAAGCAGCAACAAGAGGTGGCGCGCATTGAACATCAAATGGCGAAAATCACCTCATGGAGTGAGCAGGCGCATGCCGATTCAACGAAGCATGAATTTGCGAAGGAATTTTATCGTGTGAAGGCCAAGCGTATGGATGCACAAGTGAAATCGAAGCAAAAGCGCCTCGAAAAAGAGCTTGATAAGCATCAGATTGAACAACCTAAAAAGAAGTACGCGGTGCAATTTGAATTTCAGCAAAGTGATCCAACAGGAAAGCATTTGCTAGAGCTGAAGCATGTATCGAAAAAATTTGGTGAGCAGGTCATTTTTAATGATGTGAATGCGACGATTGGCTACGGTGAGCGTATTGCACTCGTTGGCGCAAATGGTGCGGGCAAGACGACACTACTACGTATGCTGTTGAATCAAGAAAGCTATGACGGTGAAATTTGGCGTTCGCCGGCTGCAGACATTGGCTATTTAACACAGCAGGTTTTTGATTTGCCAGACGATCAAACGCCGAGTGAACTATTTGAGCGCCCCACATTTGAAGAGCGTGGGCTTGTACAGACACTGATGATTCACCTCGGTTTTACGAGTGCGCAGTGGGAGGAGCCGATTGCACGAATGAGTATGGGGGAACGTGTGAAATGTAAGCTGATGGCCCTTATTTTAGCGAAGAAAAATGTGCTTATTTTAGATGAGCCGACGAATCATCTAGATTTGGAATCACGTGAGCAGCTTGAACAGGTGTTGGGCGACTATAATGGTACGATTATCGTCGTATCGCATGATGCCTACTTTGTTGAAAAAACGACGACAACACGTTTCTTTATTGAAAATCATCAATTAATTACACCAGCACAGGACATAGAGACAGCAGATGATAAAGAGCGTATGCAACTCGAAAATCGTCTACAAGATGTGCTCGGTCAGCTAAGCTTTTTGACGGCAAAGGACGCGCAGTATGAGGAGCTTGATGAGGAGTTTCACCGATTGACGGTGCAATTACGACAATTAAAGTCATAGCAAAAAAGGAATCGTTTAAAGGAACTGACCCACGAAAGTGAGACAAAGAAAAAGACAATATTTTTCAGCTGAATTTGACGGACGCTTTCCCGG
>ERZ808028.1504-NODE-1504-length-13807-cov-22.612964_pt1 | contig 13807 bp, 23 predicted proteins | sample MGYA00380184_ERZ808028 | MGnify/ENA primary metagenome ERZ808028 (study PRJEB31490, sample SAMN06133397) | mouse gut metagenome | isolation source: J8_1 | host: mice | place: China: Chengdu | collected 2015-05 ...
GGCGAAGGTCTGGGGGTTGGTGCTCTGGGCCTTGCCCCCAGTGCGGGGGTTGTAGGGGACCTTTGTGGGCTTGTCCGTCCCTTGCCGGGTTTCATACCGCCAGCAGCAGAAAAGGCCGGTTTCCCGCAGTTCGGCGGGTAGATTCTCCGCTTGTATTTTGCTCAACCGCTTACCCCTCCCCGCTCGATTGCCGCCGCCGATTTTAGAATTTCGCCCGCCCGGTGCTGCATGGATTTTACAAACCGCTCCTTCTCCCCCTCATCCGCTGGCAGAAAATAGCCCCCCACATTATCCGACAAAACGGGGATACCTCGCCGCCGTTCGCTCTCGATCATCTTTCGGATTGCGCGGCCCTTCATGCCCGTTATGGCCTTTAGCTGCCGCAGCGGGATGGCGTTTTCCTGCCCTTGAAGAAGAAGGTCAGCTATCAGCATAGGCACTATCTCCACCGGCCATATATGCCTCCAGGTTGTCCATGTTGACAAGGAAGTTCTTCCCCGTTTTCACGCTTTTTACCTTGCCCTCCTTCACCCACCGCCGCAAGACGCAGAGAGAAATACAGGTTTCGGGGTCTCTTTCGCGGAGTTCATCAACTGCTTTTGGTAGACTTCTCATTCTTGCCATGATAAACTGCTCCTTTCTGAAAATAAAAAGAGCCTACCGCTTGCACCCTGTTACCAGGTGTAAGTGATAGGCTCAATGGCACACGCAATACCGCATTTCTGCAAATAAAGCTACTTCATTCAGTTTTATTTATTATATCACATATTACAGCGCAAATCAAGTGAAAAATACAGTTTATGCTTTCTTCTTTCCTAAAATCGTGTCGGAAATACATTCAGCCGCTTTTCGTTTTGCTTCGTCTATGGCGTGGCCGTAGGTGTCAAGGGTGGTAGATGTATCGGCGTGTCCCAGCATTTTTGAAACAGTCAGCACGTCAATACCGTTTGCCAACAGAATGGAGGCCGCTGTATGCCGAAAAGTGTGCGGGTGGACGTGTGGAAAACCGTATTTCTCGCAAAACCGATTCATAATCAGGTTGGCAGTATCGGGGTTCATCGCCGTTCCGTTCGCCCTGGTAAACACATAGCCGGTATCTTGCCACTGTTCCCCTATAGAAAGCCGCCGCTCTGTCTGCCATGCTCTGTATTTCCGCAAAAGGGCAACAGTTTCTTTTGGCAGAACGATATACCGGGTGTTGCTGGTCTTTGTGTCCCCCTCGAAAACTCCACGATCTGAAAGATAGTGTAAAGTGCGGTCAACCTTCAACTGTCCCGTGGTAAAATCAATCTTTTCCCAGCGCAAGCCCATAATCTCACCCCGGCGGCATCCAGTGACAATAAAAAGCGTCAGCATGGTACGCACGTCCAGCGGCTCCCCCTCCAGGGCCTCCAACATGGCTTGAACCTGTTCCGGCTGTAAACTCTCGGATTCTCTCACCTTGCATTTGGGCGGTAAGGTGGCCTTTTCCGCCGGGTTATAGGGGATAATCATTTCCCGCTCCGCTTGGGCCAGCACCGTGTAAATAACGCCGTGATAGTCCCGTATCGTACCGGGGGACAGAGGCTTATCATTCCCCACAATTTTGAAAAGGTCTTTGCGGCCTAAATTCTTTTCGATAATGGCCGCATTTCTCCGAGTGATCTGCTGTCCCCGGCACAGGTTGGCAATTAACCGCCCGTAGACGCCGCATTTCTCCGCAAACTCGTTGTAATTGTCGCTGCCCCGCAATTCGTTGAAGTCCACGGCAGGACCAGCGTACACTTGCCAATGATTCTGCCCCGGCTCCGCCAGTTTACGATATAGCGCGGTCAAATGCTGGGGCCGAATGTCCAGCAGCTTCATGTGGCCGATATGCTCATTTATCCGGGCCAACTGTCGCTTGACACGGGCCAGGGTCTGGGGCTTGTTTCCTTGCTGTACCCGCAGGTCATAGCAATAGGCCGAATATCGTTCAAAGGTCTGTCGGTTGTCCGCCTGAAATCCCTGGGTTATCTCCCGCTCGAAGTCCAGGGCCACGCGCTGAACCTCTTTCTCCACCTGCCGCGCTGTCATGGGCCGGTCAGGTTTCCAGGTCTTAAAATGCCTAATCTGCTTGTCCTGGGCGTTCCTGCCCATCGACACAGTGATTTTGTATGAAACACCCCCTTTCCCTTCAATTTTGCGGATACTTGCCATAGTATCAAGCCCCCTTTTCCGTTTTTATCTCCATCGGCACCTCCCGCTTACATTTTTTGCAGTAGGTCAGGACGCCGTGGCAGTTCGCTCCCCTGGTGATTTCGTGGAGCTTTTGTCCGCAGTAAGGGCAACAGAAATACATCTTTCCGCCGATAGGCTTTATCATGCTATTCTCCTTTTCTTGGCGCACATTTGGCGCACAACGTCAGCGCACAAGTCAAAAAGAGAAACAACATTATGAAACAACAAACAGCATATTTGCCCTTATTATTGCACGTTGTAAAACGTCCACTAACTTTAGACACTGATATTGTATATTCTCTGGGCAGTTGTTAATATCCGCGCCCATGTCCAGCATATCTCGCGTGGCAGTAAAGCTGTTGTCGCCAGTGGTGGCCCAGCGAATAGCGCTGGACTGCACCTCGCCAGTGTCGGGCGCAAACTCGTCAACAATGATTCCAGCCCCAAACGTCATGTGCTTGAAATCGTTGGGGTTCATTTTTGTGTATCGCAAGGAAATCTCTCCTTTCAGTCTTCGGTGTTGTATTGTGCGGTTACGTTGATGTATCGCCGCTTGATAAATTGGTCTGTTTCATCAGACAAATTTTGGCACCAGGGGGAACCACGCTTGAGCCAAATTGTTCCGCCGTCGCACGGGATGTTGACCCCTTCCCGCCCGATGGCTTTCGCAATTTCCTGCGCTTTGGCGTTGGGAATCGCCTCGCTCTCCGTCCTATACCACAGATTGACCGTCAGGCTCACCGGCTCGCCGCCCCAGGAGTCAAAAACGGGGGTATAGGTCAGGTATGGCAGAATTACGTCCGGTTCACCGTTTTCGTTCAGCACGGCGTTGGCGGGGTAGGCCGGGATACCAAAGCCGGAGAAAAAGGCGTAGAGGGCTTTGTCTTTGGTCATGCTTATAATCCTCCAAGCGGGAAACAGCTTGCAATATACTGGGAAACATAGGCGTTGAACAGGATCCTTAATTTTTGCTTATCGCTGCTGCTTTCAAGGCAAAACTGCTTGATTGCCATATCAATTACTGCCTCCATGCCGCTTAAATCAGCAACAGGCGTATACCACTCGCAGGTGTCGGTACACTTACATTCTCCGACATTTATCATGTTGTGTTGCATGGGGCAGCGGGAACCGCTGCACTTTCGTTTTTTATCGCTCATACCGCTCCCGCCTCCTGCCACGCCTTGTAGATTTTCGGGCCTTGCAGGGCAATCCAGTCCACAAGCTCCTCGTTTTTAGCCCACGCCACATCGGGGCTTAATGCGCTGTCTTCAAGGCCGCTCTCGCTGAAAAACGCATGGACAATTTCGTAGCGCAGCGCTTCCTTCTGTGCAGCAACAATGGTATCAGCAGGTTCATGTTCCCAGCCTTTGTATGTAGTCATGTCACAGACCACAATCTGCTTTGTCCAGCTGTCGCAGTAGCCGTCGATGGAGCGGCGCTCGAACACTTCGTCTTCGTCGTACTTCTTGACGGTAATGGTGTACTCTGTTCCCAAAACGTTGATTTTCACTGCGTCAGCGCCCACCTTTCCACCGTGAAATACTTCAAGTCAAACGTGGAGGACTGCGGCGCTTTCTTCTCGTCCGGGTTTGAGGTCACACGGTAGGTCAGGCCGGTGTTCTTGTCCTTGAAGGCGTCTCCGTAGTCCAGAGGGAAATCTCGCTGCACCAGGGCGGAATACAGGCTTTTCACGCCCTCCTGCTGTGCCCTGCGGGCCTCCATGCTGGTGTCAAGGTACTGGTAGTTCTCAAACTCCACGCCCTCTGCCCAGGTGGTGATATAGCCGCCCGCACCGTCCGGCACACGCTTTTTCTCCATCAGGACGCAGGGAACGGCGAAATCAGTTAAAAGTCTCATTTCTCGCCACCTCCAAACAATTCTTCTACGATTTTCCCGTACTCTTCATGGATAGCATCAAAAGCCGCCTCCCAAACTTCGTCATGTTCATGTTCTGAGCCTGCGGCAACGTGCGCCAATTCGTGCGCCAAAATCTCCACTTGCTGAGCCACGGGGTAATCCGAAAAGATAAAGACTTGAGGCAATCCGCCATCGTCGGGGAAATTGGTCGCTCCGTATGCCCCTTCATCGGAATAGGGTGGATTCGGTTCCCACCAAATTTCGCATTGCTTGTCCGGGTACAGACACTTGAACGCCTGATAAATCATAGCGAATGGGTCATTTTTGAACGGTGTTTCCATCAAAACTCCCTCACTTTCCGATAGCAGTTAACCTTTGCCAGAATGTGGGCCGGAATGCCGGTTTTGGATACGCTGCCCGCCGCCGTTGTGTCTTTGGTGTAGGCGTAGCCGCCAAACGATTCCGAGGAGTACACGCCGCCCACAACGGCCCCGTTTTTGGCCATCCACGTTTCAGCCTCCGCCGCTGCGTCAACTACGGATTTGGGGATTGCCAGTGCCCAGATAGCCCCGTCAAAGGTCTCATCTGTCAGCGCTTCCATATCTGGGCCGTAGCGGTGCAACCCGTCGTTGAACAGGCTCCCCATAATGCGGAAATACTGGCCGTCCCGGAGGAATGGCAGCGCAATACTGCCGTCTCTGATGGTATAAGTACCGCGGTGGATTCCATTCAACTCATCCCGCACCCGAAACCAGTTGTGAAGCTCCGTCAGAATCTGTTCTAGCATCGCGCCGCCCTCCTTTTCTTACTTGCTGGCAGTCTTTGCCGCCGCCGTCTGGACAGATGCGCCGGACGCGCCGCCCACCGTCACCACGGCAATGCCGTCCAGATATTCCGCCCACAGCTTCATGCCCATGATGGCGTAGCTCTCGCCAACAGCGGTGCTGTAGTTGCCCTGGGCATGGAATCCGATGAGGTTGGTTTCGCCCTGGGTGGTGTAGTTGAGGCCCAGGCGGGCAAATTCGCTGTCGCTGGGGTCGATGTAATACAGGTCGATGTTCTCCACGGGGGTCGCAATGACCTTGCCACGGGCAATGAAGCTGGCGGGCAGCAGGAACAGCGTGGAGTAGCCCAGGAAGTTTTCGATGTAGTTCAGCCCGAACTGGGTCTGCACCGTGATCTCAGCCGTGCCCAGATAGTCATAGGCGTCCAGAATATTGGCAAAGCCCACCACGGCAGTAACGTCCTTCTGCATGGCGGAAAACTTGTTCAGCACCTCGCCCTGGGCTTTGGAAAGGGCCATCTGCCAGCCGGACGCCGTGCCGGTCAGCGTTCCTGTATTGAGGAAGGCGTAGAAATCTCCCAGCACCACATTCTGAAGCCTGTTCAAAAAGGCGTCGTCGCTTTTCTCAATGGCGATCTCCGCGCCGTACTTGTCCACATCCTCCACAGGCACGGCCTTTGCATACTTTTTGATGGTCAGGTCATCCTTAGACGCCTTGGTGATCGTGGCCTTGCTGTAGGGGATCACCTCGCCGGGGCCCACGTCGCCGTCCTCCAGCTCAACGCTGGCGGTATAGGAAACGAGCTGGGTTCCGGGGGCCTTGCGGATCGGACGCATGATGCCGAGAATCCGGCGCAGTGCGTCCCAGTTGTCGTTGAAGCGGGTCACAAAATCGACCTCGCGCGCGGTAACACCGTTGTATACATTCGGCAGAGAATCACGCGGGTTGGTCAGGGTTTCTACTCTTGTAGCAGCCATTTAAATCATTCCTTTCACATAATCTGATTTTCCATGAGCGCTTTCTGGCGCTCGGAGGCGGACATCAAATAGCGCCCCTTGTCGTCCTTTTTGTAGATGTCCGCTTTGGTCATGCCGCCGCCGCTGTTGGCGGGTGGATGGGCGGTATTCGCGCCGGTGGTCGTAGTGGTACTCACCAGGTCGGAGAAATCGCCATTTACCAAGGACTCCAGGGCGGCAGCGTCTTTGATCTCGCCGTCCTCGCCCAGCTCCAGGGCCTCGATCTCCCCGCCGCTGCCCCGCATGGCGATGTCCAGCGCCTTGCCGGTGATGCCTTTTCCTTCGTAGTAGGCCCGCGCCGCCGCTTCCTTGGCGGCCTTGGTCTCCTTGGCTGATACGCCCGCTTTGTAGTCCTCATATTCCTTTTTGAGGTCCTTGTACTCCTGCGTGTCCTTGACCGCAGGGGGCGGGTCTTGCTTGTTTTCCTCAAGGGCCGTCTTTACCTGTCCCGCCGCATAAGCATCTCTGGCCGAAAGATGCTCCTGCACCAAAGCGTCCTCAAGCTCCTTTGGAAGTTCTACGCCGCTTTCCTTCGCAGCTTTTCGGATAAATTCGCGTGTAAATGCCATATTGTCGTTCTCCTTTTCTTTGGCCCCGGTTCTTTGGGGGCGAACGTTGTATAAAAACCGCTGTGTTTCGCGGGTTTTACCAAAAGAAAAAGCGTGGTCACTCACCCATTTCTGGATGAATAACCACGCTCGGTTGTTACGCTGAAACGCTTATCAACGCCAAACAGTCTTTTATTGTTTTATGCTCCAAACATAAGATTGATTGATTTGTAAAAATCACGTTTTAATTGCTCTTTGATATTTTCTTGCAAAACGTCAACTGTTATACCGTCTCCACGGTTGATTGTCACAGTGGATGTGTCTCTTAAAACAGGCGCGGCGGCACTCTCCATAAGCAGCATAGTGCATTTGGCGCAAACAGGGTCATACTCCGATACGAGCGACCCTACAAAGCACCACGTCCCGTTTGTTGCACATGGGTCGTAATTGGGGCATTTTTCGCAGTCATTTCGCATTACAGGCACATTTTTCTTGTTGCATGTGTATCTAACAAAGGAATATCCGTTCATTTCCTCACTTCCTCCCGCCGTACCCTCACAACCTTCACGCCGTCCTTGACGGGTATCAGCTCCACGCGGTCACCCTTTGCAAGGACGGTTTCGGCTTTTCGGATTTCTGGTTCTTTCAGTAGGCGTTCCTGCATTGGCTACCCCTTTAACTCGTCTTGGATAATGGTTTTGTATGTGGAAACGTGGTCAGCCACGGCGGGCTTTAGGAATGGTTTCGCCGTATTCCCTCCTGTCATGTGGTGCTGTCCTTTTGCATCTTCGTATGTCCACTTGGTCGGCCTTCCCCCAACATAATGTTGTCCGGAACCCAATTCTTGGTAGGCGGAGTACTCCACGTTCGTCCCGATGTAAACAGAAATTTCTCCGCCGGAATCGGCTGGGGCAGAACCGGAATAAGAGCCGCTTTTTGTCTCGCCGGATTTATCGGGTTTATCGGCCTTGTATGAAGAAATGGCGGGTGGCTGTCCGCTCAATGCGTGTGTAATGCTGTTCCTCAATAGGCCGGTGTCCACAGGGCACAGCAGCTTTGCATACCCCTCTGCCGTCAGCCCGCATTTTTCCAACGCACGGAGACACGCGGCTTGAAATTCCTCGCGGACAAGGCCGCTGTTGTCGGTAATTTCAATTTTCATTTTATTTGCTCCATACAACTTTTGCGGATTCCAGCACATCCAAATTTTCAATTGGTGGAATTGTTAAAATCCCTGTCTTTCCGCTTTTCTTATCCACAGTAACGATCGGGATATCAGGGGCTGGAACGTCACCGCCGTCAAAGGAAACGCCCCATTTTTCGATTAAATCCACAACAGTATCAACGGGGTATTCCGATATTTCTTTTTTTGCAATTTCAATTGCTTTTTCAATAGGAATCATCGAGAGACCTCCATTGTTTCTGCTATTATGGATTCGTCCGTCGTTATTCTCTTATCATCAAAGCGGAAAATTCCAAACTTCCCACTTCTTCCACTCGAAAAATAATATTCTACATCATCTTTCCCTGTTTGTGGGTCCAAGTACTTTACTGTGCCGCCGTCTTTTTCTGCAATAAAAACATGGGCGCTATGATTTCTGCCTTTCCATTTGACGTATACGGCATATCTTGCTCCATCAGGGGCAGAAGATATTTCCTTTTTTATGGATGCCGCAGTTCTTTCCATCGAAAACGCTTTATATGCATCTTCGCCTGGTTGTATAAAACATTCAGATCCCCACACGATTGTATTGCCACTTGCGGGCTTTGGCTTGGCAATAACATCATACCCGCGTCGGCGCATTTCGTATGTTTGAACGCATCGCTGACAATTAATTTTGTAACTGCTGTTCGCCGCATATCCAGGATTTGCCCCTGTTGCTGCGTACAACATAGATATCGGAGTTCCCTGTTTCGCTCCAGTTGCTTTTTCTACTACATCAATTATAACAGAATTTGCAGACGGCGCAACACTTTTCTTCCATCCCGCCCACTCTGCATAGGTCATATTCTCAGCGACCACGTTTCTGCCAGTTTCCGGATCTCTGGCCCGCCGCTTTGCATCGCTCATATCCACGCCCTTGACCTTTGCAATCATGGTGCAACGGCAATTATACAGGAGATGTCCGGGCGCGCCGCTTGCCATATCTCCTGGAAACATCAATTTGTATCCACCGACAGTAAACGGCTTGTCCTCCGCCATGGTCTGCCCATCGGCGGCGGCGTGGTCGTGGCGTGTCCGCGAATCCAGCGTGGCGATCCAGACCTTTTCCATCTCAATGCCCATCTTCACGGCGGCGTCATAGCTATCCTGCCGTCCAGCGTTCTGAGCCCCGGTAACTGCAGTTCTGGCCGCCCGAATAGCGCTATTCCGGTTCATGTTGGGGATATTTGTCTGGAGCCGGTCCGCCAGGTGCTTGATACTCTCCCCCTGCAGGATGCCGCTGGTGACCTGCGCGGTGATTTGCCGCTTGCCCCATGCCAGATCAATGCCCCGCTTCACCGCCCGTTCCGGCGGATAGTATGGCATCAAGTCCGGCTGTTCAACAATCAGACGCTTCACCGTCTGCTCGTCCCACAGGTCAAAGCCGACATTGGCCCCTACCTGCTGCTCGATGGTATAGGCGGCATAGTTTCGGTTCAGGGAATACAGCCCCGGCGTAGTGTCGTTTATGTAAGCCGCCGCCGCCTCGTTTGCTTTAGTCATCCGCTCCGCCACCCGGTCCCGCAGGGCCTCGAACCGCTTCCCTCGTCCAATCTGAGCCAACCGCCACTGCTGATAGTCCTGTTCTGTGTACTCTCTGCCGTTGACGATGGTGCCAATCAGCGCCTTTGTCTCCTCGTCCCGCTTTTTGAAGCTTTCGAAGTAGGCGTCGATTTTATCGGTTAGTTCCTCGGCAGTCTTTTTGTATTCGGCGGCGATGCGGCGTTCCAGCTTTTCAAGTTCGGCGTCTGTCCAAACGTGGGCTTCGTCAGGCTTTTTCTTCATTTCAAATCAACAATGTATTCTGTGGTTGTAGTCCCAACCGGAACGGTCAAAATAGTTTTGTCAAAGAAGACATTTTCGTCCAGAACAAACAGCTCAGCCCATTTCCATTTTAGCCTTTTCCCTACAACTTTTTCGTTTGGCTGTACTGCATCATTCTCTACAATAACTGCATTATCGCGCTTTACTTTTTCAATTTCTTTCCCGCTTCCGTCTTCCGTTTCTGTAATGTAGTAAATATGGAGGTCTGAATCTACCGTCCCTGTTCCAAGAACGAACCTCCCATAAGTACCAGATTCATCAACGAGAGAATAAATTGGCGTTTCTGAAATGATTGTTTCGTTTGCCGGAAGAAGCAAGGAAAATATCCCAACAACAAAAGCCACGACAACACCTACAAGAATCCCTGCTGCGGAACAAATTGGAGTTGCGATAATTCCACGAATTATTACGCCGGGCAAAGATTCAGATTCATCGAGCGCGTATTTAGCCGCAACCACAATTCCTAAAATTGCAAAAACAGGAATCCAAATCATTTTTATCTTCCCTCCTTATGCAGCGATGCGCTGTTCCAGGGCGGAAAGCTCTTGGTCGGTCAGGCGGTGGGCAAGGTCAGGTTTTTCCATTAGTCATTCTCGCCCCGCATCCGGGGCAAAATGTGGACTTATTCTGGATTTCCACACGATGCCCGCACAAAGAGCATTTTGTAAAGATCATGGGTTTATAGTCCGTTTTAACCCACTTCCCGTATGTCGCCGGAGCGGCGTCAACAATGCAATCGTCCATTGCATCAAGAATTGCGTCTTGGTCTTGGATTGGAAACTGCATATCCAGCAATTTCAAATGTAGCTTATCAGCGTCAATCAGTCGCATTTTCTTCCTCCCCTTCCTCCGGCTCATTCCCGCCGTCCTGCGGGTTGTTTCCGTCAAACCGCTCCAATTCCTCCGCCGCCTTGCGCTTCAGGATTTCCTCCGCCTCCTCCGGCGTAATCCAGGGCAGCTTATACAAAATAGCCTCACTGTCCAACTCCGCCGCCGCCATCATCACCATCTGGGTCTCCTCCAGCTGGTTGGCAATGCGGTTCCACTGGAAGGAGGGCTCATCCTCCAGACCCAGCAGCATCAGCAGCCGGGCGATAAAGTCCCGGATGCAGAACTCAAAGTCCCCGCACTTGTCGTCCTGCTGCTGGTATGCCATGCGGATTGAGGTTGCGGTCTTATCCCCTGCCAGGGCCTTTTCTATGTCCAGCAGCATGAAGTCCTGATACATATCCGAGCGCAGCAGCTCCAGCATCCGCATACTGGCCTCCACAGGGATTTCCAGGGTGTGGGCCTCTGCGGTTACGTCCCGGCCCAGGGCAGCGGCCCGTACCATGTTCATCTTCTTTACGAACTTCACCAAGTCCACGTCATCCATACCCTGGGCGTTGTTCAGTGTCCAGAAAAAACCGTTGCTGTCGGAAATGTCCCCCGCCAAATCAGAGGAAATGAAATCATAGCAATCAATGGAGGGGCGGATGCCAATGATTTCCGATTCCTTCAAATCATTGGCCCACAGGGGAATGATGGGGAAGCCGGGGTAATTCTCCCCCACAACGCTCTCCACCACCCCAAGCCCATTGGCTTTTGTGGTCACGCTGTAGGTCTTGCGGGGGCCCATAGGCTCCATTTCCTCCCCCTTACGATGGATGTAGTCTGTGTAGCCTGTCTCCTCATAAAGGGTGAAGCGCTCGGTCTTATCCCTTTCATCCACACCAGTGCTCCAATACCGCACCCCGGCCCGCAAAAGGCCGCTGTCCCTGTCATACACAGGAGAGAACCCCGGAGACTTGGGGGTATCCGCAAAGGGGAAAACCTCCAGATGGTCCAGGTTCCAGAACCCAAATGCCACGCCGTCTGTCATGGCCTTTTTGGCCAGTTCCTGCAGCCGGTTGTCAAAATTGGCCCCCAGCTTTTTCTTGGTGTCCTTTTTCTGGAAGTTCACCCCGTTGGAGAGGACATACTGTACCTGCTGGAGCACGAACCGCCGGAAAAAACCGTGGGTCAGCTTATAGTTGCTGCTCCATATGTCTGGCACCTTCGTGCCGTCCTCCTCGTAGACGTACTTCTGAGCCTTGTTGATCGTGGGGTTGCGCTTGGCGTAGTACAATTCGGCGTCCTCTGCCGTCCTATAATCCGCGCTGGTCCTGTGGTCATTCACCACAGCCCGAATAAAGTCCATCCGATCCTTTTCGGAGAGGCCGATTGCCTCCAAATCCTGATAGGTTTTGATCTTGGCAACCTCCCTTCTGTTAAAACAGCGTCCTTCCGCTCTTTTTCCGCCAAATGCCCGTAGTCTGCACAAAGTAGCGCACGGCGTCCATCGCGTGGTCGTTTTCCTTGATGGGCCTGTCCTCTGTGGCGTCCTCATCCCAGGAATACAGGCCAAATTCCTTGATGGTGTTCTCGCAGACGGCGCATATCCTGATTGTCCCGTCAGAAATGCACTGCGCCGTGTGCCGGATGCCGTCCAGAACGTCGTTGTCAGCGTCCCAAACCTTGAAGCAGTGGTTTTTCTCCGCCAGTGTGATGAAGGACAGCGCCGATGGGTCTATGATGATGTAGTCAATAGGCAGGTCTCCGGCGAACTTGCACAGGTCGTCGTAATACTCCTGGTCCGTTTTCTGAAACAGCTTTTTTCGGCTGTCGTGGTAGTATTCCTTGATGCCGTACCAAACCCCATTACATAGACCCCACAGAATCATCGCCGTGGGGTTTCGGGTGCCGTAGTCCATGGAAATCATATATTTGCGGTACTGGCGTTCTGCGTCCGGCTCTATCCTCTCCTCGGTGAACATGGGATACACAAGGCCGTCTGCAATGCACCGCTGCCCCAGGATGTCCCGCTTGTACCACACACTGTTTTTGTCGTATGTTTTGAGTATCCGGCGCAGCTGCTCATCCGAAATGCTCATATTGTCCGCTATGGTGAAGTGTCCGTAATTGTAACCATAACGCAGATCAGCGTCCTGCTGTTTCTCGTGAAAGTCCAGAATGTCATAGTACCAATGACCTGGCGCTTTCGGGTTCAGGTCATGGAATATTTTTCGGTCCGGGCTGGAGATGGTGCGGTCAAAAACCTCTTGGATAAAATTCGGATGGCACTCGTTGGCTTCTGTGATGTAGGCGGTGCCGTATGTATTGCCTTTGATCAGCCTTTCGTCCCGGTCTTTTCCACCGCCGGACACAAGAATAATCTTTTCGCCCGTTGGGGTTTGCACGTACAAGCAGTCCCGGTTCTGATACTGGCCCAGACGGCAGCGGCCCTCAAAGAAGTTCATCATGCCGTAGCCGTCACAGTCAAGAATGTTCAGCCGGGCCGTAGAAGTGGACACCCCGGCGATCAGGTGTATCTTGCTGGGGTGTTTTTCCAGAATGGCGCAGTAGGCCAGAGTAATGAGGACGTTCTTTCCGCCGCGCTTCCCGCCCTCCGCCACATTGAGCCAACTGTTGAAACAGCGCCAAAAGAAAGCATTTTGATTTTTGGAAAACGATGCTGGAAGGTTCATCACTCAAAATCCTCAATATTCCGGGTCTGCGCCGGCTTCTCGATGATGTCCGCAAGGGCTCGCATGGCGGTTTCAAGAGCGGCGGTCTGGGCATCGTGCTTCTCAAATGCCCCGGTATGCCTTCCCAGCAACTCAAGGGCCCTTAATTTATCAGCCATCTTATATTTTTTGACAAACCCGACATAGTCCCCGTCACTGTCTGCCACATCCTGCACATCCAGTCCCACCAGGGCGGCGGCTGTGTCGGCGTCCAGCTCCGATATGTCCAGCGGCTTGCCGTTCTTGTCGAACATCTTTCGGATATCAAAAAACGCCAGCTTCGCAGTTTCGCGCAAAACCATGTCCTGCGTAATTTCTGTGCGCTCCTGTCTGTCCTGTTTAGCCTCCTGCACAGCAGTTTGAATCTTAACATTTGCTAACAGCCGTGCCGCTTGTTCACAGGCTGTTTTTTCGCTGTATCCTGCCCTTTTTGCGGCAGCAGTGGCATTGAGGTCTATCAGATACTCCGCCACAAAACGCTTTTGCTTTGGTGTTAATGCCATACCACCACCTCTCAATCAAAAATCGTTCGTCATGGCACGGACGGTTGGGAATCGAACCCACCACAAGCGGTTTTGGAGACCGCCTCGCCAGCCTTGGAACATTCGCCCGTATATGGCCCCGCCCCTCGAAAGGCGGCGGGGAATATACAATTTGAACGCATTTAGACCCCTTGTCCACAGCTACTCAAAGCCCGAAGTATACCATGGCAGGCGCAGATCGGCTCGGCTTACCCCACATTCGCTTTTATTGCGCGGCTCGGGGCGAGTCAGGTTTTCGCCGCATACCAGCGGGGTCATGCTGGCATAGCGCGGCAAGGAACAGCAGA
>ERZ808028.1505-NODE-1505-length-13802-cov-5.459016_pt1 | contig 13802 bp, 12 predicted proteins | sample MGYA00380184_ERZ808028 | MGnify/ENA primary metagenome ERZ808028 (study PRJEB31490, sample SAMN06133397) | mouse gut metagenome | isolation source: J8_1 | host: mice | place: China: Chengdu | collected 2015-05 ...
TAAAGGCTTTCACCCCAAACACACTTCTCATTCACAAAATGTGCTCCCATTCCGGAGACCAAAATAATATACAAAAAGCCAAATATAAGATAATATATCAGATGGCGGCTTAGCACTCCGCAGATAAATACAAAAAACATAAAAAAGAAGAAATTGCTGGCAATATCGTGTACTGCTAAGCTAATCTTTGTATAGTTCAAAAAATTATCTATGTTTTTATTCATTTTACAATACGCCTTTCTTGGAAAGAGAGCACAAAAATCTAATTTCATAATAATCTCCGCCAAATATTTCGTCAATTTCTTTTTAGACTATTTTTTACACTACAAAAAAACAGGGGGCTGTGTTGTTTATCGTTGTTATATTTGTGACAATAATTAACTGATAAATAAAAACCTAATGATTTGCCTTCGCAAAGGGGCAACGCTTCCCAATACATTGATTATTTTGCGCGGAATGTCTGCAGATGATCTCCGGTTTCTCCATTCTCACGTTAAAATTTTCTGCCGTAAAATCGATTGCTGACAATATCGATAAATAAGAATCCCTTTTACAGCACCGCGGCCCGCCAATCTGTCCTATTTTGCCAAGCGACTTTGCCGTCATCCGGTGTGAAAGGCCGAATGGTTCTTCTGTCAGGGGAGTGGATTCAGAAATGATAGAAACAAACATTCCCGTACTGATACCCGCACCACAGGCGCCCCAATAACCGCAGGCGCCTCCGGGGACACTCCTGCCGCGGTTCATCATTTCCGCCAACGATGTTTCCAGATCTATATTTCCGCCGGCGTTTTTGTAAGCTGTTAAAAGCGCCGCCCCGACCATAACATGATGCTCCGGGCCATGCATATGACAGAAAGGCAATGCCATCATTTTTTCAATTATTTCCACCGGATTCTTTGATGTCTCAGCCAGACACAAACCTACAATTGCATCCATGCCTGCAGTATGGCATTCATTGCAGACATAATGGCCATGAATACACCTGCCCTTACTGTGCTCTTTCTTATGGCATACCGCACACTCCATAAGTTCATCTTTCTCAAGATATTCAAGCGGTGCACCGCAGATCAAACATTCTTCCTGCAGCCGCAATCCTTCCTGTCTGTTTCCTTTGTGAAACTGCTCCATCGCATCCAATTCTTTTTGATTGCCCTCAATGGTCATCTGCATGTCCCCTATTTGAGATCGTTAAACAGTTCTGTCTTCCTGTACTATAGCTATGCATGATTATCGGTTTCCCAACACCACTTTGCAATCTTTTCAACCAAAGCGTCATCAATTTTGCCATAAGGTATTCGGATCGTTCCCTTATCGGTTTTGTAACCCCGGAGTTCTTCCGCAAACTGTATTACTGCCTCAGGTCCCGGATAAAATCCGATATGCTCCTTTGACGCCGCGAAGTGCAGAATATTATGTTTTTTCCAATAGGTCGGCATACTCCACGAGATACGTTCTTCCGCTTCCGGCAGTGCATCACAAAGAACCTGACGGATATGCCGCAGATCCTCCTGTTTATCCACTTCCTGGTTCAGAATATATTCATCAATCGTCTTTGGCTTTTCGCCACAGTAATGGCTCTGCCCTTTTTTCTTAAATTCCTTTCCGCATTTAGGACATTTCCACATGGATATTTCCCCACTTTCCCTTTCCCGAATGACCACCTCGGCAATATCGCCAAAACTTTTACCGATCTGCCTGCATATCTCTCTGGTAATGCCGATAATGTAACCGGTGGTACCCATTTTTATGACCTGTCCCTGATACGGAGCGCCACCAAAAGCAGCGTTTACCGACAGGCGGCCTTTGCCAGTACTATTTTAAAATCTTTGCATACTGTATTTGAATTCTTCCAATCCCTTTAATCTTTTTACTCTGCGGAGTTTAGTGCCGCATACATTACATATCTGCTCAAGTCCGGTCTCAACAATTACATTTGACACTCTTATTTCCTTCGGTGCTCCAAATTGAAAAATAAAATCTATCAGAATCTCCGCCAGCATTACAACCGCATCATCCTCCGGTTCCAGCATTTCAAACTTAATAATGATCCCCGTATTTGCATCTCCTAATAATGACAATGCCGGATTTGCAGGACGTTCATACTTTTTATCCGTAACAGATACTCCTAATGCAGATACATCCGCCTCTAAAACGGTATTGCATTTCGGTACTTCGGCCAAATCCGCGAGCAACTCTTCATCTGTAATCATTAAACTTCCAAATTGAAAAGTGGTAAAAGGAAGCGGTTCTTCACCAAAGTTCCATGTTTTCTTATCTTTTCCAAAAGAAAGCAGAAACATGTTTCCCGATTCAAAATCAATCTGCGTGTCTGTTTCATCATAGCAGCGCAGAGCCAGTTCCAAATCCCGCAAATACTCACACATGCGTAATACTTCCTTCTCATCCATATTATATGGATAATATCCCGGCTCAAAAGACATAAAATACTGCCACTGATTTTTTCCGCGATATGTATATCCCAACTCCTTAATCATCTTTCTTTGTTTCTCTGATAATTCATCTCGATTTCCCCAATAACAGGTAAGATTTCTCTGGTTAAGCATCACATATTCCGGAGCCAGATTCATACGCTCCTGCATAGCAAGCATAATAAAACAATTTAATCCCTCGTATCCTTCATAGACAGTTATCCCATAACAATCACCGCCTCGCCCCAGTATACTAAAGAAAATTGTTTCCTCTTCAGTACCATATCTGATGCCGATTAAATCCATATCCCAAAACCTTTCCCATGGTTTCAATTCCTTAATACATGCTCCCGCTTCATATAACGTTTTCCATTGTTCTAAAGATGCCTCTTTTCTCATATATGTCTCCCAATCTAATCCTCCCGATCCGTTATATATTCCTTTCAATTACTGATGCTCTTTTCTCAATATTTCATGCGGACCCTCAATTTCATTCGCAATCGTGTGTTCTGTCAATTCAGACAGGAGTTTTATTTTCGCATTGATGACAGGCCGCATACAGTTCGGAACATGTTCCTGATGAGCCCTGTGAATAGCCACACATTCCTTGCAGTTACCATGATAGCGGCAGGCTTTCTTACATGGGCAATGGTCTTTGTCCTTAAATTCCTCTCTGAAAGCAGAGGCAAATTCTTCCTGCAGCCGCAATCCTTCCTGCCTGTTCCCTTTGTGAAACTGCTCCATCGCATCCAATTCTTTTTGATTGCCCTCAATAATCATCTGCATGTCCCCCCTTTGAGGTCGTTAAACAGTTCTATCTTTCTGTTAAACATAAATTCCCTCAAGCTCTCTTTCTATAAACTGATAATACTCCCTTACTATGCTGTGGGCTATCCTAAATTCCTGTAAGGTCATAATGATGCATACCGTCCTCTCGGTTAATAAATACTCTTTCCAAATTCATATGCTGTCTGCAGATGGTCCGTTTTATCGATCCGTGGCCTGCCATTGGTATCTCCGCACCCGCCCGCAAGCACCATGCCCTTATCATGGAACCCGATATAATTGACCAGTGTAAACCGGTAATAGGAAACCGCCTGTTCAAATGTCCAGAAAAAATCATCCGCAGAAGTCATAAGCAAAGCACAATCTTTTACCGGATATTTTTCATATCTGCCAAACGGCGGATCAGGATCTTCCTCAGCGATGCAGTAAAATCTTTCAATAAAAGCTTTCACCGCTTTCTTCTGCCCCTTTCACAAAACTGTCAATAAGCTGGGCTGTATTTCCTTTTGCCCGGCCGCCGCCCTGTACTACCAGAATCTTCTTCATTACTTGCCCCTCTTAATATAAAAAATTGTAATGCTGTACCAAAACTCTTTATCATCCATCTGCATATATCTGATTTCTGACACGGTAAATACCTCCGCCAAATTTCGACATTTAATCCGGCTGTTGCCCATCATGGGCTTTCCATTGGCACTCAGTAAGCTTCATGTCAGTAAAAACAGCTTTAAATGATGAATCTTCCGGTGAGCAGGCATAGATGCCAAACTTAATTTTTCCATCACCTTTATTCATATGGCAAATCCGCATCTGGCTAAAACTTACACCGTCCTTAGAACATTCTATACAATAATCATCTTCACGGCGGCTGAAGCGGTACCACATGGATTTTATTGTGGCGGGAATCGCTGTGGTCGCCCAGTCTGAATAGCCTCCGTTCGTCACAACACTGCCCAAATGCTGAAAATCGCCATTCTCATACTCAATGGAACCCTTAAGCCAGTTCTCACTATCCAGATACATAACAACACCGCACTGGTCAAACCGATGACAGCTTTCGGAAAAATCTGTTTTCACTACAAAACTAAAAAACTTCTCATCCGTTTCCATTTGTAAAACCGGCGCGTTATCATTCTGAAAATGATAATAGGTCCGCTGCCATAGATCAGTATGTGGTGCGGTGACAATTTCCACTCTATTGTCATCTATATGGAAGGCTCTCGGTTCTCGTATCCACTTAAAATCTGTTATATTCATAACATCCTCCTTCATGATTTCCGGCTGTCCCACTAATATAGTACCACACCCACACCTATATTGTCATTTATTCCTTTTTCCTGCCGGTAAATTTCTTCTTTGGGAATTCCAGAATAAATTTAAATTGGATGCCGCATTTCTTTTCGCAGTATGCGCCGTATTTTCCTTTTACGATCCGGCTCCCGCAATTCGGGCAGATTCCCACCACTTCCTGTTTTGGTACAAACATTTTTATCTTTTTTCTTCATCTCATTCTTCCCTTCCTTCCAATATTTTCTTATTTTCCATTTCTCTTTCCCGAATCATCTCGATGATGCCTTTTAACGGAATCTTACTCTTTTCAGTTCTTTTTCACCCCTTTTTATGGTCAATTTTTCACCTCCTTCCACAACCAACGATCTCACGCTTACGCGAGCGATCTTATGCTAAAAATAATGGCTTCTTATCTTTCCGCCATTTCCTATTGCATAAAAAAAAGGATGCTTTGGCTTTCTACTTCTACCGCTCCTGCATCCTCATTTTGATACTATATTCTGTTTTCCCGTTATTTTTCCCTGTCGTATACTGTACGCAGTCCTCAAAATCTTTCCGTCTCCGTCCAAACGCATCCCGGATATCTTTTTCCGTCACAGAAGATACCGTTATACATGCACTGTACCCATTTTCCCTGATCTTCCTGAATAATTTCATGGAATCATCATATCCATCCCGCTGGAAGGCCATGTCAAGGATCACATTTGTATCAATCAGCAGTTTCATACCTTTCCCGTATCTTTTCCTCCCTGTAATCTTCTAACGTCTTTCCGGTATCCGGCAGGACGCCTACAATATTCTTGAAAATACCATCCAAGGATTCCTCTGCCGTAGGATTTTTTACCTCCTGCTGTGAACTGAGAAACTGCACGAAGCTGTATATTACTTCTACCTGATTTTCCGGCAGTGCATGCAACAGGTCTATCGTCTTTTCTAAAGTTGACATTTCTATCCACCTCCAGTTCTCTAAAATCTTTGCGTTCTTACATATTATATCATTACCGGGGAAATTACAATTGCTATTTTTTTATGGCATGCCAACTCCATAGAAATAACTCTGCCAGTATACCAAATGGATCGAAGCATACTGGATGGGATCGATCCTGCTGTCATTTCAGTGCCAAGTTACTCTTTTTTACTGGATTTCTGCATCCTCATGCCCGGAACATCATCTCATATCCTCAGCGCCTCAAACGCCTGCTGCAGATTGAGCCTCCCATACCCCCACCTCCTGTCCGGATACTCCATCACAGCCTCCTTTGACGCTCCCCGCTGCAGGTAGCTTTTAATTTCCATACTCTTGATAAATACATCGTTTCCTCTCACCACAGCCCATTCCAGAAACTGTGCCACCGCCCCGGCTGTGATCGCGGCTGCCATGCTGCTGCCGGTCACTCTGAAGCTTCCGAGGCTCCCCGTATTTTCCGCGCCCGGAATGCCGGGCAGCGAAGCGGGCGCTCTGCCCGGCACAGGTATATCCACTCCCGGCGCCGCCATATCCGGTTTGATCTGCCCGTCCACAGCATACCCTCTGCCACTCTCGCTCCAGAAAGCGCCGGTCTCGTCCGCATATGTCGAGATCGTGATCACCTCTCTGGCATAAGCGGGTTCCGTCAATGTGATATCCGGGTCCGGCTGCAAAAAGAAGACTTCGCCGCTCAGAAATGCTTTCACCGGCAGCCATATATGGAAACTCCCTGCATTCCGCATTTTGATACGCCAGATACCGGCTGTCGGATTCTCGAACCGCAGCACCATGAGCGTCCTGCCCGAACTCTGCTCCGCCAGTTCCGCCTCAACATAGACCACTGTATCTTCAAAAATAAATCCTATCCGCTTGCTGCCGCTCACGATACTGCTTAAAACTGCTGTATTCTCACCGCCCGGAGATACCAAGATGATCGAAAAAATTTCGGGGATACTGCCCCATATTTCCGCCGTAAAACCGTTTACGCCATCGCCCACCCGCAGTTCCACGTCTTCGTCCCCGGTTCCCGAAAAATGTCCCGCCCTGTTTCCCTCATTCCCGCCGCAGACTACAACTGCCCGGCTGCGCCGCAGCGCAATATCATCCAGAAATTCGGAAAACAGGGAAGTCCCATCGTGAGGCCCCATACTGCTGCCCATCCCCAGACAATACACTAACGGCTTTTGAAATATCTCGCAGTAACTGTCGATAAAACGGTACGCCAGCATGATATCTATTTCATTGTAAGCCTCCGCATTCTCCGCTATATAAAGAAACTCCCGGATATCTCTCTTTGCCTGTCTGCACTTTACAATGACATATTCCGCATTCACCGCGCCGCCGTATATTTCATCCCCTATCCTGCCGCCCGCAGCCCCCGCCATAGCGCTGCCGTGCCCCGTTTCGTCCCGGGAAGGCACTTTCATAAAAGGATTACCGTCTTGCAGCGCCGCATTGATATCCTCCTGCGTATAGACTGTCCCGAAAGGCACATCCATCGTCCCCCGCCTCACTACGCTGTCGTCATTCCATCGCCTCATCCTCTCTTCATCCACCGCCATCCCTATCTCCGCGCCGCCGTCCTGTCCGCCGTTAATACTTCCGAAGGGGATCGTCTGATCCCAGATCGCCAGTATGCGGCTGCTGCCGTCTTCCCTGCGAAAGGCAGGCATCGTGTAATCTATTCCCGAATCGGCGATCCCGATAATCACATTCTGTCCTGTCAGCTGCAGGGGCGGCTGCTGCACCTGAAGTATCCCCGACTTCAGCAGCGGAAACGATATATTCTGCATCGGGGCATACAGTTTCGGCAAAAAGCGATAAGTATAATCCGTAAACGACAGAGGGGCAAGCTCCCTCTTGTTAATGACCAGAACCCCCAGAATGCTGCTGATCTTCATATAGCAGTAATCGCTTGTCAACCGGCTGATCTCCTCGCTCAGCGGCCAGAAATCCAACAGGGCGCTGTAATAATCATCACTGTAAATTCTCTCTTCACAGGAAGGCATAAAAAACCTCCAGACATACTTTTTTTACCATATGCAGGATAAGGCTGTCCCGTTCATTGCCAAAATCAAAACCGAAAGCCATCGATTACTCCTATACGGAATCTCCGGCTTCCGGCTTTTGATAACGGCTGTCACATTTTCACGCATGATCGCCGCATTGCTGCTGATGACCCGGTTGAATACTCTCTCTCCTCCAGATCTCAATATTTGTCATATATTCTCCCAAGACATCTGCAATTTTCTTAAGTTATCCTCTCCTTTTCCTGCCGGAGATCCACAGGACAACCAGCCCGGCAAACGCCAGAACAGCTGCTTCCATAAAGATGGCAACCGGTATATCATCCCCTGTCCGGGCAGATGAACTCTTTACAGGTCCCGCCTCCGGTACATTCTCATCTTCTATCACCTCCGCTCCGTCCGGTGTTCTGGAAGACTCCTGCCGGATCAGAGAAATTTCCTGTTCCGTTATCCCCTGCCCTGTCTCCACAACCTCATATAAAGGACTGCCGCCGCCATGCGGCCCATAACCGGATATCTGTCTCTGATAAAGGATCGTCTCCGTCCGGTCTTTGTCCCGTAACTTTTTCCCGTTATGCTCAGCGGTCAGCTCTATCTCATTGACGATAACATTCGCCGCCTCAGGCGACACATATGTCATATATACCGGTGATTTCACCTTTTCAAAATCACCGCCCACCGTGCCGAAAAGCAGCCGGAATTTTGTCACATGCTCCTGCTTCGTCCGCAGTTCCTCCGGTATGGTCAGATGGTGATTTTCCTTTGTGGACAGGCCGCTCTCCCAGTTGATCCATCCGCCGCTTTTATTCGTCATATATTCCGCGTCATAGAGCAGGTCTTCGTTGTAGGTACCGGTCCAGAGTTCCGTCAGATAAAGTTCTTCCGGCAGATGATCGGTCATCGTAAAGTCATCCAGACTCTCGCCGGTCAGATTCTTCAGCTTGTCCACTGTATACCGATAGGTATCCTTCTGCTGCGTCATTTTGATCGTGGACTTTTCGATCTCCAGCGCTTCTTTTTCGTCATACATCACAAGCACATCCTCCGCCGCCCTGTTCCAGTGTGATCCGTCCGGAGAATACAGTCCGGTGATCTCACTCAGGGCATCTTCCGCCTTTTCCTGCGTCAGCCTAAATAAAATGTCCTCCGCATAACCGTACCCGTCGGGCGCTGACCGTTCCGACAACAGATATACCCTTCCAAGCTGCAGTCCCTCGATCAGGTGCCCTCTTTTTGTGATCAGTTCCTCTCCCTCCGGCACTTCCCCTTCAGATGGAACCTCAATCAGATAACCGTTCATATCCCGGTAGAAATAATGTATCTCCTCCTCTTTCGACACCCATGAGACGAGGGTTCTTCCGATATAGTTTCCGGCTCCGTCCTGTTTCAGATTCCCATCTTTATCCGTCTCAATTTCCTTTATCTCCAGAGTCGCGCCTTCTACCTCTTTTTTATTCACAAGATCCTGTTTTGTGATGACTGCCTGGGTCCTTCTGTTTTGAAAACAGGTCTGATACTCCTGTTTTTCCACGTCCTGCCCGCCCTTTGCGCTGTCATAGCGTCCGTCTACGGAAATATCCTGCAAGGCGGTCAGATATCCCCTCGGCGCTTCCAGCTCTCTGACATAATATCTCCCCAGAGGCAGATCCTCATCGAAAACGCCTTTTCCGTTTTGATCCGTAATACATGTCGCGATGAGCGTATCCGCACTATAGAGTACTTCGGGCACATCTCTCACGATCCATCTCCCTGTTTCCTCATCGAGAATGATATTCGTCCTGATATCCTCCCCGGCATACAGACCGTACACTGCTCCGGCAAGCGCTTCCCCGCTCCTCCGGTTCCGTTTTTCTGTCGTGATCTCCAGTTTCTGTCTTTCATTTTTATAGTCAGCCGCGTGGAAATCAAAATTGACGGCCTGCTTTTTCGCCGATATCTCAAATTCCGTTTCTTTTGTGTTCAGCACAAATCCATCCCCTGCGACGGTTTCTACAATTTTATACTTCCCGATATACAATCCCGACGCATAGCCAAAACCGTTACGGTCCGTGATGATCGTCGCAACCACATCGCCCTTTTTATGGAGCAGATAGTCCTTCGCATCCACATGGTACCGGTCGAATAAATCCTTCTGCACCTCCTGCGTATAGATGTCTTCCACCGCAATGATCTCAAATTCTGCACCTTCCACCGGCGCGTCCTCATATTCAAACACAAGATCCCTGTGGGCGCTCTCCGGCGCTTTTTTGATCTCCCGGAAGGGCTCTTCCTTCAGCTTATCCAGCAAAGTTTCCGAATCTTCATGTGCTCCTGAAAGCTGTTCCCCATGCTTTGTGATCTCAATAATGCCTTTCTGCTCCTGATTCTCCTGCAGCACAGTCACCGTCAGATTTCCATACGCATCGATCAGCGCATATTTATTCGTTCCCATCTGGCCGTCCGGATAGACCGCGCCGTTGTTGATCGTAAAGACCACTCTGGGCGCAGGCGTATCAACGATCTCATATCCGTTTACCCGTTCCGCACTGATATCCTGAACGGACTGCTCGCTCCCGTTTACCACATATCCTTTCGGAGCCGTTATCTCCTCCAGCTCGTAAGTCCCTATGGGCACTTCCTGCGGCAGTGTGACATAGCAGTCCTGTATCACACCGTTTTTCTGCAGGAAATCAGTCCGGAAAGGATGTTCCGCCGTCCCGGTCATCCCTTTCGCATTGGGATCATAGTAACTCATATAACCCTCCGCATCAAACTTCCAGTTCAGGGCGCTCAGACTCTCCCTGCTCAGGGGCAGTGTGATACATCTCAGCCGATATTCAGCTCCTTCTTTCAGCACAGTCCCCCTGACAAATTCCTCCGCCTCTATATAAGTCCCGGGGATCACGGTAAATTCTTTATCCGCCTTCAAAACGCGCAGATATGTCTTAGTGATCGTATTATTGATGATCCGCTGTTTCTGCAGTTCCCTTCCTTCCCTGTTTTTTGTTTCTTTATGATCGCCGTAGCGGATGCCTTCCTCCGGGGTATACGTTTTCTCCACTTTCTGTTTTGTCGCATCCGTATATAAGACGCCGCCATCCCTTGTGATATAGACAATAAACGGCTTCGCGCTGACATGATGCTCCGGTGTGGTCGTCTCCGCGATCACATAAGTCCCGTAGGGCAGCTCCGGCGTCACAATACGCCCGTCCGCATCCGTGAACATTTCCTTCACGGTATACTCGTTCGGTTTATTTCCTTTTTCCAGCCACGCTCTGTCCCCTTCGGTCCATTCCTCGTGGCCGGTGCGCTTATAGACGGTCGCCGTTTTTTCCTGTGTAAAGTCATACTCATAAAAACTCATGATGTCATCCGCCGTCCAGTTCTCACCCATAGGCGTGATGCTGCCATTCTTCACACCGGATAATTCACTGATCAGATAAACGGAAAAACCTGCTCCCTCAATGGGTTTCAATTCGGTCTGCCAGGTATTGTCCGAGGTCTTTACGAACTGGATCCCCTGCTTGACCACATGATCGCCGGAATAGACATCCCTTGACGTATTATCATCATCCGCCGTCAGCTCATTGTCCGCCTCCTTTGCGGTCTCGTTCCGGTTCTCGATCTTTACCATCTGCCATTTATAGGTGAACGAAACCGGATAGACCGCTTCATCCAGCATATAACCTTCGGAAGCCTGAATCTCTTTCACATAATAACTTCCCAGCTCCATATCACCAAACAGTGTTTTTCCGGGCGTGTCCTCATATGCGATCTCCCCGCCGCCGTTTGCGATATGCCTGCTTCCGTCCGTGTTTAAAATATAGCCGTCCCCGTTTCTCTTCGGTGTTTTTCCGATCACCGCCGTTTTTACCAGCTCGTCTTTACGGTATATAACGCCCGTTTTTTGATCCTGATGCCGGATATCCTCCGCCGCATAAATGCCGTATACCGCTCCGTCCAGAGAGGCATCCCCCTGACGCGTACCGCATTCACTCTCCGTATCATACTTGATCAGTTCCACCGCACCGAGAGTCCTCTCATTCGTCAGTTCAAAGACTGCCGTATCTCCCCCCGCTATGGTCTCGCTTTTTTCATTTGCCTCCCACACATAGCCATGGGGCGCCGTCAGCTCTCCTGTACTGTATGTATAGGTCGCAGCCTTGAACGCCGCTTCCTGGTCTGCGAGAGAACTTTCCGCCGCTTCTTTTGTGACGGTAACACCGTCATAGGATGCGGAAAATTCAGCTTCCTTCGTGACGGAGTATTCCGCGTATCCGTTTTCATCCGTTGTAACCGTCGTCAGATACTCCCCGTCCTCCAGTATTTCCACCTCACAGCCGGCAAGTCCGACTCCGGTCTGCCAGTCGCTTTTATGTATCTCTATATTGTAGGAAGTTTCCGCCTTTGACGATATCGTCTGGACCTCCGGATTTTCCGGATCCACCGGTTTTTCGGGATCTGTCGGCTTCACGGGCGGATTATGAATTTCCGCGTCCGCCTCCTGATATACGATCAAAAGCTGTGCGTTGGGATTGTCTGAACGGTATTCATAGTAGGCGGAAGAGCTGGATCTCGCTGCGGAGTAGAAACTCCAGACGTACATCAGCATCTTTTCCATGGACTCATCCGAAGAAATATTTAGCATCGCCTGTGCTCTGCTTTTCACGTTCGTCTCGCTTAAATTCTCGTTTTCCACCATCAGCCACGCGGCGATCTGACAGGCCACATAGGTCGCTCCCGTCACGCTGGCATGACTCGCGAAATACCCCAAATGTCCTACCTTTTTCTGGTAGGTACCGGGTTCGGCATGGTACAGGAAAGAACTCCGGCAGGATTTCCCGTAACTGATGCAGATCGCCGGCACTCCGCCCAACGTGATCTTATAGATCGTCCCGTGTCCTGTCCCGGAATATCCGGTGGAAGTCACACGAACTTTCGCCACCAGTTTTCCGGATTCCACTGCTCTCGCAGCCGGCGCCCTGCGGCGGACAGCGCCTTCCTTCGGGAGCAGATCTTCCAGCGTACCGCCCGCTTTTTCCAGCGCCTTCAGATCCTCCAGCGTCAGTCCCTGATACAGGGTCCCTCTGAAAAAATCCTCCGCATCCACGCCGCTCTCCAGAATTCGGATACATTCGGAAAGTTCCTGCTCCTCATAGACATCTTCCGATAATTCCACGAGAAGTCCCAACAGAAACTGCGCGTACTCCCGCTCGTGATCATACAGGGCATTCCACCATGTTTCATCATATTTTAACAGATCTTCAAATCCGCCCGGACAATAAAGTTCCAGCCACTTTTTTACACTCTCCGCATTTTCCTCCTCAAAATGGTACTGCTCATCCGGGAGTATTTCCGGCAGATCGTTTCCGGATACTGTATCCGAATCCTCCGGCTTTTCCAGATCCTTTTCATCCGCCTCTTCGCCGCCTTCTCCCAGTCCGCCTTCCGCATCCGCTTTCCCTGAGCCGTCTCCGCCTGCTTCTCCGGCGCTCTCTTTACTTTGTCCGTTTCCGGCAGCTTCCTCAGTATTCTCTTTTCCCTGTCCATTTCCGATTGCTCCTCCGGCACTCTCTTTCCCCGATCCGCCTCCGGCAGTTCCTCCGGTACTCTCTTTTCCCTGTCCGTCTCCATTTTCCGATCCGGCATTCTCTTTGTCAGCTCCGTCTCCGGCAGCCACCCCGGGATTTTCTTTCCCCGGATCATTTCCCACCCGGTTTACGGTCTCTCCTCCTGCCAGACTCTCTTTCTTTTGCCCTCCACCTGCTTTTTCCGGAGCGCTTTCCTTCCCGCCGGCATCCTCCGGCATTTCTTCTTCCTGTCTCGCTTCCGCGGACTCCGCAGCCGTCTCCGCATATGCATTCGTGGAGATGCTCCCCAAAACCAGCGCCGCACACAGCAGCAGGCTTCCTATTCTTTTTCCGATGATTTTTCCTGCTTTTCTCTTCATAGGCTACTCCCTTTCCAGTGTAAAACCGACTTCTTTTCCACATATCAGTGTGATCCTTTTTCCGTTCGGGCAGCGCACCTGCAGTGCCCCCTCCCGCACTCTTTTTCTGACCCTCTCAGGCACTTTTATCTTAAAAACGGGAATATCCGCCCTGTTTATCAGCGCCTCCGTCATATATGCCGCGTAGGTCGATTCCGTTTTTTTCAGCCGGGCCTGTCCGATATAGCGGTACCTCTCTCCTTTTTTCAGCGCAAAGACCGGTACCGTCAGTATCGAAAACCAGATGATAAACGGAAGGATCAGGCCTGCTCCCAGAATCCCTCCCGCAAGAGGCACCAGAAAATCTATGGCACTTTTCTTCTCTTCCTTTT
>ERZ808028.1508-NODE-1508-length-13782-cov-4.946589_pt1 | contig 13782 bp, 15 predicted proteins | sample MGYA00380184_ERZ808028 | MGnify/ENA primary metagenome ERZ808028 (study PRJEB31490, sample SAMN06133397) | mouse gut metagenome | isolation source: J8_1 | host: mice | place: China: Chengdu | collected 2015-05 ...
AAATTTGAAGAAGCAATTAATTTATATCAAAAGGCGGCAGAGTTAATAAGAGCAGACAAAAAATTTGAATATAAATATGCTTCAAAATTGTATCGCAAATTATGCTATTGTTACCGAAAACAGGGAAAAATAAATGCTGCTATTGAAATGGGGCAACAGTCAATTAAAAGTGCTTTAAAAACGTGTATGAAATATAATCAAAATAAAGAATCCAGATGTGCATTAGGATATTGTTATATGAATCTTGGAGTAGTATACGATGAGAATCGACAATATGAGAAGTCTATTGAGTATTATCAGGAAGGAATCAATATATTTAAAGAATATATAGAAGATGATATAATAGTAAGAAACGCTTATATAAATGCTATGCTTTCTGCCGGAACAACAATGTATTATATGGAAAGGTATATAGAAGCCAGAAAAATTTTCTGTGATATTAAGGATTGTATAGGAAATAACACAAATGATAGCAGACATAATTATGCAGTTACATATTTAAATATGATTTATCAAAATACAGGAGAATAATAATATGAATGTTTACTTAAATGCGGTTACAGGAATTGATGATGCTATTGTATCAATGTTTATGAGCCACCGTTCATGGACCAGGGAATTAGAATTACATATATATGATGTCTGCAATAAAGTATTAAACAGTAATGGAAGCTTAAAAGAATATGATGAGAAATTGCAAGAAGATTTTGAAGAATTTCATGTTTGGCTGACTAAACTGATTAAATGGGGATGGAAACATACAACCATGTTACGGTTTATAGATTTTACAATTACTGTTGAAGGATTGCATCGAGCGGGACAAGACGACTGGGATGCACATGCTAAACGGTTTGACAATAGAATTATCCGTAATAGTACAAGAACGAAATTTTCAAATTTTCAATATGAAATGTCTTCTTACTATCAAGGGAAAGTTATATCAACTGATATAGCAACAAAACTACTGAATATTTCACTTCCTGAGACTTTATCCTATAATGGACAGACTTATACGAAGACGATTAACGGATATATTTTAGAAGAGTATAAAGACAATCCGGATGTAAAGAGAGGATTGTATATGTTGAGTATTCCCAGTAATTTTATTTTTAAAGTTAATCTTACGGAGTGGGCACATGTTTATAAATTGCGGAACACCAAGGGAACTGCAAATCCCGAGGTTTGTCAATGCTGTGAGATGATTGCAGATCAGCTGGGTCAGTACCATAAGGAATTCAGTCGAGAGCTTTTTGAAAAAATCTTGAATTGAAAACGGAGAAAGTATGTCAGACAGGTATCAAAAATTACTTATTGTAGAAAAGGGCAGAATATTTATAGATATAGCATACTCTGGTTGCGGCAGTGCTTGCAAGTATTGTTATGTTCCATCTTCGTCAGAAAAGCAGGAGGTGGCTTCTTATAGTGATTTTGAAAAAATTGTTAAGATTTTAAATGAATATGGGGAAAAGGATAAATATGTGATTTCCTTTTGTCCCAATACAGAACCATTTAAATCAAAAGAAAGTATCGCTAGAGTACTTTGGGTTTTGCAGGAGTTACATAGAGATAGATTCTATTTTCAGATATCAACGAAGGAATATATTAGTGATTCCCTTTTAGAAAAATTAAATATTTTAGCAAAAAAAAGTACAATTTTTATCAATGTGTCAATCCCGTTTTTGGAAACACAAAGAATTGAGCCTGGTGCTGCAACTAGAGATCAACGGGTTTCTAATATAGTAAGAATTCGGAATTACTCTCATTTGAGAAGTGGTCTTTATATAAAGCCCTGCACCTCAAATGCTGTAGATAATGTTGAGCGATATATCTCGATAATAAATAAAGTTCAACCTGATTATGTATGTGTTGGAGTTTCTTTTGATGATAAAACTAATATTCCTTGTGCATCATTGCATCGAGAGGATGATGCGGCAAAAATTATTTCAGCGCAAAAGAAATTATTTGTAAGTTTTGCGGAAGAAATTAAACGTTCTGCACAATGCCCAATAGTATATTCAAGTATTTGTGCGATTTTTCAGGAAAGTGGCGGTGTATGTCCGCTGAATTTGTGGCGTTATGATAAAAATCTTTGTGATTCCTGTAATGTATCGAGGGATTGCTAAGGGGATGTCATCAGAGGGGGATAAAAGGTGTGAAGAACAGGATAAATAATAAGGATTATGGACAAATAATAAATTTATTTGTTGCTTGTATAGGAATAGTGGTGATTTTATTAGGAATTTTGATTTACAGGTGTTGTGAAATTATAGGTACGATATTTTTGAGTGTAGGTACGTCTATTCTTGCAACAGCAATTGTTACAAAAATAAATGCTGCCTATGTGCTTAGGGTGAGGCGGATAGAAAGCTTGTTATCTAAGTGGAAGCTTTATAATATTTATGAAACTAAGGCAGATATGAATTTACTTGACGCAAATGAAGCTTTGAAGCAATGTGAGAATTCAATTGATATTATTGCAGAGGGGATGCATAATTATTTGGCGGCAGAGGGAGGCTTGCTCAGAGACAAAATTTTAAATCATAATGTTAAAATTAGAATCATTTCTTGTGACTCTGAATGTATGCTAAAAAAAAGAAGCCAAGATGAAATAGGAGTAGAGGATAGTGGTACTGGTGCGATAACTAAAGTGAAGCAATTAGATCAGTGGGTTAAGAATGTACAAAAAAATCTTGATACAAATAAACGTGAAAATCTTCAAATTCGTTACCATAGTACCTACCCAGGTTTTTCGTACCTTAGGATTGATAAAAAATTATTTGTAAGTGCAAACTTGTGGGGGAAACCAAGTCAACAATGCTTCGCATTGAGCTTTGATGAAAATGGTGCAGGGTATACATATTTTGATGAATATTTTAAAAAAATGTGGGACGATGATAGTTTTGTACACGAGGAATGTAAATTATAGATAAATTGCTAAAATTAGTGTGTAGCTAAAAAATAAAAGGGCTGAATAGCAAGGATTACTATTCGGCCTTTAATTAAGTGTATTTATGTTAACTTTGGGCATAGTTTAAGTTTTTTCAATTCTGATTTAATTCTGATTTAAAATCATTCCAGATATTTTGTATGAGTTGTATAAAATCTTTTTTGGCGTCCTCTAAATTTAAATTATTATTGTATATAAAATCATAAGGATAGTCCTCTACATTGTCGTCCGGTTTATTGCCCCATTTTTCAATTATATTATCTCTATGAACTAAAAGAGTGATACATGGTATTTTTATATATTGTTTGAATTTATTTATTTCGTTACGCTCCCTTATATGTACAAAAAGAATCTGCGAATTATCACATAAAAATTTTTCATATTCTCTAACTAAGTAATTATAGGGAAGGTCATTGTAATCTATAAAAGTTTGTTTTAAATCGGCGAGAAATTTTCTAGATTTGGAATCTTTTTCACCTTTCCATCCATATTGACTGGCTATATTTTTGATTGGTGTAATAGCTGAAATATTTTTGGTTTTAAAAACACTATTGGCAAAGCCGCATAAGGTATCCTTTCCAACTCCGCCTTTTCCATTAATAATTATCACCATTTTATTCATTTTGCTTTCCCCATTTCTTTAATCAAACGATATATATAATTATATTAATATAAGAAAGTATTTGTCAAATATTTTTGGAAAGCACCTCAAAACTAATACTATTTTGGCATATCTTAGAGGAAGGGCGGATTCGGAGTAAACAGTAGATAATACGTGCCTCGATTGATTTGGAGAAATATGGGAGAATAGACTATATTTGTATTACAAGTATCAAAAGTTAAGTTTCAACTTTTGATACCACTATATGGAGGGAAGTCTATGCATTCAGAAGCAACTATGGTAGCCGAACAACAAATGCCCACACAGTAAATGGCCTCTGTACAGTCTAAACTTTTACAGCAATAGGAATAATGTTATAACATAGGCGGATTATTATGTCCAAACCTGACGATGGTGTGAAAAGTAATCTTGACAGTTAAACAGAAACTTAAGGATGTGATGATTGAGTCTTCGCAAAATGTAATTTCATAATGATAGAACTCCCCCAAGTGCCAACCTATCAGACTTTTTGATATTGCAGAATGACCTTTTAAGAAATGGAAGCACTTTAATAAGCTCCACCAAAACCGGGCTTAGGGGGACCAGTTCTTTTATCTATCTGAAGATCCAGCTTAAGGAAAATTGGCGGTACCTTGGACGTGGAAGACCTGCTAGAAGATGTGTTCACACGTTGCATCTCTTCGCCAGTATCTTTGCCAGATGCTTCCATCTACGTCTGCTTCAGCTTGTATGGTTGTGTTTCATGCGTTTCGTGATTAGGCTCTACACATAGTTTTCCGTCGTTCCCATGTTCTGGTTAGATTTTGCAGCGGAATTTGGTTGCTTATGGACGTGCCTGATATTATAATAGTACTAGATAAAATTGACAAAGGGGGACAAGAAAATGGAATTGTTTAATATCATTTGTGGTGTATGCTCTATAGTGGGGCTGCTGGTATCTATTTTCACGGCGGGCAAGGTAGTAAAGATTACACAGACGATCAGTAACGGCAATGTAGATGACCGTTCTAAGGTGATTAATAAGGGCAATGGAAATACATATAATGGTCCGTATGTGGGGAGAAATAGTATAAATGGAATCGGAAGTGGTGAACAAAAATAGAAACTGTGTTTTTGATGGCCCATATGCTGGTCGTGATCTGCATATTACAATGTATCAGGATTCAGAGCGTGAATTTGTTGTTACTCATAATACCAATATAAAGCCGGTATCCTATTTTACTGGGCGTGAACTAGAACTTCAGGAACTTCGTCAGAGGGTGGAGGAGGGACGAAAGTCTGTCCTTGTAAGTGGTATGGGTGGGATTGGGAAGACGCATATCTGCAGGAAGTTATTTGAGGAATATCTGAATAAGCATGCAGAGGACGATAACTGTCCTTTTCGCCATATTGGTTATATTGAGTATAGTAAGGATATGGGTAGCAGTCTGCAAAATTGTTTAAAGTTTAAACAACAGAATAGTCCGGAGCAGAATCAAGGAGCAGCGTGGAAGGAACTGGAATATCTGGCTTCGGACGGGAAATTACTGTTGTTTGTCGATAATGTGGATAAGACCATAGAGGAAGATCCTGGTTTGCAAAGATTAAAGGGGATTCCCGGAGCAGTGGTGTTGACTTCCAGGCAGACATCATTCAGCGATGAATTTGAACCGTATCGAATCGGTTTTCTTGGCATGGAGCTTTGCAAAGAGATATATGAAAAGATCCGATTTAAGGACAGCAGCAAAAAGGTTGATCTGGAAGATATTAAAGACCTGGAGTACATCATAGAGAACCTGGCTGGAAGGCATACCATTACAGTTGAGCTTCTGGCTCATTTAGCATGTACTAAGATCTGGACAGTGAAGAGGCTCAGGGAGGAACTGGAGCAAAAGGGTTTCCGGCTGTCTTTCCGTAAGAATGGAGAGCTTGTCAATATTCAGGAATCTTATGAGGTGCTGTATGATTTGTCTGCGTTGACGGAAGCGGAGCAGAACATTCTGGAGGCGTTTTCCGTGTTCCCGTATGTCCCTCTGGCAGCAGAGGCGTGTAATGAATGGCTTCTTGCTGATGCCGGTGTCAGTGAAGATGCTGATATTCTGATGGGGCTGTATCAAAAGGGGTGGCTGCAGTTTGACGTGGATCAGGAGAGTTTTGCCCTGCATCCAGTGTTTGCACAATTTATTTTTGATAAATGTAAGCCTATATCGGAAAAACATTCAGAATTGATAGAGGCATGCCAGCAGAAGTTATTAATTCGAGAGAACGATTTAATATTAGAGTGCCAGAAGTATATTCCATTTGTTGAGAATATTATTGAAAAAATAATTATGGATGCAGATGAGAAACGAATTGAACTTGTAGATTCGCTTGTTCATTTGCTTATGTATATAGGAGAGTATGAGAAAATCCGTAAGTTGCAGGAAAAGAATTTAGAAATTTATGAAGAGGAATTGGGTGAGAATAATCAATATCTTGCAAAAATATACTATACTTTAGCAATAGCATATGCGGAACTGGGACAATATAAAAAAGCAGAGAAATTTGGGAAAAAGAGTTTGGAGATGTTTAAAGATATTTATGGGGAGGGCCATAGGAATACAGCGGATGCTTATAATAACCTTGCTGGTATTTATATATATGTAGAGGATTATGATGAGTCAAAGGTATTGTTAAAGAAAAGTATACAAATATTAGAAAATGCGAATGATAAGGATGAGGAGGAAAATCTGACATTATCATATAGTTATAATGTACTTGCGAATGTATATAAGGAAATGGGAGAGTATGGAGAAGCAGAAAGATTACTTGGAAAAAGCCTAAATATTCGAAAAAATATATTAGGAGAAATTCATTTAGATGTAGCGGTTATCTATAATAATTTGGCTGGAATATATTATAGGCAAGGCGAGTACCAAAAGGCGGAGGATTATTATAAAAAAAGTTTACAAATACGAGAAAGCATATTAGGAGAAAAAAATGTAAAAACAGCAAATGTATATCATAATTTGTCAGTACTATATCGATATAAGGGTGAGTATCAAATTGCAATGAAAATGTGCAATAAAGCTTTGCGGATATGGAAGAAAACATTAGGGGATCAACATCCAAAGATTGCTTATTGTTATGCTGATCTTGCAAAAATTTATGAGGAAAAAGGAGAATGTGAGAAAGCGATAAGGTATTATCTTAAAGCGTATAAAATTTGTGTGGTAATTTTTGGAATAAACAACTTCCACACGCAAGACGTTTATAGGAATATGTATTTATTATGGAGTAGAATAAATGTAAGATGGGGTTTTTCCCAGTGGCTAAAAGAAAAGATGAAAGAATAGCAAGTTTATCAGACAGATATTTTGAAAGGTGTTTATAGCGATTATAATTTCTTTTTGCCGGCTTATATGATATACTAAAAACATTATAATTTTGAAATGATGACTTATGTAAAAACTAAGTATTGAAATTCTGGTGATGATAAGTATGAACATAGCATTTATTAGACTATACCGAAGCAACGATATCAGCGGAAAGTACTATAATCTGCAGGAAACAGGGCTGGCAAAGGCATTTCTGAAACAGGGGAATGTCTCTGTCAGTATCTTTATTTTATCGAAGGAAAAGGGTGATGCATCTGATGAGAAAATTCAGGAGGGAATAACCCTGTATGTGATTCCGGCGAAAGGAGTCGGGCATCATGGAAAGTTTGATTGTACGTTGCTGAAAAAACTTTCCATAGATGTAGTGCATCTTCAAAGTGACAACATGCTGTTTGCGCCAGATAGGAAATTTAGTATAATGATGAGGGAAAGGGATGGAAAGTTTTAATATTTGGAATGATAATAATACTCTGATGAAAGAAGAATTTGCTAAAGACAATTATATTATCAATGAGTATGAAAATGATTCAAACATTGGGGTTATTTATTTTTCAAGCAATGCTCTATATTGTCCAGATACAGAAGAGGCTTTCATACAAAAGATTATCAAAGAAAATAGATATGAATGGCAGCATTATAAAAGATCTCCTGTAAAAAAAGAGATGTTTTTTCGTGATATACATAAGGCATGGTATATTAGGGGCATTAATGAAAGAATCGACAGTATAGACAAGTTAGTGGAGTTGATTAAATTAAATCTGCCGGAAGATTCGATTATAATAACGGTTGGTAATTCTGCAGGGGGTATACGGCGGCTTTAATCGGAACGATTGTAGGAGCCGATTGGGTATTGGATTTTTCCAGGCAAAATAATTTATTGCTGAGCGATGCTCATAATCGTTATGTTCAAAGGTTTTTACGGGATGTGGGGAGGAGCAAATATTTTGACATGAGTAAAATATGGCAGGAATATACCAAACCTCTTATTTTTGGTTTGGGGACAACGGATATGATATAGAGCAATTTGATGTTGTGAAGGATCAGAAGTCTTTTTTGTCTTTTTGTTTCATAACAAAAAGATATGGGAAAACGATGTATAATTTTAATGTGCCGATTGTATTAAATATGCAAAAGGAAGAACTGTTACAATTGCATGCAAGATATTTCGTAAAACAGAAAATCGGCAGGTCTGTTTTTTCTGTATCAGTTTGTGGATTGTTTTGTACTTGCAAAAATATATTGGACCGATTGCTGGATAAATTGTAATAATAAAAAGAGAATCCGGCTTCGTATCAGTTTTGTATTCCGACAGCTGCTGCATGTGTTTTTATTTATTAAGTGGGAAGTGTGCTATTTGTATGTGCATTCGTTGATGCTCTAATAGGTAGCTGACACCATATAGATATGCGAGGAATGCAGGTATGTCAAAATTTAGTTGTAATGTGAAATATAGTTTCTATTTGTAAGATGCTGTGATATACTGTTATGGGTAAAATACTAATCTTTGCTCCTCGTACTTTGGTATATACATTAATGGTAATCGAGTAAACAAATAGACAAAGAATTAGAAAATTTTGATTAGAGCCGGGGAAGAAATATGAATAGGATACTAGCGATATTCACTTGTTTTAATCGCAGAGAAAAAACAAGAAAATGTCTGGAACAATTGATTGGGGGAAATCCGAATATTCATTTTAAATTTATAGCCGTAGATGATAACAGTACAGACGGAACTTGGGAGATGCTTTCGAAATATAAAGAAGTTCAGGTGCTGAGAGGAAATGGTAGTTTATATTATTCAGGAGGAATGCGTCTGGGCATTGCAGCAGCAAAAGAAATCTGTGATGATTTTGATAGAGTGATGTTGTTGAACGACGATGTAGAGTTTTATCCGAATGCAATAGAGAAGTTGATTCAGTACAGCAATGAAAAAAATGAGATCGTAGCGGGGGCAACCTGCGATAAAAGAGGCATGCTTAGTTATGGCGGAGCAATTAAAAAATCAAAATTTCGTCCGGCGTATAAAATAGTGATGTCAGAAAAGAAGAAAATTTACTGTGATACATTTAATGCAAACTGTGTATTAATCCCTGTAAATGTTTTTAAAGTGCTTCCTAATATAGACGAAGTGTATACACACTATGCGGGGGATTATGATTATGGTTTGGAGGCAGGCAGGCTTGGATATGTCATGACAGTTTCAGATTTTTTTGTCGGTGAATGTGAAGATAATCCGCTTACCGGAACATGGAGGGATATCAAACTTTCCAGAAGAGAAAGAATCAGGAAAAAAGAAAGTCCCAAAGGGCTGCCCTGCAGAGAATGGTATCATTTTGTCAGGAAGAATTATGGGGTGCCTGTTGCCTGCATCAGCAGTATAATACCTTATATAAAAATTATGATCAGGAGACCTTAATGAAGAAGATAAAGCAAATCTTGAAAAAACATCCAGGAATTTTAAGCATTCTTTCTATGATATATAGAATTATTTATTTTAGTAAAAAGCAGGTAAAAGGTAATGATAATGAAATAAAGTGGAAAGACTGCTTTATAAAGCATAGTAGGATAAAAATCTGGGGGAGCAATTCAAATGTGGTTGAAATAGGTGCATTATCAAAATTGCAGAACTGTCGAATTGATATAAGGGGTAATAATAATCGCATTAAAATCGGTGGAGAATGCGTGATGAATCATCTGGATATATGGATAGAAGATGATGGGAATTCTGTTGAAATCGGAAATAATACATGGGTTACAGGTGAAACACATATTGCGGTGACGGAAGGAACATCGGTAAAGATAGGAGAGAGATGTCTGTTTTCTGAAGAAATTGTAATACGCACAGGAGACAGTCACTCTATTTTAGATGAGTTAGGTCAGAGAGTTAATAAAGCGGAAGATGTAGAAATCGGAAATCATGTCTGGATAGGGAATCGGGCAATGCTGCTGAAAGGGATGAAAATAGGGGAAGATTCTGTTATAGGAGCGGGAGCGATAGTAACAGGGGAGTTTGGAAAAGGCCTTGTGTTAGCGGGCGTGCCGGCTAAAATTGTAAAAGAAAAAGTAAATTGGGATAGTGCGAGATGAAGAAAATTGTAATAATAACTAATATACCATCTCCGTATCGAGTTGCACACTATAAATTCCTTCAAAAAGTGTATAAGGAGTATGGGTTTTATATTATTTTTTCAAAAAAAGAGTCAAAGTCGGAGTTGAGAGAATGGGGAACATCTACGGCTGAACTTGAAAATGTGAATTATTTGCCATGCTTTGCAATAGTGATCAAACGGAAATATGATGATCATGAAATTCATATTACACATGGAGTTGGGAAGAAGCTGAGTATTATCCGGCCAGACGTAGTTATATGTATGGAATACAATCCAACGAGTATTCAGGCAGTGCTGTGGTGCAAATGGCATAAAATTCCTGTCATTAGTTTGACGGATGGGACGCTATATTCGGAAAGAAATATAGGATATTTGCAAAAGATATCAAGAAAATTTATTATGAGAAATGCGGATGCATTTATTGCCAGCAGCACGAAGGCAAAAGAAAAAATAGAGAGTTATCATGTGGGTAAGAATATTTACGTCAGTTATCTTACTGTCGATGTGGATAAATATTTTTATGAGAAGGTGACGAATATTGTACAGGGACAACTTATTTTTGTCGGGAGTTTAATTGAACGAAAGGGAGTGGATTTATTATTTAAGGCATTAGCAAAGGTGAAAGTTGACTATTATTTGCGCATTGTTGGTTCTGGACCGTTAGAACAGGAACTAAAAGAACTTGCGAAAAGATTAGACATAGATAAAAAAGTGGAGTTTTGTGGATATAAGCAGGAGGAGGAAGTGGCGGAGTTATATAGAGAGTCTAATATTTTGGTACTTCCGACAAGAGAAGACTGTTATGGCTTAGTTATATTGGAAGCTATGTGTGCATCATTGCCGGTTATTGCTTCAAAATATGCTGATGGTGCTTATGATCTGATTGAAGAAGGGAAAGATGGCATGATAATTGATCCATACGATACAGAAAGATTTGCGGATAGTATTGATCGAATGCTTGTTTACAATATGAAGGATAATCAGTGGGGGAGGAATGCTTATAGACATGCGCATGAGTTTTCGTTTGAAAGAGTAAGCATATCATTTATGAATGCAGTAGAGGAAACATTGGCCTTTGCAGGGACTAAAAAACGAATAACAATTGTTTTTGAAGGAAGTAAAGATCGAATATGAAAAGAGATAGAAGAATATTAGTAACGCGCTCGTCTATGCCTCCGTTGGAAGAATATATTGACGAGATTCGGGATATATGGGACAGTCACTGGCTGACTAATATGGGGAGTAAACATCAAAGGTTTCAGGAACAGTTAAAAGAATATTTGGGTGTTGAGAATATAGAATTACTGGTCAATGGACATATGGCATTAGAGCTCATTCTTCAGGCGTTAAATTTACAAGGGGAAGTGATCACAACGCCATTTACCTTTGCATCAACAACGCATGCAATTGTCCGCAATGGACTGGAGCCGGTATTCTGCGATATTAACCCTCAGGATTTTACAATAGACGCGGATAAAATAGAGATGTTGATTACAGACAAAACTTGCGCAATTATGCCGGTGCATGTATATGGCAATATCTGTAATATAGAAAAAATAGAGCGCATCGCTAAAAAATATAGTTTAAAAGTTATCTATGATGCGGCGCATACTTTTGGGGAGACATATAAAGGAATGGGGGTTGGGACATACGGCGATGCATCCTGTTTTAGTTTTCATGCGACAAAAGTATTTAATTCTATTGAGGGCGGGGCGGTATGCTACCGGGATGTGGAGTTGGGAAGGGTTTTATATCGCCTGAAAAATTTCGGAATAAGAGATGCGGAAACTGTTGACGGAATAGGAGCTAACGCTAAAATGAATGAGTTTCAGGCTGCTATGGGACTTTGCAATTTGAAGCATGTGGCCGGGGAGATAAAAAAACGCAAAAGAATTGTGGACCGTTATCGGGAGCGGTTTGAAAGTGTTGCGGGATTGCAGCTAAATCCCATTCAAAAAGATGTAGAATCCAATTATGCATATTTTCCGGTTGTTTTTGATGAAAAAGAATTCGGAGCGAGCCGGAATGAAGTGTTCGATAAATTGGAGAAAGTTGGGATATATGCTCGGAAATATTTTTATCCGCTGACCAGTTCGTTTGATTGTTTTAAAAGAAAGTATGATATGGCACTTACGCCGGTCGCTTTATATATTTCCAAACGGGTTTTGACATTACCACTATATGCGGATCTGGAATTGGAAGAAGTCGATTTAATTTGTGATACAATTATGGAAATGAAGGGATAAGCATATGGGAGATAGCTTTTTTCGGGGGAGGAATTGGGCTCGTTGGGGCTTAGAGCTTATGGATACAATGTGAAGATTAGCAGGAAATGTAGTATATATCAGGCTTCTTCTGTTGTTTTGGGCGATAATTTGAGGGTAGATGATTTTTGTATTTTATCCGGTCAAATAAAAATTGAGAATTATGTTCATGTTGCGGCGTATTCAGCATTATATGCTGGAGATGTCGGAATTGAAATCGGAGATTTTTCAAACATATCGTTCAGAGTGGCAATATATGTGAGCAGTGATGATTAATCAGGGAAATCTATGACAAATCCGATGATTCCAGAGAAATATAAAGCTTTGCAGAAAGAATAAGTCATTATAGACCGGCATGTGATAATCGGTACAGGATGCACGATACTTCCAGGGGTTAAAATAGCGGAGAGCAGTGCTGTAGGTAGCATGAGTCTGGTTAAAAAAGTACGGAACCGTGGACAGTTTATCTGGAACAGTGTTGCAGATTTTTAAAGCTTGTGTATATTGGGGATACAATTACGGCAAAAGTGGTAATAGAGTCAATTGATGAAAAGGGAAAGGCAGTTTTGAAAACGCAGGTAGCAAAATCGACTGGAGAGACTGTCATAGATGGGAAGGGAAAGGTGATTTTGCCAGGAAATAGCAGTAGAGGGGGCAGCCTATGATTCGAAAAAGATTTTGAAGAATATCAGACGTCGGGAAAAGAAAATGATTGTAGCATAAGAGGTTTTGACAGCATCATCATAAGGGCTTGCAAAATCAGGACGGGAACGAATCTGGAAGAAAGAAGATATTAAGAAAGTTCCATTAAAATGTAGGGAGGGAAGATACTATATATGGTCAAAAATATAATTTTAAGAATAATACATAAAATTCAGAATAGAGAATATCGGATGAAGGTAACTTATAAAAAAATCAAAATGTATTCAAGGGGGGTATAAGCATGCACCTTATGACATAGCGCTTGATTATATACCCTCAAATGGTCTTGTTTATTCGTTTGGTTTAGGCGATCAAATAGGGCTTGAGGAAAATCTTATACATGATAAAAACTGTACGATTTATGGTTATGATCCTATGCCTAATTCTGAAGAATATATAAATAGTTTAGGATTGAAAAATCTTATCTTTTCTAGAATGGCATTAACTGATTTTGATGGAGAAGAAAAGTGTTTTTATCCTGAAAATAAGAATTATATATCTGGATCATTACGTAAGGAAAATGTCAGTTGGCAAGAGTTATCAGAAGAATACTTTATGGTTGAGTGCCATAAACTTAAAACATTTATGGAGATAAATGGTCATAGCCATATTGATTTACTAAAGATCTGCGTAGAGGGTGCCGAATTTGAAGTTATTGAGGGAATATTAAGAGATGGATTAGACATAGATCAAATAGCTATTGCTTTTTGCGGTAGAGGGAAAAAAGGAATGCACAAGAAGGAGAAAAGGCTTTATAGAAGTATGATAAATGCTGGTTATG
>ERZ808028.1509-NODE-1509-length-13782-cov-4.609194_pt1 | contig 13782 bp, 13 predicted proteins | sample MGYA00380184_ERZ808028 | MGnify/ENA primary metagenome ERZ808028 (study PRJEB31490, sample SAMN06133397) | mouse gut metagenome | isolation source: J8_1 | host: mice | place: China: Chengdu | collected 2015-05 ...
TTTTTGAAGCGTTGTATGGCCCTCGTCTGCCCATTTAAATTCTGGACGGTCGCCTGAGCGAATACCAAAATGATAAATTTTCTGGTCGCCTAGTAAATCATGGCAACGACGTAATACGGTCGCATGTGATAATTTTTCGCCTAAATAATCATCCCGTAAATCCGTATGCGCATCGAAATGAATCATATGTAAATCTGGATGTTTTTTAAACGCTGCACGTACGGCTCCAAGGGTCACTAAATGCTCACCGCCAACCATAAATGGAAATTTCCCATCGTCTAAAATCGTTGTTGCACGTGCTTCAATCGCCTCTAACACACGCACTGGGTTACCAAATGGTAGCTCTAAATCGCCACTATCAAACACTGCATAATCTGTTAAATCCTTATCTTGGTACGGGCTATACGTTTCTAAACCAAATGATTCCGCGCGTACGGCCGATGGACCAAAACGTGTCCCCGGACGATAGCTCGTCGTCCCATCAAATGGCACGCCGTATAATACATGCGTTGCGTCGCGGTAATCCGCTTCACAGCCGATAAATGTTTGAATATTAGTCTTCAACATCTGCTAATAGCTCCTCTACATAGTTTGGTAGGCAAAACGCTCCGATATGTAACTGATGATTATAATATTTCGTCGGAATATTCAATTTTTTAAAGCGCTCCGCCTGCTGGTGCTCAATTGGGTGATACTGTTTTGACGCAAAACCAAAAAGCCAATGACCTGATGGGTACGTCGGAATATGCGCCTGATAAACGCGACTAATCGGAAAGCTTTCCACGATGCGCTTATGTGCACGCTGCATCGCTAAACGATCCTCTTCGTAAAATGGACTTTCATGCTGGTTGACCATAATACCATCTGATTTCAGCGCGTTATAGCAGTTGCCGTAAAATTCTTTCGTAAAGAGCCCTTCACCTGGTCCAAAGGGATCTGTTGAATCGACGATAATGACATCATATTGATTTTCAGCATGGCGTACATATTTTAAGCCATCTGCAATATGCACCGTTACACGTGGGTCGTCAAAACCACATGCTGTTTGTGGTAAATACTTTTTACACACGTCAATAACCTGCTCATCAATTTCTACAAGATCAATCGTTTGAACCGATGGGTACTGTGCTAGCTCGCGTAAAATACCGCCATCTCCTGCACCAAGCACTAAAATATTTTCTGCTTTTGGATGCACAGACATTGGTACATGTACAAGCATTTCATGGTAAATAAATTCATCTTTTTCCGTCAGCATCATATAGCCATCAAGCGTTAAAAAACGGCCAAACTCCGCTGATTCAAATACGTCAATGCGATGAAATTCACTTTGTGCGCTATAGAGTTGTTTATTCACTTTAATCGAAAATTTGACATCTTTCGTGTGTGGCTCGCTATACCATAGCTCCATCTAAACACCCTCCTTGACGACATTTAATTTTTCTACTTGTAAATCCTCTGTGCCAGTTAACTGACAGCCCTTTTCCTTCGCATAGGCAATATACGTCACAACGGCCTCAGTCACGACTTCCCCTGGTCCTAAAATCGGAATACCCGGTGGATAGCACATAACAAATTCACCACATATACGGCCAATTGCCTCATGAAGTGGCAACAGCTCTTTTTGTGCATAAAAGGCTTGTTGCGGTGAAATGGCAACAATTGGCTCAAGATATTCCTGCGTCAGCATGCCTTTTTTCGAACGTTCAAAGCGACGTTTAATATCGGCTAATGCTCCGACTAAGCGCTCGATATCACGCTCGCGGTCGCCAACGGAAATGTATGCCAAAATATTTCCAAGATCTCCAAATTCAATTTGAATATCGTAATCATCCCGTAAAATATCGTACACTTCAATTCCCGCTAAACCTACGTTTAAAGTATGAATAGAAAGTTTAGTTGGGTCTAAATCATAGACACTATCGCCGTTAATCAAATCGTTACCGAACACATAATAACCACCAATGGCATGCAATTCGTCGCGCACATAATTCGTATAATCGACGACTTGTTGGAAAATGTCATGACCATTTAACGCTAAATTGCGACGTGATAAATCCAGACTCGCCATTAATAAATACGATGCACTTGTCGTCTGCGTTAAATTCACTACTTGACGTACATAATCGGCGTTCATGCCAGGCCCCATTAATAAAAAGGAGCTTTGTGTTAGGCTGCCGCCTGATTTATGCATGCTCACTGCGGCCATATCAGCTCCAGCGGCCATTGCCGAAATCGGCATATCTTTACCAAAATAAAAATGCGTACCATGTGCCTCATCCGCAAGTACTTTCATACCTGCTTTATGTGCCACATCAACAATACCTTTTAAATCTCCCCGATAAGCTGTCGTATTTTCAATTTTAATATTTAAGTTATTAATCAGACCCGCAACTGCGTACCCTTCAAACTCACCTCTATCGGCAATAATAATCTCTGGTAAATGACGAGTTGGCCATTGTTCTTCCGTAATATCAATATTGTACTGCTTACAAAATTCGACTTTATCAGCAACCATATTATCCAAAGCCATCATTGCACCCATCCATGATGGCCCTTCTAAACCAACATAAATCCCTGTGACGATTCGAGAATATACATCTACGACTGCATAGATTACTGGACGACCGATAATACGGTTAGCATCGATAGCGCTAACTAAATAAATATCTGCAATCGTCGCATCAATTTGAAAGCGTGTACCAGGACCATTAGTTTCTACTTTTGAATTGCTTAAAATTGGCCGATGTTTTAATTCATATTCTTTAGTACTTTTACGGAAAATAATATCCTTTTTAGGATCTTCCAACTTTTTAAACCAATAATAAAATTGGTGGTAAGAAGGAATACGATCCGGTTCCCAAATCCTATATTGGATGTCACCATTTTCTTTATAACGATCCGAATAAAAATCTCTCAAAATGAAATGATAAACGTCCTTTAATGCATACCCATTTGCCTTGCGATAATACTTGTTTATTCCATGTTCAAATTGCAGTTTTATCTCTTCTGTAATATTAATACCACTTCTGTATTCACCATCTACCGTAAGCTTTCGAGGTCTCCCGATTTTATCCACATTGAGTTTCTTACTTTTCCCTCGACCACCTGAATTCGCATAATCAGGTAGCATCGAATTTTTGTTCATTCCACGCTGCCAGTATCTACTTAAAAGCTTTTTTACTTTTGTTTTACCTAACCCACTATCAGCCACAATTTGTACGATTTTAGCTTCACGTCCTTTTTTTCGTAGAAGTGAAGACATATTCGGAATAATAAACTTTTCTACAATTCCCCAATCATAATCACGTTTATCCTTTTGTACTTGTGTTAAGTCACTATCTGGCACTGCTCTAGCATAAGGGTCTCCTATAATTAACAATTCATTTTGTTCAATATCCAATTCCATATTGGCATATAACTCTCTTTTAGGCATTGCGCTTGTTGTATCGATATTAACGATATATACGTAATCCTCCTCTACTTCAATCACTCGTAAACGTGTAGAATCTTTCATAGATTGCATAACCTGATTAATATAAATCATCCGTACTTCACCTGCTTTAACTTATCTTCATTAACTGATTGAATTTGAACACATTGCTCAATATCTAATGGTATAGACATATCTATTTGAATAATTTTACGAGCTAACAAATGATAGAAAAGTGTAATTCCACTTCCTAGAGGCATATGTGTATCTTTATCAAAACTATTAGCTATTTCTCGAATTGAATCATCTTTCTCTAGTAACCTTTGTAGTAATGAAAATACTAATTCTTCAGTTTGTTGAGGGTTTATATTTTGAAAAGCATCATGTAAATAAAGATCATGATAGTCATGAATATAGCTAATATTTCTAGCAAATGTTTTAGGAATCTGAAGTTCAGTAACAATTCCCCAATCAGTTTTTCTTCTTTCCCAGTACATCCTTTCTATATCAAATTTTTCCATCACTCTTTTTTTAAGTAATTCATCTTTCATTTTGACCGTGCGAGCTACTTCTACTATTCCATCACCTTTATCCACAGTTAATAAAAAATCCGTTGTCATCACAATCGGCTCATTTGTTTTAGGATCAACTGGATGTTTAATACCTAATTCATCTGCAATGACAATTGTTTCTTCCAACGGCAATAACGGAAATTGTTCTCGAATATCGACAACGAAATTTGAATATTCAGTTAAATAAAAGTAGTTTCGTTCTAAATCAGACAAAAATTCGTGTTGTCGATTTGTTTTAATCCCTTTCAAGCGAGTAGATCTTCCAAGCGAAGAAACGTCTTGAATATTAAGCCAAGGTTTATAATCTGCTCCGAATCCTGTTCCTCGACCTTCTTTTAACCACTTATCAATTTTAGATGTTCTAGTTCTTTTAGACATAAAAACACCCCTTTAGACAAATATAATCTAAAGGGGTGTTTCATCGCAACTTTTTTACAAACGTCGCATCTTTATTTTAAACATCGCGACTTTTTTACAAACATCGCGTCTTTATTTTAAATCTACAGAGTCATTCAAATCTTATCCACAGCCTACTCAACTGTTACTGATTTGGCTAAGTTACGAGGTTTATCAACGTCACAGTCACGGTATAGTGCTGCATAGTAGCTGATTAACTGTAATGGGATTACTGTAACAAGTGGTGTTAATAGCTCTTGTACAGCTGGTAATACCATTGAGTCGTCCGCTTCTTCCATACCTTCCATCGAAATGATGATTGGGTTTGCGCCACGTGCGACCACTTCTTTCATATTTCCGCGTACGTTTAAGCTCATTGCTTTTTGTGAAGCAAGTGCAAATACTGGTGTACCCTCTTCGATCAACGCGATTGTACCGTGTTTTAATTCACCGCCAGCAAAACCTTCCGCTTGAATATATGAAATTTCTTTTAGTTTAAGTGCGCCTTCCATACTTACACAGTAATCAATACCTCGACCGATAAAGAACGCATTACGTGTTGTTGCAAGAACGTCATCCGCTACTTGTTGAATTTCTTCTTTTTTATCAATGATTGTTTGGATTGCATTTGCGGCTACGCCAAGCTCAGCTTTTAGATCAAAATCAATGTCTAAGCCTTTTGATTTACCTTCTACATATGCTGTGATTGCAAGAACAGCAACCTGTGCCACATATGCTTTTGTAGACGCTACCGCGATTTCAGGACCCGCATGCAGTAATAATGTGTAATCCGCTTCACGAGATAGTGTAGAGCCTTGTACGTTTGTGATAGTTAATGCTTTGTAGCCTAACTCTTTCACTTTTACTAATACTTGGCGGCTATCTGCTGTTTCACCTGATTGTGAAATAAAGATGAATAAAGGCTTCTCAGAAAGTAGCGGCATATTGTAGCCAAACTCACTTGCGATATGCACCTCTACAGGGATTTTCGCCATTTTCTCAAAGTATTGTTTACCAACTAAACCTGCATGGTAGCTCGTACCTGCAGCGATAATATACAGACGATCCGCTTCGCTTAATGCAGCCTTAATGTCCGCATCAATTGTTAGCTCATCCTCAACTGTGTATGCTGAAACAATTTTACGAATAACACCAGGTTGCTCGTCAATTTCTTTTAGCATGTAATGAGGGTATGTGCCTTTTTCGATATCACTCATATCTAATTGCGCTGTGTACGGTGCACGCTCTACTTTTGTGCCATCTAATTTTTCAATTGATACACTTGCAGCTTTCACGATAACAACCTCTTCATCATGTAGCTCGACGAATTGATCTGTTACTTGTAGCATCGCCATTGCATCACTTGCGATCACATTAAATGTATCTCCAACACCAACTAATAATGGTGATTTATTTTTAGCTACATAGATGGTTTCTGCGTCCTGTTCGTCTAAAAGACCAAGGGCATAAGAACCGTGTAGTAATGATAATGTTTTACGGAATGCTTCATCTGTTGATAAGCCTTCATTTGCAAAATGCTCCACTAATTGGACGATTACTTCTGTATCCGTATCTGATTTCATCGTCACATTTTGTAAATATTCCTGTTGCAGTAAGTGATAGTTTTCGATAACTCCGTTGTGTACTAAAGTAAAACGACCTGATGCACTTTGGTGAGGATGCGCGTTTGATTGATTTGGCACACCGTGTGTAGCCCAGCGTGTATGACCGATACCAGCAGTTGCTTCTACTGATTCGTCTACTGCACCACGTAAGTTTGCAATACGGCCGACTTCTTTAAACACATGTACGCCTGCTTCGTTCATAACAGCGATACCTGCTGAGTCATAACCACGATACTCTAATTTTTCTAGACCTTTTAATAAAATTTCCTTGGCGTCTACTTGACCAATATATCCTACGATTCCACACATAATAAATTCCTCCGAATTGTCTGCAAATTTTTTGTCCATACGAAACTAGACCTTATCTAATGATAGGGTTCGGTTCATATAATGAATTTGCCTGATAACTTCTTTGTCCAACAAATTACTTCATTGTTTTAAAAGTCATCATCGATCGGGCAATACGACCGGGAGGCATCCGCCGAATGTTCGATACTCCTCCACCTCGTCTACTAAGGCTGTGTGGCTTTATTTCCTTAGTACTGGCGCTATAACTGTTTTTCCGATTTTACTGCAACCCAATCCTCCTTGGCAGTTTTAGAGATGTCTAACCTCTTTTCTAAATTGCATTACAATCATACTTAATCCCTTTTTAATAGTCAATCAGAAACTAATAATGAAAAGGGTTCCATCTGCATTTTTTCAAAAAACATGTCTTATTGTTGAACGTCTTAGTTGGAAAATAGTTTCTTTTTCCTACATTAAGAAATCCTAAGTATATTAAACTTAGGATTTCAACATCACATGGGAAACAAATTTTATTTTAATAACTTCACGATTTCTCGGTTAAATGCTGGAATATCATCTGGTGTGCGACTTGTGACAAGCTGATCCTTACACACCACTACTTCTTCATCCTTTACATTTGCCCCCGCATAAGCCATATCAACAAGAATCGATTTATACCCTGTTGCTGTACGTCCCTCTAATGACTTTGCATTAATTAATAACTGAGGACCGTGACAAATTGCGAATACAGGCTTTTGTGCATCCATAAAACCTTTCGCAAATGCAACAAAGCGGTCGTCTGCACGTAACTGATCGGGTGAGAAACCTCCTGGTATAAGTAACGCGTCAAAGTCCTCGACGGATACATCGTCAATGCCCTTATCGATTGTTACCTTTTCTCCGTGCTTCCCTTCAACTTGCTCGCCTGCTTTTTTCTCAATTGTCACTACTTCATGACCAGCGTCACGAATAGCTGCGGCAGGCTCCGTAAATTCAACATCTTCGAATAAATTCGTAATGACTGTTGCTACTTTTGCCAAATTGAACACCTCTTTAGTTAATTTGAGATTTAAAAACATCTCATTCTACTTTTAATGTTCCCATCTGTCACCTTCTTAAACAGAAATGTTAAATTTAGCCATAATAAAAAGACGAGTGTTCCGTTATAACGGAACACTCGCCCTTTGGCTAACTTTTATTCAGCTAAGCCCATTTCTGCGCGTACTACATCAGCGATTGCTGTGCAGTATTCTTCGCAAGCTTCTTGTGTTGGTGCTTCCACCATGACACGTACTAATGGTTCTGTACCTGATGCACGTACTAATACGCGACCGTCGCCAGCCATTTGCTCTTCTACTGCTGCAATTTTCGCAGCAACAATTGCATTGTCAGTAACAGCATGTTTATCTGTTACACGAACATTGATTAATTTTTGAGGGAAAATTGTCATTTCCGCTGCAAGCTCAGATAATTTTTTACCTGTTGCTTTCATTGTATTTACAAGTTGTAAGCCGGTTAATAGACCATCACCTGTTGTATTGTAATCTAAGAACACGATGTGGCCTGATTGCTCGCCACCCATGTTGTAATCGTTTTTACGCATTTCTTCTACTACATAACGGTCGCCAACTTTTGTTTGAACACTCGCCATACCGCTTTCTTCAATTGCTTTGTAGAAGCCCATATTACTCATTACTGTTGAGACAACTGTATCTTTTTTCAGACGACCTTTTGCGTGTAAATACTTACCGCAAATGAACATGATTTGGTCACCATCGATGATTTGGCCATTTTCGTCTACTGCGATTAAACGGTCACCATCACCATCAAATGCTAAACCAAGGTCAGCGCCTTTTTCGACAACAAGCTCAGCTAACGCTTCAGGATGTGTAGAGCCGACACCATCATTGATATTTAAACCGTTTGGTGTAGCACCCATTGTTGATAAATCCGCTTCTAGATCTGCATATAAGTGAGCTGCTAATGAAGAAGTTGCACCGTGTGCGCAGTCTAATGCGATATGAACACCTTCAAAATCTTCATCTACTGTTTGTTTCAAGTATTGAATGTATTTTTGACCGCCTTCAAAATAGTCACTAACGCTACCAAGGTCTTTCCCAACTGGACGTGGTAATGTATCCTCATCTGCGTCTAATAATGCTTCAATTTCTGCTTCTTGATGATCTAATAATTTAAAGCCATCTGAGCCAAAGAATTTAATGCCATTATCTTCTACTGGGTTGTGTGATGCAGAAATCATAACCCCTGCATTTGCGCTTACTGCACGTGTTAAATAAGCAACCCCTGGTGTTGAGATAACGCCTAAACGCATTACTTCTGCTCCTACTGATAATAGACCTGCTACTAAAGCGCCTTCTAACATTTCCCCAGATACACGTGTATCACGGCCGATTAAAACTTTTGGACGATTTGTAGCTTCTTTCGTTAAAACGTATCCACCAATGCGACCTAATTTAAATGCTAATTCTGGTGTTAGTTCACTATTAGCGACGCCGCGGACGCCGTCTGTTCCGAAATATTTACCCATGTTTTTCTCTCCTTCAAAACTCATACATATCTCTATCATTCATTATGATTTTTTTGTAAATTTAACTTTTGCTGTTGTTTCAGATGCTTTTGCTTTAATGCCCTCAGGTGCCTCTACATGAATAGACATCGTTTTTGTACCTTCGGCAACATCTTCTACTTCCACACTTACATTAAAGTCAGCAGCAGAAAGTTTCTCTATTGCATCCTTTTCCCCTTCAATCGTTAATGTAACCGTTCCAGGGTTCGGACGTACAAAATCAATTGTATACGCATCTGGATCAAAATTTAATACGTTAATAGGTACATTTTTTAATGTTTTTTGTGTTGTTTGTACCGTATCTGTCTCCTCGGTTTGTTCATCATCATTATTTGATGATTCATCCTCGCCCGTCGCTGCTCCAGCTTCTGTATTAACAGAAACATTCACTTTAGCAGTTGACGCATACGTTACACCTGCAGGCAGCACCACATCTACTGCTTTTGTCGTTGATGCTGTAACATCTGACACATCCACATTTAATGTTAAATTCTCAATTGTTTCTACTTGCTGTTTCGGGCCATACAATGTAATCGTTGCCTGCTCCGGCTTCATCGATACAATATTAACACCCTCTGCCGGTTCCCCTTTTTGTTTCACAACAAGTGGTACTGTTTTATTATACTCGCCCACGTCAACTGTGACATGAACCGTACGTGGTGAAAACGACACATCCAGTGGATTCCAGCTTGCATCAAAGGCTTTCACACGAATATTACGTTCAAATGATTTTTCAATATCACTACCAGGTACAATCGCCTTCACATACGCAATGTCATTTACATCTTCTGCTGCACCCGTTACCGTTACCGTTTGCGGAGCTGCAGCTGAGGCAACTACATAGTGACCTGTTGCCAGTTGTTGCTGTGTAATCTGTGGTTCTACTTTTACTTGCTTAGATACGCGTTCTTGAATTTGAACAGTGACTGAACTTGGCTCAACTGTGTAATCCAATTTATCCGATAGTCCAGAAACGCGAACTTTTACTTTATGTGTGCCAATCGTTTTATTTTTCAAATCGATATAGGTCTCAAAATTTTTCGAGTTTTTCACCGGTAAAAGAATTCCGATTGGCCCTTTTAATTTAACAGATACCGTCTCTGGCTCACCCGCTACCACAAAATTACTATTGTCATAACGTACAGTAAGCGGCATTTCAAGCGTTTCTTCTTTTGTGCCTGATAGGGTATTTTGTGTTTTGTCATCACTCTCAGGTTTGACCGTGAAGAATAATAGAATGGCTAAAATAAGAGCTGTAATTCGCAATAACCACGGATTATCAATAAATTTATCCATTATTCTTCTTACCCCCTCTCCAGTTCCATTTCGGCGCTGTTTGATCTGTCATATCGCCGAACCACGCTCTACGAAGGCGCACTTCAAACTCTTCTAGGGATAGGTCGCGGTGGATGTCTCCATTCACCGTTAAACTAATACCGCCCGTTTCTTCTGATACGATAATTGTAATAGCATCTGTTACTTCACTAATACCAATCGCAGCACGATGACGTGTTCCAAGCTCCTTCGAAATAAAAGGATTCTCAGAAAGCGGTAAATAACATGCGGCAGCAGCAATTTTATTTTTCTTAACAATTACTGCACCATCATGTAGTGGCGTGTTCGGAATGAAAATATTAATCATCAATTCGGATGAAATTTCAGAGTTCATTTGAATCCCTGTTTCAATATAATCCGTTAAGCCCGTATCTTTCTCAATCGACACCAATGCACCAATACGACGTTTCGCCATATAGCCCACTGATTTTGTCATTGCCTGTACAAGGCGGTCTTGTTCTTGCTCCTCTTTCAGATTACTACTTCGAGAGAATAATTTGCCTCGACCAATTTGCTCAAGTGCTCGACGAATTTCCGGTTGGAAAATAATAATAATAGCTAAGAAACCGAAATCAATAATCTGCTTCGTAATCCAGCCGAGCGTATCGAGTCCGAGTAGCACAGTTGCGACGCGGATAATGAATATTACAAAGATACCCTTCAACAATTGCACTGCTTTTGTTCCGCGTATTAGAGTAAGACCTTTGTAAATCACATACCAAACGAGTAGAATATCCAAAATATTAAGGAACAATCTTACTACTTCATTGTCTGCGAGTTGACTAATTTCTTGTATAAAATTCATGTGGATCGATCCCCCACTTTTCTAGCAAGTGCATATGTGTCAAGTATAGCACATATCCTAAAAAAACCCTTCTGAGAACATAGAAAAACAGCTTAAGGTTACGAGTACACCCTAAGCTGTTTTATTAGTCTGCAGTACTAAATAGCTTTTTGACACCGTTTTTAATCGAATACCAAAGCCACTCAAACGATTCATTGATTTCCTCAACGTTTCCAGTGACATTTGCTGTAGAAGCCATATATTTACCGTTTACGACAGTAACATCGCCTTCCACATTACCTTCGACAACTAAATTGCCATTTTCCACAACTAAATCAGATTTAATTGTTTCGCCAACTGGTACTGTGACCGTTTCTCCCTCTACGATGAGACCAGGAGCTTTTGTTACGGAAAATTGCTGTGAATTATTAAAGCTTGAAAATAAAGTCGCACTCATCAAAATCAAAAATACTGCAGCGGCTACGAGCATCGGATGTCTACGTAAGAAACGTTGTACCCCTTTTAATGCACGCGGTTTCGTAGGAATTCGATACATCACATTCGTTGTAAAGCCCGCAGGTACAGAAATTGCGGCAGCACTTTTTATAAATGCAACGACATTCGTTAATTCATTCATATGCTCTTTACATGTATCGCAACTTTTTAAATGTGTTCGTAATTCTTTTTCATGTTGTTGGCTAATATCGCCATCCAAATATTCATGCATATATTCAACTACATGCTCTGGACACTGCTTCATAGAAATGACCTCCTACAAATCCCCCAACTGCTTACGTAATGCTTCGCGTCCTCTATGAACACGTGTTTTCACTGTTCCTAAAGGAATGTCGAGAATATCACTAATTTCTTGCAGGGATAACTCCTCAATATACTTTAAAATAATGACCGCACGATACTTATCCGGCAAGCGACTAATTTCATATTGAATGCGCTCTTGTAGCTCCATGCGTTCAAGTTCTTCCTCTGGTAACGGTTCATCCACAGCAAGCTGTGAATACATATCTAACCCTTCCGTCCCAGGTACTTCCGCGTCTAAATAATAATCCGGTTTTTTCTTACGAATACGGTCAATACATAGATTCGTTGCGATACGATATAGCCATGTAGAAAATTTTCGTTTTTGATCATACGTGTGCAGATGAATATAAGCTTTAATAAAAGCTTCCTGTGCCGCATCTTCTGCTTCTTCTTTATTGCCAAGCATGCGGTAGCATACTTGATGTAAGCTTTGTTGATAAAGGCTCACAATATCCGCGTATGCACTTTGATCACCTTTAAGTACTTGTTTAATTCTTTTGTTGATTAACGGATCCATTGTGATGTCCTTTCCACCTTCGCTTGTTTAATATACGGATAACTTTTTAAAAGGTTTCATTTTTTCATACAAGTTGCTCTCCCATTAATGAGCCAAGCAATGTAACTGCAACCTCAGCAGTTCGATTACGCTCATCCAAAATCGGATTCACTTCTACTAATTCAAGCGAGGTAATAAGATTTGAATCTTGTAGCATTTCCATCGCTAAATGACTCTCACGATATGATAATCCTCCTGGCACTGGTGTTCCTACTCCAGGCGTATACAATGGGTCAATACCATCTAAATCTAGAGACAAATGCACACCGTCCACATGCTGACCTTCTAAATGAATAATAGCTTCTTGCATCACCGCAGTCATCCCTAAACGATCCACATCATGCATCGTATACACTTGAATTCCATGCTCACGAATAAATTGCTTCTCACCTTCATCAATTGAACGTGCGCCAATCAATACGACATTCTCCGGCTTCACTTTCGGAAAATCTCCTTGAATAGCGGTTAATACCTTCGCACCATACCCCATGGCAACTGCTAATGGCATGCCATGAATATTTCCACTAGGTGATGTTTCCTCTGTATTCATATCTGCATGTGCATCATACCAAATAACGCCTAGGTTTTCATAGTTTTCAGCCAAACCTGCAAGTGTTCCAATAGCAATACTGTGATCACCACCTAGCACTACTGGAAACATTCCTTTTTTCACAATAGCATTTACTTCGCCCGCTAATCTTTTTGAAATGTCCACTACACCATCTACATTTTTTAATGTCGGATGAATTTGATTATGAAACTTCTTATCAATATGTAAATCGCCTAAATCTTCAACATGATGACCCAAATTTTCTAAGCGCTCAATCGCTCCAGCATAACGTAATGCACTTGGTCCCATATCTACCCCACGTCGGTTTTGTCCAAAATCTGAAGGTACACCAATAACTGCGATATTCAACGTTTTCATAATCAATTCCTCCTGTATGCGTTTTCATTATTATTATACAGAAAAAAATCCTCATATGATAAAAATTACCATACAAGGACTTATATTCTTTGAACACAATTATTTATTATACTTATCTTTCAAATCTGCTACCTTTTCTTGTGCTTCACCTTTAGCTTTATCTAATTTACCTTCAGCTTGAAGTTTCGCATTATCTGTAGCATTCCCTACTTGATCTTTCACTTCACCTTTAGCTTTGTTAACGCCTGCTTTTAGTTTATCTGAGAACTCTGACATATAAATAAAACCCTCCTAAAAAAATTTAATTTATACAAACACAATATATGTATTCCCTTTATTTATTATTTAAAACAAAAAAACTTCCTCACATATGCGTGAAGAAGTTTGTTATGAGTCATGCAGGATTCGAACCAGCGACCCTCTGATTAAAAGTCAGATGCTCTACCAACTGAGCTAATGACT
>ERZ808028.1510-NODE-1510-length-13778-cov-5.246624_pt1 | contig 13778 bp, 11 predicted proteins | sample MGYA00380184_ERZ808028 | MGnify/ENA primary metagenome ERZ808028 (study PRJEB31490, sample SAMN06133397) | mouse gut metagenome | isolation source: J8_1 | host: mice | place: China: Chengdu | collected 2015-05 ...
CACGATTCCAGTTGTTTCATCGCTTCCCTATACATATTCATCACCTTCTCCGCAGTCTTCCTGCCTCTCCTATTATACCCCATTATACATCTTTATACAATTTTAATCACCTTTTTCAAAGGACTTTTTCCCATATGTACACATTTTCCAAATAACATTCTTTTTTATAATCACATTTTCATGACAACTTTTGCATCCAGCAAAAACCTATTGCTTTACTATTTCTATCGGGGCGTACTAAGCAAGGGCAGCTACACTGTTGACAGATACCGGAGCCTCAGACTCAAAAAAAGGTTTTGCCAAGCACTATCTTTGCAGGCAGCTTCCATCTGCTCCAAATCTGTGGTATCATACAAAAAGGCGGGGCAACCCCGATTTACCCCGTAAAGAGCCCGAAAAGGAAACGTAATACAGGCAGTTTCATGTAAAGCTGTCAAAGAAAATCAGCATCAGGGACTGCAGATTGTGATAAGGGCAGTCAAAATACACAGGGAGGTTAACATGACGAATCAATTAAAGATCGGCTTAATGGGAGCCGGAAATATCGCCGGCATGATGGCGAAGACAGTAAATGGTATGGAGGACGTATCTCTTTATGCGATCGCTTCCAGAACAGAAGAGAAGGCAAAGTCTTTTGCGGATAAATATGGTGTGGAAAAGGCATATGGTTCCTATGAAGCGATGCTGCAGGATGAGAATGTGGATCTGGTTTATATTGCCACACCCCATTCGGAACACTATGAAAACGCAATGCTGTGCATCAAACATAAAAAGCCTGTATTATGTGAAAAAGCATTTACGGTGAATGCAAAGCAGGCAAAAGAAGTGCTGGAATATGCTGAAAAGGAAAAAGTCTTTGTCACGGAAGCCATCTGGACGAGGTACATGCCCATGGTCGGCATGATAAAAGAAGCATTGGAGCAGGGGCTGATCGGAAAACCCAGAATGCTTTCCGCAAATTTAAGCTATTCTCTGGAGCATGTGCAGAGGTTGTATGACCCTGCGCTGGCAGGGGGAAGTCTGTTGGATCTGGGTGTTTATCCGATCAACTTCGCATCGATCTTCTTTGGAACAGAGATTGAAAAAGTGTCTTCCTTCTGTACTTATGCGGAGACAGGCGTGGATAAGCAGGAGACGATCACGATCCAGTATAAGGACGGCAGGGTGGCCTCCCTGACCGCTTCCCATTGCTGCATCGGTGACAGAAAAGGCATCATACAGGGAACAGAGGGCTTTATAGTCATTGAGAATATCAATAATTATGAAAGCTTTACCGTGTATGACAAGGGGCGCAATAAGATCCTCTATAAAGAGGCGCCAAAGCAGATCACAGGTTACGAGTACGAGGTGGAAGCCTGTATAAAAGCGCTGCGGGAAGGCGCACTGGAATGCCCGGAGATGCCTCATGCGGAAACGATCCGTGTGATGGAATTTATGGATGAGCGGAGAAAAGAGTGGGGGATCGTGTACCCTTTTGAGCAGCAAGGCTGATAATACTGACGATCGGCAAAAGCATTCGCGAAATATAGCTATTATATTGCTCCATGCTTAGATACTCATGGTCAATATGATGACCTGATACTGACGTAAAAGCATTCTGGTATTTATACCCGCATATAACCAACTCAGAAAGGACAACTCTCCCATGAAAACCGTCATCGCCATCGATTCCTTCAAAGGCAGCCTCACCTCCATAGAGGCCGGAAATGCCGTCAAAAAAGGCATTCTGAATATTCTCCCTGATACGGAAGTCATCGTAAAGCCGCTCGCCGACGGCGGGGAAGGCACTACCGAGGCCCTTGTGGAAGGACTTGGCGGAGAGATGGTCCGGATTAATGTCCACGGCCCGTTGGAAACTCCCGCGACGGCCGGTTACGGCATGATCCCCGGGACAAATACCGCCATCATGGAAATGGCATCCGCCGCGGGCATTACCCTTGTCGGAAAAGATAAGCGTCCTTTAGACGCGACAACCTACGGTGTGGGGGAGATGATCGCGGACGCCGTAAGGCGGGGCTGCAGGGATTTTATCATCGGCATCGGCGGCAGCGCCACCAACGATGGCGGTGTCGGTATGCTGACCGCGCTGGGCTATGAATTTCTGGATAAAGACGGACAGCCTGCAGGCATCAGTGCCCGCGTACTCGGGAATATTGTTTCCGTGCGGACAGACAATGTTTTGCCGGAACTGAGAGAATGCCGCTTTCAGATTGCATGTGATGTGACAAACCCTCTCTGCGGCACAAACGGTGCAACCTATATTTACGGCCCTCAAAAAGGCGTTACGGAAAAAATGAAAGCCGATCTGGACCGCAGCATGGCAAATTTTGCGCAGGTGACCCGACGCTGCACCGGGACAGACTATACAGATCATGAAGGCGCAGGCGCCGCCGGCGGTCTCGGTTTCGCATTTTTAAGCTATCTGCAGGCGGAACTGCGGCCGGGAATCCGGCTCGTCATGGATGCCGTAAAGATGGAAGAAGCTATAGAAGGCGCCGATCTGGTCTTTACCGGTGAAGGACGCCTTGACCACCAGTCAGCCATGGGAAAAGCGGTGACCGGCATCGCGAAACTGGCAAAAAAACACGGCGCGACAGTGATCGCCCTTGCCGGTGCAGTCACTGATGGCGCCGATGAATGTAATCAACATGGCATTGATGCTTTTTTCCCGATCCTACGCCGGATCACCACACTGGACGAAGCAATGGACCCCGACACCGCAAAACAGAATCTCACAAAAACCACAGAACAGATCATCCGTCTGATCGCTGCCGTTAAATATATTTAGAAAATTATAGCCCCGTAGGGTTTTACAGCAGACGGCAAATATTTTTTCGTTTGCTATAAGAACGCGGACACGATCGGGATCGTTATAACTGACAGCAGTGTCGTTATGATACACCCTTTGGTGCACTCTATCGCATCGGCGCCGCTGTCCGCCGCCAGCATAACGGCAGTAGTCCCTACCGGCATTGCTATCATCAGCACAAATACCCCTTCCACCATGGAAGGCCACGGCAAGAGCCTGAACAAAAGCGCCGCCACGATCGGGATCACCAGCATTTTGACCGCCGCAAATGCATAAACCCTCCTGTCCAGGAAAAATTCCTTCTTACCGCCCTGCGCCACAGAAGCGCCGATCAATATCATCGAAAGAGGTACCGCCGCATTTCCCACATAGTCAAAAAAGGTGCAGACGCTCCCGGGCATGACTACTCCGGTCGCAAATATGGTGATCGTTATCACACAGGCGATCACACCCGGATTGACCAGCTTCCTCCACAGTCCTCCCTTTGCTGCCTCTTCATCGTTCTGTGCATTATTGCTGTTCTGCGCCTCGCCGCCTTTCGCCGCCAGATACACTCCATATGTATAAAAAAGCAGGTTATATCCCAGATTATAAAAGGCAATGAGGAGCATGGATTCTTTTCCGAAAATACTGGAGATCACCGGAATTCCCATGAATCCCACATTGGAAAAAACCATCATCAGCTGATAAAGACTGTGATGCTCCTTCTTTGCCCGCAAAAGAGAAGCGACCGGCCCGCCGAGAAGGATCAGAATTCCATAGTAAACAACGACCAATATCAGCGTCTGTAAGAGCATGCTGCCCTCAAGACGCGCCCCTCCACCCAGAACACCGTTGATCATAAGGCAGGGATTCAGCACATTGACCACTATTTTCGACATTTTACTGCAGGCATTATCGTCCAGCCATCTGATCCTGAATACGATAAATCCCACCAGCATCATGGCAAGCAGCACCAGCATCTGTTGAATTATCACAAATATATCCATTTCGGCACATTTCCTCTTCTCTATTTTTCCTTCACAGTTATCTCATATTTCAGGACAAATTTCAAGGGTGTATAAGAATTTTCTTATACACCCCTCATCTTTCAAAAACCTTTTTATGCCTGATAATAACCGTTATTAAAATTTCCGTTTACGTTCGGCTCCACAGGCGGCTTGATCGCCTGATAAAATTGCACAAATGTCGCCTCCATATAAGGCCCCACATAGAGTATCGCCAGACCGCAGGTAATACAACACAAAAGTAGCCAGAGAATAAATGACAGCCCCAGCACAAAATAATCCATCTTATGTCCGTCCATCATAGCAATGCTCTCATCCAGCGCCTCCTTTGCGCTCATCTCCGGATGTTCCGCCAGAATATAATATGCCTGAGAGTAACTGATCGCCTTGATGATCCCCGGCACGATAAAAAGCAGGCTCCATAAAAATGTGAATATGGATATCAGAAGCGTCAGCACCAGCGCATCCGTAAACCGCTTAAATCCGCTGAACAATACGTTCACATCCGGCGCATACCCTATTGTCAGATTCAGGTAAACATATGCCGAACCGAGGGTCAGCGGTCCTGTTATACATATTGATGCAATAGAACCTACATAGGGAATTATACTACATACCCCCGTTAGTGCAGATACAATAACCATGCAGACGATCAGCATCCCCATATTCCCGCTCATCGTCTGCTTTGCCCGCGATTTTAATTCCGCTCTGTCGATCATTCCGTTTTCTCCCTTCTTCTCACCGAAACAGCCATTTCATACTGTTCCTTATGGCGTTTTTCCACCAGTTTCCTTTCATAACCTATCGTTCCGTGGTCATGCCAAGGATCATTAAAATAGTAATTTTCCTCATCGTACCCCACAAGCAGCATGCAGTGCTCATTGGAGCGCCATTCAAAAATCTCCCCTGTATCCGCCACGATCCATTCCGGTCCCGCATAGGTCTCTTTCAGATCGATGCTCGCCCAATATATGACAGGTATGTCATAATCTATATACTCCCGCAGCAGCACTTCCGCCGCCGCACCACTCAGATCCACCGCTTCCCATACCTTCAGGTCTTCGGTATCGCCCCTTCCGGATTCAGCTGCTTTCTCCCCGTGGCCTGAACCTTTTACCGGTTCGCTTTCCGCCTTTTTCCTTAACGCATCCAGCGGTTTTCCCTGAAGAACTCTCCCCAGCGCCTTTTTGATCACCGGCGCATAACATCCCATAGACTGATCATCGGCGGGATCCCCGACAAACACCCTGCGGGGATCTGCGCCATATAACCTTCCGTCCTTTTCAAAAAGAGGTTCTTTCTCCAGATAGCGATCCACAAACTGCCCCACGGAAATATCCACGCCCAGATATTGCAGCAGCATTACCGTTGAAACGCTCTCACAGCCTGTCGGCCACTCTTTAGTCTGGTCAATATAGGGAACTTTTATCAGCTTCATACCGACTCTTTCGACTCTTTCCCATCATAATATTTCTTGATGCCGAGGATCGCCGCCACCAGGATCAGCGCGCTGAGCACCAGCGTGATCAGCCAGTTCTTGCAGATACCTGCAATGATATAGCCGACTACGCAGACTGCTGCGACCACCATCGCATACTGCATCTGCGTCTGTACATGGTTGATATGGTTGCTCTGGGCGCCTGCCGAAGACATGATCGTCGTATCGGAGATCGGGGAAACATGATCGCCGCAGACCGCTCCCGCCAGTACTGCGGAAACCGCGATGACCATCATCCTCTCATCCGCCGTCTTAAACATCTCTACCACGATCGGCACAAGGATCGCAAAGGTTCCCCATGAGGTCCCTGTGGAAAACGCAAGAAACAGCGCCACGCCGAACATGATCGCCGGGATGAAGATGCTCGCTGTCGCGCTCGCACCCACCGTGCCGTTCACAAACTCGCCGATGCCCAGATTATCGCCCATGCCCTTCAGGGTCCATGCGAAAGTCAGGATCAGGATCGCCGGCACCATCAGCTTACAGCCCTCCGCCAGGGAGTTCATAAATTCCTTGAAGGTGATGACTTTTCTCGGCAGATACAAAACCGCCATAAAGATAACGGTTACCGTTGTCGCAAAAATAAGGCTTATCTCCGCATCGCAGTTGGCGAAGGCATCGATAAAGTTCTCCGCGCCGCCCAGAATACCGGTATAGATCATGCCGAACACCGCGGAAGCAATGAGCACCGCCACAGGGAGTACCAGATCCATCACCCTGCCGTTTTTATTTCCCTCCTCATCCGCCTCTTCCATACCCTTGAACTCCTCCGCGCCGGAAGTAAACAGATCGCCTTTTGCCGCATTTTTCTCATGCTTTTTCATCAGGCCGAAATCCAGATTCAGGCCGATCACGAGGCATACCATCAAAAGCGTTAAGAGCGCATACAGGTTAAACGGGATCGTGCTTAAAAACAGCTGGAACCCTGTCAGGGAACTGTTCTCCGGCACATAGGAATTTACCGCCGCCGCCCAGCTTGAGATCGGTGCAATGATGCAGACCGGCGCTGCCGTCGCATCGATGATATAGGCAAGTTTCGCCCTCGAAACCTTATACTTATCTGTCACGGGACGCATAACAGAGCCCACCGTCAGACAGTTAAAATAGTCATCCACAAAGATCAGCACTCCCAGGCCGGTCGTCGCAAAAAGCGCGCTCTTTTTCGACTTGATCTTCCCGATCGCCCAGTTCCCGTAGGCCCTCGATCCGCCGGATTTCTGCATCAGCACAATGATCATGCCGAGCAGCACATCGAAAATAATAATGTTCAGGTTCATACTTCCCGTCATTGTCGTAAACAGGGTCTCAAAAGTCCCCCAGGGCTGAAATCCCGCCGTGAACAGCGCCCCCAACAGCACCCCCACAAACAGGGAAGAATACACCTCCTTCGTAATAAACGCCAGCAGGATCGCCACTATGGGCGGCACCAGCGACCACCATGTACCATACATTTTTTCATCTCCTCCATCTTAGTTCCGCATTTTATTTTTTATGTAAAAGCTAGTTTCTCGTACTCCGCAACCGGCATCGGTTTGGCGAAATAATAGCCCTGTACATACTCGCACCCCACACTGCTCAAAAATTCCACCTGTTCTTTCTCCTCTACCCCTTCCGCAATGACAGGCAGATTAAGATCCTTTGCAAGCCGGATCACATTTGCAACAATGCTCTCGCTTCTCTTCTGGTTTTCGCTGCCGGTGGCAGTCATAAATTTCATATCCAGCTTCAGGATATCAACGGCAATGTCTTTTAACACATTCAGAGAGGAATAACCGCTTCCGAAATCATCCATCAGTATTTTAAACCCGTAATTCTGTAATTCCTGCATCGCCTTTTTGATTGCTTCCGGATTATCCGTGTAGGCGCTCTCTGTCAGCTCCAGCTGGAACAGCTCCGGCGGCACTTCATATTTTACTGTCAGGTCATGGATCTCCTCCACGATCCTCGGATTGTACATGCTGACTCTTGAAATATTGACCGAGATCGGCGCCGGCCTGATCCCGCGGTCCAGCCAGCTTCTGATCAGCTTACAGGACTGTTCCCACACATAATAGTCCAGTTTCATGATCAGCCCGTTTTTCTCGAAAACAGGAATGAACTTCCCCGGCGAGATCATGCCATCCGGCGTCAGCCACCGCACCAGCACCTCAGCTCCCCTGAGCCTGTAGCCGGCAAGCCCGTATTTGGGCTGCAGATAAAGGACAAACTGCTCCTCTTTCATCGCCCGCTCCATTTCGCTGACAATGCTCTGAGCCTCCTGTATGCTTCTCCCCATACTCTCAGTGTAGACATAATAGTTTTGAATATAACTTCCCTTGCATTCCTTGGAGGCCAGCTTCGCATGGTCTATCATATCCGTAATGGAAACCGTTTTATCCTCCACATAATACACACCCATATTCGCCAGAATATTATAATCCCTCTGATAAACCTGGAAGTCTTTCTGGAACCAGTCCATTATTTTCTGGATACACTCACTCTCTGCCGCAGGCGTACAGATACAAAACGCATCCGCCTCAATACGGCAATAGGTCATACGCTCTTCGTGTTTTGCCATTTCACGCAGCAGGTCCGCAATATGGCAGAGCAGTTTATCTCCTTCCCGTCTGCCGAATACACTGTTATACACCTGGAACTGGTAAATATCGAAATGCAGTATCATAAAATCCTTATCCGGATTTTCTTTGAGCATCTGTTTCGTCCGGTTCACAAACATATTCTGTATATAAATACCGGTCAATGTATCAAACTGCTCCTGATAGCGGAGCTTTCTGAGTGCATACAGTTCGCTTCTCTCAATAACATTCTTTACCCTGAATTTGATGATCTGGGCGTTATAAGGTTTTTTGATAAAATCCCATGCGCCATATTCCAGACACTTTACTTCACTTTCCGAATCAGACTGGCTGGTGGATACGATGACCGGGATATTGGCAAATTCCGCAGACGATGAATACACCTCCAGAAACTGATAACCGTCCATTTCCGGCATGATCAGATCCGTGATCACCGCAGACACAGAATTTTTCGGATTCCGCAAAATCTCCAGCGCTTCCTGCCCGTTTTCCGCCTCCAATACCTGATAGGTATCTTCCAGTATCGTCACCAGCAACGCTCTGTTTATCTCATTGTCTTCCACTATCAGAACCGTATTTTCCATATAAAGCTGCTCCTTTACTTCACCAAAAAAGTATTCTGCTGAAAATCTCCATACGTATTCTTTATGATAGCAAATTAGCAACGCAAAAGCAACATTGATATACAAAAAAACAGGTAAAACTGATAATATATTCAAGCAGGCCCCCGGGCTTTTTATGCCCGGGAGCCTGCCGCGTATCCGGGATACGCTAAACTAAGGGATATTAGGAATAGGCTTTATTCAACATCCTGAAGCGCCTCGTAGTCTTCCTCCCCTGTGCGGACTTTGACTACTTTCAGCACGTTGTAAACAAATATTTTTCCGTCGCCGATATGGCCCGTGTACAGCGCTTTTTTCACGGCTTTGATCACGTTTTCCACCGGGATCTTGCTGACGATCACTTCCACTTTGATCTTCGGCATCAGCGTCGCGTCCATCTCAACGCCGCGGTAGTATTCTCCCGCGCCTTTCTGGATACCGCAGCCCATCACCTGCGTCACCGTCATGCCCGTCACACCCAGCTCATTTAACGCCTTCTTCAGCGCATCAAACCGCGCCAGTTTTGCAATAATAGAAACTTTATGCATGCCGGTGTTGAAGATCGGCACACCGTTGGCATCCGTCTCGCTGCTCGTAGCCACTACGGGGATTGCCCTGTCTACTTTGAGGCTTCCCGCCTTCTCGTAATCGCTCTCGCCCAGATCCGTATTTTCATTGACATCCATCGTTGTCGCGGACATATCCGTGATCGCGAAGCCGGAATATGCACTGGGCAGGCCGTGCTCCGTCGCATCCAGGCCGATGATCTCCTCCTCCTCCGATACTCTGAGCCCAAGCGTTGCCTTGATCAGCAGGAACGCAAGCGTTATCGTGACAAGCGTCCAGCCGGCCACCGCCGCAAACCCGATCAGCTGCAGCCCCATCAGCTCAAAACCGCCGCCGTAAAACAGCCCTGTCAGTTCTTCACCCGCCGCATTCGCTATGGAATAGCCCGGCGCTGTGTTTGTCGCAAAAAGGCCGACCGAAAGGGTTCCCCAGATACCGTTCAAGCAATGTACCGCGATGGCGCCCACCGGATCATCCACGCGCAGCTTGTGATCCAGAAACCATACGCCGAATACTACCAAAAGTCCTGCCACCGCGCCGATCACAATAGCGCCGAAAGCATCCGTCACATCACAGGGAGCCGTGATCGCCACAAGCCCTGCTAAAGAAGCGTTCAGACACATGGAAACATCGGGCTTTCCGTACTTGATCCAAGTAAAGACCATGCACGTCACCGTTGCGACAGCCGGCGCGATCGTCGTCGTCACAAAGATGGAGCCGAGCTGTTCCACTGTTGTTGCAGCTGCGCCGTTGAAACCGTACCAGCCCAGCCACAAAATAAATACGCCGAGACAGCCGATCGGCAGGTTGTGTCCGGGAAACGCGTTTACCTTTACGATCTTCCCGTCTTTATCCTTTCCGAACTTACCGATACGGGGGCCGAGCATCTTCGCGCCCACCAGAGCGGAAATGCCACCTACCATATGTATCGCACAGGATCCCGCAAAATCATGGAATCCCATCTGTGCCAGAAACCCGCCTCCCCAGATCCAGTGCGCTTCTATCGGATAGATCAAAGCGGAGATGATTCCCGAATAAACACAGTAAGAGATAAATTTCGTCCTCTCAGCCATAGCGCCCGAAACGATCGTCGCCGTCGTCGCACAGAATACCAGGTTAAACACAAAATTGGACCAGTCAAAGCTTTCATAAGCCGTAAAGATATCGAACCCCGGTTTACCGATCAGCCCGAACATATCCTCGCCCAGCAAAAGCCCGAAACCGATCAGGATAAACACCACCGTGCCGATACAGAAATCCATCAGGTTCTTCATCAGGATGTTTCCCGCGTTCTTGGCTCTTGTGAAGCCCGTCTCCACCATGGCGAAGCCGGCCTGCATCCAGAATACCAGTGCGGCGCCGATCAGAAACCAGACGCCGAATATCTGACCATTCATTACACTCATAATTTCTTCTGTCATAATACTCCCTCTTTTCTGATTTTCTCTGCGTAACCTTACGTATTTACGGAAACCTACAAGTCCGCAAACTCTCTTCTGTTTGCTGTACTGCCTCCTGATAAGCAGCGGTTCCTTCCTTATCTGCAGGTTTTCCTTCACGGTATTTTACGCATTCTGTCATAATTTTGCATTTCCGGGCAGCCGGCTTTCACCCATGTGCAATTTTTGAATCATACAACGAAAAAGGCGCCCTGAGATCTTTTCTCAAAGCGCCTTTGCCTTTGTTAACCGCAAGTCTAGCACCATATTTTTCCGCTGTCAACACCGTTTTCACAATTTTGTTAGATGTTCCAAACTTTTCTTTATAATTTTTTTATCTTTGTCAAACTTTACTACGATGCCGCCGCTCACACCCTATGATCATTATACAGATTTTACCGCAGTTCCCTGACCTCCGCTTTATTTTCATATTTCTTATAGCCTTACACAGTATAAATTATATACTGTTTTGTCCAGCATTATCTCTTCTTCATACCGGAAGCCCAGTTTACAGCATAATCTTTTCGACGCCGTATTCTCCGGATGCATCAGTGCCCTCACCCGCTCAAAGCCGAGCTCATCCCTTCCGTACGCCAGTATCTCCCTGCATACTTCTGCGGCAATGCCCTGCCTCTGCCATTTTTTTCCAATCACATAACCCAGTTCAGGTTCTTCAAACCCTTCCCGCATGGAAAGCCCTGCCCTGCCGATCACCTCGCCGGTTTCCTTCAGGCAGACTGTCCACATGCCGAAGCCATAAAAACCATAAACCTTTTCTATATAGTCCCTGATATACTGCTTCTCTTCCTCCTTATCCTCAAAAAGATCCTCCATATAGGCGGTGATGCTCTCGTCACTGTAGATCCGGTAAAAACTGTCCACATCCTCCGGCACAGTCTCCCGCACAAGGCATCTTTCCGTCTCGCAGATATCCCAGGGCAGCCCCCGATATCTCCGCCATATTCTCTCAAGATACCTCTCATCCAGATCATCTATATCTGTCACGGCGTAGGGAATCCCCGAAAAATCTCCTGCTGCAGCGCTCCTTCGCCCCCCGGACAGCACCGCCGCCACCGCCATATGAAACCTCCTGCAGATCCGGGCAAGCTCCGGACTGTCTGTGAGGATCAGAAAATCATCCAGAATATCCCTCGGGGTTTCTCTGAACAGGATTTCCAATTTTCGCAACTCTTCCGTATTTAATTCTTCTTTCAATATTATTTTTTTGATCAACGCAATATCCCTTTACGAAAAGCACTTTTTATCATAATATAAATTATATCATATACTTTACAGAAAGGAAGTATCACATATGGCACAAAATCCAATCGTAACTTTTACCATGGCAGACGGCGGTGTGATCAAGGCCGAACTCTATCCTGAGATCGCACCTGTTTCCGTAAACAACTTTATTTCCCTGATTCAAAAAGGGTTCTATGACGGTCTGATCTTTCACCGCGTCATCAAAGGCTTTATGATCCAGGGCGGCGATCCGAACGGCACAGGCACCGGCGGTCCCGGGTACAGTATCCCCGGCGAGTTCGCGATCAACGGCTTTGAGAATGATCTGAAGCATACAGAAGGCGTCCTTTCCATGGCGCGCTCCATGCATCCCGACTCAGCGGGATCACAGTTCTTCATCATGCACAAGACAAGCCCGCACCTGGACGGCCAGTACGCGGCATTTGGAAAAGTAATTGAAGGTATGGATGTGGTGAATAAGATCGCTGAGACAGCTACCGATTACTCCGACAGGCCACTTAATGATCAGGTAATGCAGAGCGTTACCGTGGATACTTTCGGCGTGGAATACCCTGAACCGGAGAAGCTTTAAAGCTTCTCCGGAAAAGTATGATCCGATGCTGCTTGGTATCGGTCAGGCCATGATTGTTCCTGGTATAGGCGTTGCCCGGAACGCATTGACATTCCGGTCCATAATCACCTGCTGTTCGCTTCCCGAATCAAGCACAGTATTTTGAACAGATTCTTTCTCTGCAAAAACCGCAATTACGTCAAGCGGCGTCGCGTTTTTTGCTGACAGCAGCGCTTCAACCTGCATGGAGAAACAGGAATCTCCCTCCTTAGCTGCCGGCGCCGGTTCCATTGCAACGATATGATTTCCGTTTATATAGTTCCCTTTCCCGGCGGCCAGATGTATTATAACCGGCGAAGCGCCGGCAGGCCTGATGTATTCTTTTTCCAGAAACTCCGAGATGTGATTAGTCGTCACCGTATTATTGTCACCATTTATATAGATCAAACCATATCTGTCGTCCTGCCCGTTGTCATGCATCTGCATGGGCGGCCAGGGTTCATGATCCCGCAAAATATGGTTGGACGATATCAGATTCTCGGAAGAATCCCTTTCCAGCACGATCATCCCGGGATAGAAAGAATGAAGCCTGTTGCCCGTGATGGAGGATCGCATCACTCTGTCAAAGAATACACTGCTCGCCCCCCGCGGAAAGATATTGTTTGCCGCCACTAAAAGTGCCCCAAAATTCTGCGCATAGAGGGAGTAGCCTTTGTAACCCGCGCCGAAAAAATTGTCAGTCACTTTTGAAGCCTGTCCCCATCCTCTGAGTTCCACACAGTTGCCGCATTCTGCAATAAAGTTATCATGTATGCTCAATGCATCCGCATGATAAATCGTAAGGCCGTGCTCCAGATAAACGATTCCCATTCCGGTAATTCGAAAGGAATCGTGGGGACATGCAACATAGATTCCCGTCTTACCATTTACATAACTGTTTTCAGGATTCTCATCTCCGAAACCGTCATCCATAAAATGCAGGCCGTCTATACAGAAATCGGCAAACTCTACGGAACTCAGTCTCGGGTTCCCGCTGCGATTGACGTAAAAGGCTGCCCCGGCGGACTCTTCTTCCCCTGCTTTCGGCATAAGATCCACAAGGATACGGCTTCCGCCCGGCCACAGCTCATGGAGATCTTTCCACTCTTCCCTCGGCACATTAAAACGGATGCTGGAAGATGTAAAACCATGTCCTGCTCCCATGATTTTCAGATAGCTGATATCAATTACCACCTGTGTTTTCAGATGATAGTCCCCCGGGGGGAGATAGATTACCGCCCCCGGTTTTCCTCCCTCCCGGATATCAGATTCCACCTGCCTGCTTTTGATATCCGCCAGAATGCTGTTGATCACTTCCCCGACATCCTCATACGGATCTCCTGTCCGCCACTGCGTCACATCATAATAGTTTCTGCCTGCCATAAATCAATCCCCCTCTCCGTCGGCATAACACTCTTTTATGCCGTA
>ERZ808028.1512-NODE-1512-length-13765-cov-5.136105_pt1 | contig 13765 bp, 14 predicted proteins | sample MGYA00380184_ERZ808028 | MGnify/ENA primary metagenome ERZ808028 (study PRJEB31490, sample SAMN06133397) | mouse gut metagenome | isolation source: J8_1 | host: mice | place: China: Chengdu | collected 2015-05 ...
TCAATTAAAACTTGTCCACTTGTCGGCTTTTCCAAAGCGTTAATCATACGCACAAGTGTGCTTTTACCGGCACCGCTAAAACCGATAATCCCAAAAATTTCACCGTCGTTAATAGTTAAGTTACAATTTTTAACTGCATGAATATCATTATTTTTTGAATTAAAGGTTTTGGTTAGATTTTGTATTTCAATCATTGAGCCACCTCCTGTATAAATAAAAAACTCGCCCTTATAATAAGGACGAGTGTATCTCGTGTTACCACCTTAATTCGCTAGTTTCTCACAAAACTAACCTCATCAAGTACGCCTTATTCAAGGTACATACTCTATCGCTGTAACGTGCGCTTACGTTGTCATTTAAAGGCAAGCCATTCGATGACACAACTCCAGAACCATTTTCACGAAGTAATTATCTTTATCCCTTTTCACCGCTCGGGACTCTCTTTGAAAGTTTTCCTTGTTACTTTTTCCTTCATAGTTTTTATTTTACAAACTTTAGTGTACACGCTTTAAATCTAAATGTCAAACAGATTTTAAAATAATTTGTGAATTTTATTGTAATTGATAACTAGTGCGTGTACTTATCCTAAAAAGATGATATTAAATAATTATTCGACAATCTGACTTTTCATTTCTGATTTGAAAGTGATTTATATTTGAAAAAGGATATATAAATGGTCTTTCACTAATGACAGTAAGGCTATATTTTCTTATTCATAGGCAATATAGTTATAAATCCAAGCCTTTTGATGTTTTCAAGGTGCATTCTTGTCTAGTTTATATTATAATAAGAAAAAGAATAGGAGATAATATATGAAGAAATTATGGTTGTTTTTATGTGCGATAAGCTTATGTGGCTGTCAGTCTTCAAATATTCATGTATGTAAGATGACAGAGGGTAATTATAAATGGGAAGTTGAGTATCACACAAATGATGCCAATGAGGTTGTTTCAATGAAACAGACAGTAGAAATTCAGGCAGACGACGCTAAGGAATTAGAGGAAAGTTTAGCGGTTTTAGATGAGATTTTTGAAGAATATGTGGAAAGTTATGGCAAGGCTTGTCATTTAGAAAAAACACAGCAAGAACTAGTTGCTAAAAGAGTTTTGAGCGTAGATGCTAGCAAGCTTACTTTTAAACAAAGAGAGATGATGAGTTTGGAAAAAGATGCAGAGTATATTATCATGCAGTTAGAACATGCAGGATATACGTGCAAGTAGGAGGTAAAGCAAGTGAATGATGATATTATAGTTGCGATTGCGACATCAAGACAAGAAGCGGCGATTTCAATAATTCGTTTAAGTGGAAAAGGCTGTATCGAATTTGTGAGTGAAATGTTTACAGGGAATATTATTCATAAATCAAGTCATACGATTACTTATGGTTATATTGTCGATGAAGATAAGAAAATAGATGAAGTATTAGTTAATATTTATCGCGCCCCACGTACATTTACCGCAGAAGATATGGTGGAGATCAACTGCCATGGCGGTATTTATATTACAAATCGGATTTTGTCTTTATGCTTAAAGCGGGGTGCAAGAATGGCGGAGCATGGTGAATTTACCAAACGAGCTTTTCTTAATGGAAGAATTGACTTAGCTCAAGCTGAATCAGTTGCTGATATGATTAGTGCTCAAACGGATTTAGCAAGTAACTTAGCTTTAAAAGGCATTTCCGGACGGGTTTCTAAAATGATTGTGGAATTGAAGGAAGCTCTGATTCAGATTATTACGCAGATAGAAGTTAATATTGATTATCCTGAATATGATGATGTAGAGGAGTTAACCGCAAGTAAATTATTACCATTGACAGAGCATTTTGAAGAACGCATTGAAAAGATTTTGAAAAACGCACACAATGGGCAGTTAATAAAAAACGGTATTAAGACAGCTATTGTGGGAAGACCGAATGTCGGTAAATCGAGTTTATTAAATGCTTTATTGGAAGAAGAAAAAGCTATCGTTACAGATATTGCGGGAACAACTCGTGATATTATTGAAGGGCAAATCAATTTAGATGGTATTATGCTTCAGCTGATTGATACAGCCGGTATCCACGAAACAGATGATGTGGTAGAAAAGATTGGGGTAGAGCGTTCTTTAAAAGCTGCCAAGGAAGCACAATTAGTTCTTTTGGTTTTAGATGGTTCAGAACCTTTACGCCAAGAGGATCGAGAGCTTTTGAATTTAACAAAAGATATGCAACGCATCATTCTAATTAACAAGAGTGATTTAGGTTGTCAGTTAGATATAGAAGGACTAAAAATCAGTGCTAAAGATGGGCATATCGAAGCTTTGCAGCAGCAAATTATTCAAATGTTTGAGATTGGTGATTTAAGAAGTCACGATCAAGTTTACTTATCTAATTTAAGGCATATTCAGTTGATGGAGCAGTGTTTAACAAGTGTGAAAAAAGCAAAAATAGCCATGAAAGATGGTGTGCCGGTTGATTTAATTGTTGTGGATCTATATGATGCTTGGTATTGTTTAAAAGAAATTTTAGGTCAAGAGGCTAAAGCTGATTTATTAGATGAATTATTTAGTCGTTTCTGTATCGGTAAATAAGAAAAACTAAGGAGATGAAAGGTTAACATAATGAATGAGAGAATGATTCAAAACTTTAAACGCTTTAAGGCTTATACTAAGAAGTTGGCGATTATTTGTTTAGGCGGAAGCGGATTAGCGTTTCTTTTGTTCCCTCAATACTTGTGGATTGGCGGTATATTGTTTGTGGCATCGATTAGCGCCTTTGGGCATTATGCTTATTTAAAAATCAGTATTCATATTTATGAACAAAATCAGAATAAATAAAATATAAAACAGTTTCTTTGTCCGTCTATATGGATTTAGAAACTGTTTTTTATTGGCTTATTTAATTGTCAATTATTATAAGGTAGGTGAGAGGTTATAAATCACAAATACCTATATTTTCACCATACATAGCATACCAATCGGCATTAAAATCATCAACTGCCTTTTCAATGTTTGGATTGGCAAAGACAGCTTTTAAGACATCTACCGGTGCAGTAATGGCATGAGCTCCATAGTTCAATGAATCTTTAACTTGTTGAATACCTTTAAAACTTGCTGCAATAATTTTTGTCTGATAATCATCTAGGGTAATGCGGTGGGCTAATTCTTCAATTAACTCCATTGGATTGCCGCCTAAATTGCCAATTCGGTTGACATAAGGGGCAATGTAATCAGCCTTAGCAGCTAATGCCATATAGGCTTGCATTAAATCATAGACGGCTGTAGCTGTAACATTGATACCCTCATTTTTCAAAATCTTGATGGCTTTAATACCCTCATAAGAAACCGGGACTTTGATATAGACATCGTTATCAATCTCTTTTAAAATGCGGTGAGCTTCTTCAACCATTTGTTCACAGTTTTTAGAAATAACCTGAATGTGCAAACTTCTTTCTTTTCCGATTATTTCACGAATCTGACGCATATGGTTAAAGAAATCTTTTGGGTTGGTCTTTTTAACAATTGATGGGTTACTTGTTACTCCGACAATCGGCATATATTCGATAGCTTCTCTGATTTCATCTAAATTTATTGTGTCAATAATTAATTCCATGGTATTTATCTCCTTTTTATAATGTTTGTTCTGTTCTACCAATAATATCATCTTGTGTTGCTTTTGACAATATGTTAAAGAATGCGGAGTATCCTGCCACACGCACAATTAAATCCTTATGCTTTTCAGGGTGGATTTGAGCATCAATCAATGTTTCTTTAGAAACGACATTGTATTGGACATGATAGCCTTTTAAACGATTAAAGAATGTTCTAATCATCATTTTTAATTTCTGTTTATTTTCTTCACTTGCTAACATTTGAGGTGTTACTTTCTGATTTAGTAAAACACCGCCTGTAATTTCATGGGTTGGCAATTTTGAAACAGTTTTAAATACAGCTGTCGGACCATGCTTATCTTGACTATGTGATGGGGAACACCCTTCTGCTAAAGGTGTATGAGCCTTGCGACCATCAGGTGTTGCCATCGTTCCCGATCCTTGTCCGACATTTGCGGAGATGGAGGAAGTTCCTGCATAGCGGATTCCTCCAATAGGTCCTCTGCCATAACGTGTATTAGGATATTTTTTCATCTCGTCGATATAGCTTTTATAAGCTTCTACAACAAGTTGATCGACTTCATCATCATCATTGCCATATTTAGGAGCATCTTCAATTAACATTGTCTGAATTCTTTGGCTTTCTTCACTCTCAAAGTTATCCACCAAAGCTTCCCATAATTGTTGTTTGGTTATTTTTTGTTCATCAAAGACTAATTTTTTAATAGCAGCTAAACTATCAGCCATATTGGCAATGCCGACTTGTAGACCTGAAATGAAGTCATATACAGCACCGCCTTCTTTGATTGTTTTGCCACGCCCTATACAATCTTCGGTAAGCGTTGAGCATAAAATATCCGGTACATCTCTTTCAGATGCTAAGTCAATGGCATTTTCCACAATAACACTCATGCGTGTTAATTCACGCACAACTTTATCCCATGCCTGAACTAATTGAGCATAAGATTGCATTTCGGTAAAGTAACCACATTCGGATACAAAACGTTTACCTGTAGTCATATCAACCCCGTTATTCATGGCAATCAATAAAATTCTTGGGAAGTTCATATAGCTCATGCCTGTACAACGATAACCCCATTTTCCGGGAACGGCTGTTTCTACACAACCGATAGCTGAGTAATTATACGCATCTTCTTCTTTAACACCTTTTTCAATAAATGAGGGAATAATCACTTCATCATTATTAAATGCCGGCATACCTGTTCCTAATTTCATGACTTCAATCGCTTCATCAAAAAATTTCGGGTCAATATTAGCGTGGTATCTTACAGTTAAATTTGGCTGTGGTAACTTTGTTTGGGCGACGGATTTTAAAACTAAAAAGGATAATAGATTAGAGGCATCTTGGTGATCGGTAGTTTGTCCGCCGATGGTGACATTTTGATACATTGGACTTCCGGCACTTGAAAAAGTATGGGCTTGACTACGCACTTTGTTGATGGTTAATGTCTTAATCCATAGATTAGTTAATAATTCAACTGCTTGATCTTCATCGATAATCTCTTGTTCTAAATCATGTTTTAAATAAGGGTACATATATTGATCCAAGCGACCATACGATAATGAATGACCGTTGGATTCAATTTGAAGAATAAGCTGAATAAACCATACTGATTGCATAGCTTCATAGAAACTTTTAGCAGGCTGATATGGAACTTCTTGACAGATGCGACTGATTTCTAATAATTCTTCTTTTCTTTTTCCTTCTAGCGACATCGATTTTTCTTTGGCTAATGCACTAAAACGCTTTGCAAATGTGTGAACAGCTTCGATAACAATTAAGACAGCTTTATAGAATTGATATTTATCAATATTTTCAGGTATACATAAATCTAGGTTTTCTAAAATGGTTTGAACTCTTTTTTCATATCCGATTAACCCAATTTTTAGAAGTTTTTGATAATCTACAGCAAGATGAGCATCTCCTGAATTGAGTTTTCCTTCCATTCCGAAAAAGCCGGTTTCCATAAATACATTGACTTCTTTAGGAAGTAGGGCTTCACCTTTAGATCTTAAGTTATTGTTTTCCCAAAACGGTGCAATCGATCTTAATTCCTCTTTGGTCTTTTCAGTAATATAGAAAACATCACCATCTCTTTTTTCAAAGGTATCTAATTCATCAATCACAAACTTCATGGTGTATTCAGGAAATATAGGAGCATCTTTATTTGATGAGGCTTGATTTCCCACAATCAATGTTTCATCTTCAATGTATATCGGCATTTTTTCTAAAATGTTCTTCAACATTAAAGCACGCTTCATGACAGGGGGCTGGTTTTTATATTTTTGGTAGGTTTCTGTGACTAGTAATGCCCGAGTTGCATCAATATAAGGCTTTTTTTCTAATACTGCTTCTCTAAATTGTTGCATTCGTGGGGTTAGGTTTCCAAAATATTCAGTACTTTTCATTTAAACACTCTCCTTTGTTTCATTTGAAACTGTTTTTTGCTTCACTCTATATAAATATCATATCATTTATTTAAATAAAGTCAATAAATATTTCAAAGATAGCTGATTTATATTTCATTTGAAAGTTTATTGTTTACATCAATAAGCAAATATGCTACGATAATTTTGTTGAGGAGGGAGATTTATGACGCAAGGTACGATTTTTAATATTCAAAAATTTAGTATTCATGATGGTCCGGGAATTAGAACCACTGTTTTTTTAAAGGGCTGTCCATTAAAATGTCAATGGTGTGCTAATCCTGAATCGCAACTAGCTCAAGTTCAAATATTGTATGATTTTTCTAAATGCAGCCACTGTTTGACGTGTGTGAAAATGTGTTTACACCAAGCGATAGATTGTATTGATCATAGAATTAGGATAGATTCATCTCAATGTAAAGGCTGTTTAGTATGTGTTCAAAGCTGTCTGAATCGGGCTTTATCCCATGAAGGTAATCATAAAACGGTTGATGAAGTCGTTAAAATCTGTCTTCAAGATTTAGATTTTTACCAAGAGTCAAACGGTGGGGTTACAATTTCCGGTGGTGAAGGATTTAGTCAACCTCAATTTGTAGAGGAATTAGTTAAAGAATTAAAGCGAAAGCATATTCATGTTGCAATTGAAACGACAGGTTATACTGATTCTAGTGTGTTTCAAAAATTAGCACCATTATTTGATTTATTACTTTTCGATGTTAAACATTATCAGCGTGAACGACATTATGAAGGGACAGGTGTCGATAATGCTTTAATTTTAGCTAATTTAAAATGGGCTATTGAACAAGGTCTTGAGGTTTTACCTAGGATTCCGGTTATTCCCAAGTTTAACGATACCTTAGAAGATGCCTATAAATTTAGTCAATTATTAAAATCTATCGGTATTTCAAAAGTCCAACTACTACCGTTTCATCAATTCGGAGAGAAAAAATATGAGTTGTTGAATCTTAAATACGCCTATCAGCATATTAAAGCTTTGTATCCTGAAGATTTAAAAGATTATCAGCAAATTTTCATTCAAGAGGGATTAGACTGTTTTTTCTAGGCAATTAAAAAAGCTGTAACGAACTCAAGGTTTTGTTACAGCTTTGTGTTTGCTGTCTTATTTACTTTTAACAACCGTTACGTTATGTGAAGTTAAATATGCTTCAATATCACAAGGAATATTGGCATCGGTATAAACATAGTCAACTTGTGGCGTATCAATTAAACTCACGATACCTGTTTGTTGAAATTTAGTCGAATCAGTAACGACTAAAATATGTTTAGCTTGCTTAGCTAAATCACGTACAGTTTCGCAACGCATATAATCGTTACCGGTAAAACCGTTTTCTTTGGTGAAACCATCTATACCAATCAAAAGCTTATCCACGAAAAATACTTCTGCGCATTTTCGTGTAATCGGACCTACCATAACTTGTGCTTCGTTTTGGTATTCACCACCTAGTAAAATCAACTTTACGCTACCGATTTTACGAATATAATCAGCAATAAAAGCTGAATTAGTAATTAACGTAACATCTTTTTTGGTATGTGCAATCTCCAAAGCGACAAGCGCACAACATGAACCTGATTCAATCATCACGGTTTCACCATCTCGTATGGTACTTGCCACCATTTTAGCGATTTTTTGTTTGTCTTCATGATGATAAGCTAAGCGATGATTGATATCATCACTATCGTTAATAGCTGCATAGCCATGTTCACGAACTAGCATACCACTATCTTCTAATAAGTCTAAATCTTTTCGAATGGTAACTTGCGAAACACCTAATATTTCGGAAAGTGTGGTTACTTCCATTCTTTTATTTTGGGTTAATAATTCTAGTATCTTTGTATGTCTTTGCTTCATTTTATCACCTATTTTCTTTATTAGAATAACATAATATTTTTTCGTTTACAATCTTTCTAACTTTCATTTTGTTTCTTTTTTGTATGAAAACGTAACTCAAAGTATAAATATTTGATCTGTTTGGTAATGTAAAGCGATGTTTAATTTCTATGATGACGTGATAAATACTATATATTGGTATAATCATATAGAGTATCGCTATGTCTGATAATCTAAATGTAATGAAGATAAAAACAGTGTAGCAAATACTATATCAAATAGTATGCAACACTGTTTTTTAGATACGATGTTTCCAATATTCCGTAACAGGTATCTGCGGTTCTTCCTTGTCCCAAGGCATTTCATGTCTTTCAAAATAACCGATGACTTCTCCTTGCTTATTTCTAACGGGAACAAAAAACTCTCTTTCACCGGTTTTTCCGTTATAAAGTTCAAACATTTCATCTTCACCCGCATCGGCTCTTTGCAGTAGCTCCTCAATTTTTCTTTTGGAGTTTTCATTGTGGCAGTTGAATAAACTATTGCCGATTATAACTCTATCGCCATATCTTTGTTTAGCTACTTTATTCATATACCTTACAATATGCGTGCGGTCTACAAAAACAATTTCATAGGCATAGGCGTCTAATATCCCGTATAAGATTTCTTCATTGATTTCCATAATTTCAAGTCCCCTTTATCTCTATTTTTATTACGTATGTCTTTATCCTTATTTTACATCTTCATTTGTCTAGTGGGCAATACTTTCTATGAAATTTATAGCTTATTCTAGTAACATGATAAAATTATGTGAATGATGTTAAAAAAAAGTGGAAAAGATGATTTACTGTTATTTTTGATTTATTTATGTTACAATAATAAAGCTTGAAAGGAGAGAGGACATTGAAACGAAAAAATAAGATATATCAAAGAAAATTTGATATTTTCTGTTTAATATTAGAAGGTCTTGCTTCACTTTTACTGATGTTTTTAGTTTTAAGATTAAATGCATTACCCAAGAAATATGAAGCTATCGTAGGGGCTGTTTTATTGCTTTTGTTTTTGTTGCTAGGGGCTGTAATATTTAGAGTTCGCAAGAAAAGCGGTAGAATTATTACTAGAATCGTCAATGTACTGTTAATTATTGTTTTATTTGTCGGCTCATTTTTTGTTTATAAAGGCGATGATGTGTTACGAGCTATTTCAGGCGCAAATAAAAAAACTTATACCATGTCACTGATTGTTTTAGACGAATCATCTTTAGAAAAGATTGATGATTTATCGGGGAGAACTGTGGCTATCAATACAGCAGGTGATACGGAGAATATCAATATTGCAATGGAGGCTTTAAAAAATGATGTTGCTGATATTGATTTTGAGGTAGTGGAAAGTTATAAAGAATTAGTAAAAGCGTTATATGAAGGTAATGTTGAGGCTATTTTAGTCAATGAAGCTTATCGTTCAATGTTAGAGGTTGAAGATGATGACTTCGATTCCAAAACACGTGTCTTATGGAGTCATGATATTACTTTAGAAATGTCAAATGTAAGCAAAAGCGTTGATGTAACCAATACACCTTTCACCATATATATTAGCGGAATTGATGCGTATGGATCAATATCGACAGTATCAAGAACAGATGTCAATATGCTTGTTACGGTTAATCCTAATACAAAACAGATTTTGATGACAAGTATTCCTCGCGATGCTTGGGTTGAGTTAGCGGATATGCAAGCTTATGATAAATTGACACACTCAGGTATCGGTGGTGTTGAAAATTCGGTAGCCACTCTTGAAAATTTCTTTAATATTGATATTAACTATTATGCAAGGGTCAATTTCTCTTCCGTTGTTTCCTTGGTAGATGCCATTGGCGGAATTGATGTTGAAAGTAAATTTGAGTTTTCTATGAGAAAAGGTGATCAATATATAAAAATAGGCATGAATCATTTAGATGGCGTTAACGCTTTAGCGTTTGCTAGAGAAAGACACGCTTTTGACTATATGTTTAGTGACAGTGAACAAGGTGATCAAATACGTGTTGAAAATCAACAAGCAGTCTTAGAAGGAATGATTAAGAAATTGACATCTCCGGCTATTATTACGAAATACAATGGAATTTTAAATGCGATGCAAGGTATGTTTGATACAAGCTTGTCCTCAGGTGAAATTACAGATTTGATTGCAATGCAGTTAGATGATATGTCAGGCTGGGATTTTGTCAATCAAAAGGTGACAGGACATTATGAGTATCGCTATGGTGGTGCTCATATGCCGGATTGGGAATTGGTGTATTATATTCCGGACGAAAGCAGTGTCGCTAGCTGTGTCGATAAGATCAATGATGTTCTCAATAACAAACGCATTTCAGAATAAAATATTCAATATATATGATTAAAAGGAGATTAAGTCTTGAAAAAACTAATCTCCTTCTTTTATTTTATCTTCAATTTTAATTTGTCCATATCTCTATACTTAGCATAACGCAATTCATTTTCATAGGCTTCTTTTTCGGGGTTAGAAATAGGACTTGATAGCTCCTTTTCAATGTCATAGGGAATATAGACATAACTATAACTTAAAGGACCTATTTTCTTATCTTGATAATTACCTTCAAGAATTAAATAGCAGGCACGCGTGCTTTGTGAATAGTTTCCTGGGTGGTGCCGGTCTTGAAATATTTCAATAGGATTGCCCACACTTCCGGCATTGATGAGTGTATGATGAAAGGCTTTATTGATATAAGGGGTATGGGTATGTCCGTAAACGATGATGTCGGCTATTTCTTTTCCTGTTTTTGAAGTAGGTAAAAACATTTGCCATTCTTCTTGCAGAGAACTGGCAGCACCAATGAAAACATTATTTGCCCATGGTGTTGCATGAACTAAACGGATTAAAGACCCACTCAGATAGAAATCATAAGAGAATGGTAAAGCTAACAAGGTTTGACGTTCTTCTTTGCTTAACAAAGTTTGATTCCAAATAATTCGGTTGTTAAGTTCTTCTTGGCTATAACTTTTGGCGAAAAATTCATCACAGTTTCCTTGAATAATCACTTGACATTTTTCTTGTAATAAAGTTAAACACGCTTTGGCATGAACGCCTTTCGCCACGATGTCACCTAGACAAAAAATACGTTGAATACCTCTTGTTTCAATATCTTGTAAAACAGTTTTTAAAGCTTCTAAATTACCATGAATATCAGAAATAATTGCAATTCTTTCCATCGTATATCCCTCTTTCTTATGCTTTATTTTACCATGATATTGGTACTGTTTTAAAGTTGAAATCAGCATAAATATAATTGAGTGGAGATTTGTTTAAAAAAGTACAGAATATTGTACACTTATTGTAGGAAATTCTTAGAAAATATGCTAGAATAGAATTTATAGGGAAAGGGGCGATGTATATGGAAACAAAAATTCAAGTTGTTATGGTAACAGGAATGTCTGGAGCAGGTAAAACAAGTGCTATGGCAGTATTTGAGAATATGGAGTATCAGTGCATTGATAATTATCCGGTGTTGTTGTTAGAACAGTTTGGAGAATTATTGAAAACAAGTCATCGTTATTCTAAAGTTGCTATGGGGATTAGTTTGAATGACGCTATCAATGCGATTCGCATTTTAGGTAATTTAGATTGGCTCTCTTTATCCATCGTATTTTTAGATTGTGAGGACCAAATTTTATTGACCCGATATAAATTTACACGTCGAGTTCACCCTTTATTGATTTCTAATCGTGCCAGCTCACTATCGGAAGCGATTGCTTTTGAAAGAAAAATCGCTGAACCGGTAAAGCAAATGGCTAATATTGTCGTTGATACAAGTTATTATAACTTGGCTAAATTTCAAGATCATTTGGAACGATTGTTTGCCAAGGGCGGAATGGATTCATTTAGAATCAGTTTTGTATCTTTTGGCTTTAAACACGGTATTCCAAGAGATGTCGATTTGTTGTTTGATGTGCGATTCTTACCTAATCCATATTATATAGAATCATTACGTGAATTGACCGGGAATGATCGAGCGGTTTATGACTATGTGATGGAAAAGGCGGAAACGCAGGAATTTGTGCGCAGAATGACTGAAATGTTTGATTATTTGTTTGTTAATTTTGAAAAGGAAGGAAAAATGCATTTGGTTGTCGGCATTGGTTGCACAGGCGGACAACACCGTTCTGTCACATTGACAAATTATTTTGCCGATTATTATGCTAACCGATATCAAGTTCACCGTTTGCATCGTGATGCCGAACATTGATTTCGTTTTCAAGGCAAGTCAAAGAGGAAGTTGTTTTTAACGATTTTGATGACTGCTGTAAAAAAGCACTGCTTTTAGCTTTAATTAAAATTAACGGAACACTGTCTTTGACAAGTAATGGTATGGCAATTAGCTTACGTACAGAAAATGCTAAGATTGCCAGTAAAGCGCACAAAATATTAAAAGATTTGTATCAGCCTAGCATCGAGTTTTTGGTTTCTAAAAAAATGAAGCTAAGGAAAAATAATGTCTATATTGTGAGAATCAATAAAGCCCGCGAGATTTTGGAGGATTTACATATTCTCACTTCAGATATTCCCGATGACAAGGTTTTAGAAAAAGAATGCTGTGCTAGAGCCTATTTAGCCGGAGCTTTTCTTGCGGGAGGATCGGTTAATAATCCGTCGACCTCAAATTATCATTTGGAAATATCATGTCAAAATGCCGAATTGGCGGCTTTTATCGTTGAGCTTATGAATCGTTTTCATCTCAATGCGAAGGATATTGAAAGAAGAACAAAATATGTTATTTACATTAAATCAGCTGAAAAGATTGCCGATTTCCTGCGGATTGTAGGGGCACCTAAATCACTGATGGACTTTGAAAATGAGCGTATTGACCGAGATTTCGCTAATAATATTAACCGTTGGGATAATTGTGTTATTGCCAATGAGATGAAAAGCGTTCGTTCTGGTGCTAATCAGTTAGCGGATATCGAAGTGATTGATAGCCATAACGCTTGGGCAGAATTAGATGAAAAAGCTAAGGTTATTGCGAATTTAAGAAAAGAGAATCCGGACGTGAGCTTGGCGGAACTAGCCGATTTATATATTAACCAAACAGGGCTTTCAATTAGTAAGTCCGGAGTTAATCATCAAATGAAGAAAATTAAGGAAAAAGCGAATCAATATCGCCTTTTGGACGGAGGGGATTATAATGACAATTGAGGAGAGATTTGGTATGCGTATTCGTGAATTACGCAAGCATCAACAAATTTCACAAGAGGAATTGGCATTCCGTTGTAATCTATCCAAAAATTATGTTTCCGACGTTGAAAGAGGGACGAGAAATATTACCTTGAAAGTTGTGGAAAAATTTGCCAAAGGATTAAATGTTAGCTTGACAGAACTATTTTGTTTCTAGTTCATATTGATGTTATGAAAGATGGTTATACTAAGAAGCATGAGAGGATGATTGATAGATGTATTCAATGCTTTTTTATACAATTTTAATGTTTTTACTATTTGCTTTGATTTTAAGATTGGCTATGCCTATTTTATGGGTCTTGCTGGTGGCCTATGTCATTTATTATATTTATAGATTGATTAAGTATAGACAATTTGAAAGGAAAGTGCATAAAGCTCAACAAGATTTTGAAAAACAATGGCAAAATCAAACTAAAAGTCAGAGTGATTATCATTTCTCATCAAGAACTAGAAATGATGACATTATTGATGCAGACTATACTGTCAAAGACGATAACTCACAATAGTAAAGGAGGGGAAGCATGGTTAAGTGTGTGAACTGTTGAAAAGAATTACATAAAAAACAGAATATTTGTCCTGAATATTTTATTCTTCTATCTTAGTAGTTGTATCTTCTAAATTTGTCAAGGGATGGA
>ERZ808028.1513-NODE-1513-length-13764-cov-9.009133_pt1 | contig 13764 bp, 13 predicted proteins | sample MGYA00380184_ERZ808028 | MGnify/ENA primary metagenome ERZ808028 (study PRJEB31490, sample SAMN06133397) | mouse gut metagenome | isolation source: J8_1 | host: mice | place: China: Chengdu | collected 2015-05 ...
GTATCTGAAACGGAACAGGACATGGCGGTGGAAGTCATCATACAATGCGGGGATAAAAAATTTTGGGAGCAGAACAGTAGTGACAAAATATTTATGAAACAGGTCTATAAGCAGCTCCTTTTGAAATTGCAGGAGTATCTGCCGGATTTTAAGATTGCAAATGCGGTAATCCATTTTGATGAGGCAAGCCCGCATATGCACATTGTAGGTGTTCCGGTGGGGAGAGGATTTAAGCGTGGCTTGTCAACAAAAGTGTCAAAGCGATCCGTATTCACGCCCCAAGTCCTGTCGGAAATTTTGCAGGATAAAATGCGGGCAGATGCAAACTATTATATGAAAGCCATATTCCAACAGGAAGTACGAGAAAAGAAAAAGGGAAAAAACCATGATTTGACGGTTGCGGAATATAAAGTTGCAAAAGAAGAAGAAAAGATAGAAAAACTATCAACGGATAAAATAGGATTGGAGGCTGACATTCTCGTCCTGAACCATAAGAAATCCACTGAGCAAAAGAAACTGGAGGAACTGGACGTAGAGATTGAAAGTTCCAATATCTTTCTGAAAGCACTCCAAAAGATAAAGCAGTTTATACAGGCGTACCTTCCCTTTGCGCCATTGATTGAGGAATTTGCGAACCATGTGGAACGTGGGGAGGATATAGAGGCAGGAAACAGCTTTCGTGGGCTGCTTACCGCACTTGGGGAGCTGCTCAATTCATTTAAGGAAATCATCATGGACGGATTGTGTTGGTTCCCACGCCTTATGCGGTGGCAGACCTCAAAAGGCGAAGTTTCCCCTGTGTTTGAAGATTACAGGAATGAGGGCTACTGTTACTGCCTAAAATCTTATATGGATATCCATACAAGGCAGGAATACCCCAAAGAACTGATACAGCCGGAAATCAAGCCTGAAAACCGCACTGGCACAATAGAACAGTTAGCGCAGAACGTGGAGGCTGTTGAAAAGCAGGTGCAACTCATGGGTGTAAAAATGAGCCGGAATCAGATGTATTAAACTGGACAGTTATAACGCTGCAGATAAAAACTTAAAATCATGCAATACAAGGGATTTATATTACCTTAAATCAGCTGATTAACCATATACTGATTAGAGATCCTAAAAGTTGACAGGGTAAAAACGCAGAAAGTACGAATTGTATATAATTGTGTTGGAGAGTTGTAAAAAATTTAGAAGCCATATCCGAAGTTATTTAGCAGATGTGGCTTCTTTTAATGTTAAATTTTATATGTGCGAAGATGCAAGAATATGCACATTCCTTTGTAATGGAACTTTTGATTCGATAAAATGGAGTTGTTATCATATAAGATTTTATAGTTCAAATGGTATATTTTTAATCAAAATTTTCATGTTCCATAAACTCCTCATAAGTTTCGTTAGGATGCCAATCAGAAGTATCATATATATCATCTACTAAATCTTGAACTTCCTTTAAATCCTTTTTAGTAAAATCAATTTTTTTAATATTGTCATATTGCTTTTTAGTCATTTTTTTGATATAGGCAATTTTTTCTGAGTTATCTTCGCATTCCTCAAATTTTTCTATATCGATTTCCACTTCAACAGTTTCCTCCTGTCCATTTTCAAATTTAACATCAACATCTATAATTTCCATGGCTATACCTCCATAATGTATAAAGTATATAGATTGTATGCCTAATTACTTGTAGTGTCAATAAAATATTCAATAATTTTACGAAATTTTCATTTATAATATTTAGAAATTTTCACCTAACAATATTGTGTAGACGGAACAAATGTTGATTACATACTGGAGGGCATAAATAAGAACCTTATAGAATATCGGCATATGAACAGATAAGGATTGCATTTGAGAAATCCAAAAGGGAAGGTGACAGATTTATAAATGCCATTGGAAACAGACAGAGTCTAATGCTCTGTCTGCATGGTTTATAGGGTGTTATTAAGCTATATAGAGTGGAACTAATTACCTTTTTTTAGCTTATCAATGAGTTTTTGAGCATCTTTTGATAATGCTCCGTTTTCATAAGTCCTAATGAGTTGATTTGGAAAATAGTTCTCATAGATATCCATTTTTTTAGACCATGAAATATCATAATCCTCTGTGCCAAGCATACCAACATGTTCCCAAAACAGTTTTTTGCCACTTGGCAGGTATATAGTAAAATCGGGATTTATAGTTTTTCCATTTCCATAGCCCAATAATTCCTCGTATTTATATTTTATACCAGATGCATGGAGTAAATCACAAATGATAACCTCGGATTTGCTTCGTACGTTATTGCCATCTACAGTTGTATAGATACGATTCAGTTGATATTTATCCATTCCTAAATAACGTGCAATTTCCTGATGTAAATACTGGGAGTTGGGATTATCTTCAAGTATTTTTACGAAGTAGTTTAATAACTCATGCTTATATTCTTTCTTTTCGGTAATATCATCAAGCATTATTTTCATCTGCTCGTCTGATATATCAGTTGATGTGACCTCTATTACTAACCATCTTTCTAAGGGTTTTTTGAGTTTTGCTTTTCCTCTAATAATAGAATCGTACACTATATCAGATAATTCTTCAGCAGTTATGTTATTTGCTTTCATTATACGAACGAATCCTTTGGAACGTGTGCTATCATAAAGTCCTTGTAATTTAGTATCATGAATATCATATAATTCTGTAAGACCGGAAAAACCTTTACAGATTATTTTAATTAGACCAGCTTTCATATAGTATGGCAAACATTCTTGAATGTCTTCATTGTCAAAATAAGCAATCACTCTGTATCCATCACGTTTTCCTATATTCTTGTAGACTTCCTGTAGCTTTGCCTCTGTTGGAAATGACCTGTCTATAAAATGTGTTCTCTTTACATCTATATTCTTATTGGAATATAGTAAATAGGCATTAGCACCATATCCGTCACGAGCAGCTCGACCAACCTCTTGATAATATTGCTCTGCTGATTCTGGTATCATAAAATGAATCACATTTCTTATATCTTTTATATCAATTCCCATACCAAATGCGTTGGTTGCAAATACAAGGTTGATGTTCCCATTACGGTATTGCTCTATAATATCCATTCGTTCATTTGAGGACATTTCTCCATGAAACCATGCTGCCTTATAACCTTTAGAAATTGCCTCCTCACATAAGCCCTCTACAGCACGTTCCCCTTTTTTTCGATATACATATACCAATGTTTTTTCGTGACGATGGTTTTTAATTATTTCCCAAAATTTATCTTCTTTTTCATCTTCTTTGTTGAATTTAAGAGTATGGAGTTGAATTTCGCTTCGCATTAAAACAGTCTGTTTGAGGATATTGTGCTTTGAAATATGAAATTCTTTACAAATATCTTTCAATTCCTTTGGGTTAAGAGTAGCGGTTAGGGCTAAAATTTTGCACCACTTGTCAGCACCGAAAATTCTATCCAGAAAATTCGGTATGCGTTTGTAAAATGGTCTAAAACTCATGCCCCACTGGCTGACACAATGAACCTCGTCAATTACCAAGAGTTTTATATCCTCTTTTCTTTGTTTCAAGCAGTATTCAAAAAAGCCATCAGTAGCAAATTTTTCAGGACTGGCAAAGATAAATTTGGGCGTACATTTCTTATTGGCAAAATCGGATAATAGAGTCATTTGTTTCATGGCATTTATACCACCATGAATCACCAATGTTTCATACCCCTGATCATTTAGCTTTTCAGCCTGTTCTGCAATCAATGCAGTCAATGGGGACACAACCAGTGTTATTCCTCCAACCTCCATAGCAGACATCCAGTAAATTATGGATTTACCACCACCAGTAGGCATAATACATAAAGTATTATCTTTTTCTACAAGGTTGTTTATAACATCCTTTTGAAATTCTTTCAGTTGAAAATCAAAAGAAGAAAAGTATTTCTTAAAATCTGTATCCAAATTAAACAAATCCCATACCTCCATCTCTTATCTGAGATTTCATAACAGAAATATCAGCATCATGTTCAAGGGCAACATATTCAAGGAAAGCATCTACTATTATATAGCGATAATTCGGATCTATGTAAGCATTAAGTTCAGTAGCCTTATCACGAAGAAGTTTGTAAATTTCAAAAGCATAATATACAAATAATGTATACGGATAGAAGTAATTCTGCTGGACTACTCCCTTATCTACATCTATCATTAAAAACTCAGAGTCCATCGTACAGTTGTATTTCGATTTGCCAGACAAATACCACAATGCCCATAATGCGCTTCTGCTACGATTTGGGAAAAGTCCTGGATATACTTTATATAACATATGCGTTTTTATACCACCGCCAATTACTCCATAGGCTGTGTAATCATCTGTATCCATTAAGTTCATATTGAAATCTTCATAGGTTTCGTAGTTCTCATATTCTTCTTCATTATAATTTTCGGCATATTCATCAGCAAACTTACATAGATTTGTGACCACCTCTAAGAGCCAATCAGCATCGGCATGACTAAAATTTCCTCTATATTTATCAAGTTCTTTTGCTTTTCTGTTTACAAGGGTTTTTCGGATAATGGGACATTCATTTCTAAGAATTTTAGACTTAAAATGATCAGCATCATCAACTAAATCTTCCAATAACTCCATATCCATTATCTTTAAATAATCATCTTGATCCTTTTCATATTTGACTAAGGATTCTTTTATTATCGACTTATAATTAATGGAGAGCTTTTTGCTGGATATAGGTTTGGTACATTTCTCGTTTATACCAAATTTCTTTTGAAGTTTTGTAAAATCTTCATCTGTTAATCCATTTCCGGCATTTGTTTCAAGGAAACGCTGAAAATATCCCTCAAAATTTTTCTTGATTTCTCCTAAAACTTTTTTGATATGTTTATAATCGTAACAAGGTTCTTCTACATCAATGCCTGCACCCACATACATAGTTTGTACCTCCAATTCTTTTGTTTCTATATTGCTTTGCCATAGCGCGAATCTACTTCATAAATCAATATGTAAGTTACAAAACATACATGTTGTAATTATAAAGTTTTTATGTTGTAAAAGCAATACAAAGTACCTTAAATATTATACAGAACAATTCAAGTGTTTCCCTTAAAAATCATCAAATCATAATTGCAAGGGGAGATGTTAATTTTTTTCCTCATCGTAAATTGGGAACCAATAGCAAAATAGGATAGAATTAGTAAAAAGACATTTCTCTCCTCAAAGAAATGTCCTTTTACTAACTCTATTCAAATTCTTTTACTTCAGATACAAGCCTTATTCCGTCCTGCAATCCCAATTTGTAAGCGGCTGCACCATATGCTGCTCCGCAGTCGTTGGCGGCTGAAATCGCTTTATCAACGATTACACTCTGTTCTTTATTTAGCCCTGCATTATCCAGTCTGTCAAATGCTTTGTCCTGACGTTTTAGCGCATCTTGGTATGCACTGTTTCTGCTGACTGCTCTGTCTAAGGCTTTGACCGTTCTTATTTTGACAAATATGTCCAATAGAAATTTGAGTTTCTTTCTTGCTTTTCCCATAAAACACTCCTTTTGCAAATACATTTTGTCAAGGTAAGTCTTTCAATAAATCTAACGGTTGTTCAGTTCTTTCCAAAAGCAGATTTTCAATGCCTGTCTGTTCTGCAAAACAGATCCGCCTGTCTAAAAATTCTTTTTGTTTTTCTTTTGGCAGACATTTGAATATATCCTTATAATCCATATCTTCTATTGGTGTTCCTGACGCCAAATTAAGAAGCTGCGTATATAACCACTCACGCCAAATGTCATTAAACAAACTTCTGCTGTTTACAAAAATATATGCAGTATCAAAACCAAACTGAACATTGTAATACTGCAATTTTACAAAACCGTATCTTCCTGCATTGAGTACCAATAAGTCCTCACTTTCATAAAGTTCTGCGAATACGTCTGCTACTTTTTGGCAATTTATTGTTTCCTCGTCAGTAATATATGTTTGCTTTTTATACATGGCTCTCTCCTTTAGCTGATCACTTGATGGCATTCTGTTTCAAAACATATATCTGTCTTAAAGGAACATATCCTGTTCTGCGAAAATTTCCGCTACCATAAGAACACCTAACCGAAAACCACGCTGAAATTTCAACTCTGCGTCATAACAACTCTCATCAAAAAGAGTGTCCACTAATTGCGTCAATATCGCTTTTTCTTCATCGTTTAGTCTTTCAGCTAATTTTTCTTGGAGTTCGCAGCCCCTATCAGATACTTCCTTATGTTCGGGGCTTTTCCTTTCTGTTCCGCTGTCTACACGAAGCTGCTCGGTTAAAAACGCCTCTAAAATCTTTCCCATTCTGCTCATCTGTCCTTTCTGATTTGTCCGCAAGCCGCTTGCAAGACAGAGCCGGACAGTGTATAATATTTGTGCGGCTCGCCTTGTGCGGGTGGCGTAGGGGAAGTGGTGTAAATACGTTTGCCAACGGCACCACTTCCTTTTACTTTTTTGCATTGAGAGCCTTAATGCCGTCACGCAATCCCTGTGGGCGTGATACGCCTGCTTGCTGACAGTATTTGTCTAACATTTGCAATTCCTCTTCGGTCAGACGTACATCAACACGCATAGTCTTGGGATTGTCCGTCGTTGGTCGCCCTCTATGCTTTTCTGGCATACTTCCCTCCTTTCCTTGCCAACACAAACAGTATAATATATTACCGCCAATAATTCAAGAAATATTTTACCGCCAATAAATGCTTTTATCTGATATATGATGCTGTAATCTTGAGAAAATAAAAATGGGGGTATTATCGCCCCCAAAATTGACAATTAGATATGTGCTTAGATATATTATGAAAATACTTATGATTGGATGCTTGGCAATAAGTTCTTTATAGTTTCCGACAATTTAGGAAATGCAGAGCATATTTCTTTAAGCCGTTCCTCAGTGCAATCCAATAACTGTGACATTGTGGCAAGGTCATATTCTCTCCATATTAAAGCGGAGTTTTTCTGCGATAAAACCTCAAATAAATACCTACCTTCCCAATCATCAAACACAACTTCATTTTTCTTTAACGTATAGTACGTTTTCATAGTCAGGGCATAATCATGTCCACATATTTCGTTTAAATCATAGGCTGTTTTGTGTTGTAGATCATCTATGCTGAATATACCATTTTGAAAGAACAGGGTATGTAACCTTGCAGGGAAATGGCAGTTACTGAACGCCTCTTTGATAGAAGTCAAGGAGCGTATCTGGATACCGTATTTCTCACATATGCTGTCAAGTTCCAGCATTGTGCTTTCACCCAAATTGCGGAACTTCAATATTTCCTCTCTGGGATGTATGGATAACTGTGAGAGGTATAGTATGTTATTGAACATAAGGACATTTTCCAGCCGCTTTGACATGGGGATATCCTTAACAGATATTTCGTTTTCCGGTGGGTACAGGTATCCTAATGCGTTCAGTTCATTGGCAATGGCAGTTGCATTACAACCTTTGGGACATTTATTTGCAAATGTCAGGTAATTGAGCCCTTCAAGTTCTGAAACTTTGGTGATTTGTAAAGTCCATGACAGGGCTGTTTTGACTCCCTCAGAAAGGTCTAAATCTTTAATATATGTTTCCATATCCTGCTCCTTTCGTATTCATTGTACTACATAGGTTATGGTATAGCACTTTTCCTTACAGAATAAAGAAAAGCAACTGAAATAGTGTGGATTGAAATGATAAAAGATTGATTTAATTACATAAATCAGTGCATACTCTTATCCATATGTGTATCTGCCAGTAATATTTCTATCAATGGTGACAATATAAACAATTCCTCAAATATTATCAATATCCGTTGCAGAAAATGGACAATTTGAGCAGAAAACGGGCATTAAAACAGCTTTACCACACTTAATGGATAAAGCTATGCAGAAAGGTGAGAAAGATATACTATACCATTAGTTCTGAAATAGAATAGTATGGTTTGAACTGATAAAAGAATGGTTTAATTGCGTAAGTCAGTCCACGTCCTTATCCATATGTATATCTGCCAATAATTTTTCTATCAATGATGACAGTGTCGGAATACTGTCGGACATTACTTTGAGCTGCCTTTCATTGCAATCTGAAAGCTGCGAAACTGCAATAATCTCATATTCTTCAAATAACTGAACAGATTTATTTTGGGGTATAATTTCAAACAGATACTGGTCATTCCAGTTGCAAAGGATCACCCCGTTTTTTCTTAGTATATGATATGTTTTCATGGTAAGGCGGTAATCCTGTTCGCATATATTATATAAATCATGGGCAGATTTGTTTCGGATATCATCTACACTAAATATGCCACCCCTAAAGAATAACGGGTATATTTTTTTGTGAAATTGAAATTCGCTAAATGCCTCTTTAATTGGAGAAAGAGAACGTATCTCAATCCCATATTTTTCACAAAGATTATCAATTTCTAACATAGCGTTTTTACCTACGTTCCGAAACTGCAATATTTCTTCTCTTGGATATGCAGAAAGCTGTGAAAAGTATACGATACCATTTCTTAAAAAAATATTCCGCATTTTTCTTGACATGGGAATATCATGGATTGATATTGCATTTTCGTCAGAAGGAAGATAGCCCAAGTCATTCAATTTCCTTATAATCATCAGCTTATTGTAACCTGTTCGGAGCTTGTTCGCTAATGAAACGCAATTATACTCTTTCAGTTCTGAAACATTAGTAATATGTAACTCCTGCAAGGCTTTTTTGAGCTGTATGGAATCGTAGTGTTCTTGAATATCGGTTTTCATAAATATTCCTTTTTAATGTATTTGGATTAATGAAATTATAACATTCTTCTTTTTACAAATAAAGAGAGAACTGGTTTATATTTTGACCAGTTCTCTGTACAAAGATGTGTAATTTCTTTTGAGAACATAAAAAACCAACAGTACATTATACAATTTCTATCCGCCAATTTAATGAAAATGACAATCTATAATATTGTCATAATAATCACTCTGGGGCATCCGTTGATTCATTTATCTTTTTGTTTGCTGAAAATTGTTTTGCTAATTCTGAAAAAGCACTATTAGCTTGTAAAGGTTTAATAGCTGAAAAGACTGATTGATATACGGAAGCTTGCTTTGCTAATTCTGAAAAAGCACCATTAGTTTGTAAAGGTTTAATAGCTGAAAAAGCTGATTGGTATATGGAGAATTGCTTTGCCAATTCTGAAAAAGCGTCATTGGTTTGCAAAGGTGTTATTGCTGCGGATAGGGCTTTTTGAGTTGCGGCAGTTTGTTTTGTTAGTTCTGCAAATGCTCCGTTTGTTTGTATTGGGTTAATAGATTGAGCTAACCCCTCATATATTGTTGCATATTGCTGTAATGTTTGTTTTAAGTTACTCATATCTACGGTATTATTCAATTGTTCTACATTCTCTTGGATTTTAGTGATATTTTTGCTGGCAGCAATAATATCTTTACAAGGGTTTTGGTTCTCCATATATTTTACAATACTCCACACTTGTGGTTCAATATGCAAAATATCGCTTTTTTCAACATCCAAAGTTTTAATTTCACTGATCGTTGAATATTCTTCCATTGATACTTTTATATGCCCAATTAGTGCCAAAGCGATTTTTCCCACAATGTAGGGGGAGTCATCCGCTTCTTGATATATTAAATCTGCAAGGACACTAATATCTAAATTTACATAATATATGATATTTTTGTTTTCTTTTTCAATAGAAACATCTGCTATACTCCAGTATATATTTTCATCACCAGTTTCCAAAAGTTCTTCATCTAATTCTTCATTAACATTTATAGTTATCAAATATTCTCTAATGCTTTGGTATATTTCATCTTCATAATTGTCTAATATGCTTTTTATATCATCTAACGCAGATAACTGTAAAGCACTTTTAGACTTTCCCATTTTTAATTCCTCTGCTAAATATGAGAAAAATTTATCCAAAGTCAAGAAGTGAATACTTAAAGACGGATTGGTTTCTTTAAATTCTTCATTTAGTTCTTGTCTTAAATCAATCGGTATATCTTTATTTTTCTCCCACCAGTCCTCCTTGGTATCATTACATACAAATATGATATTAGTGCTTTTCTCTTTTGCTATTGTAATTATATCCTTCCAAACAAACAAATCACCATACTTTGCCTCTCCAACTTTTGCGGAATCATGAAATCCAGGCGGGATTAAATTATCATATCGTATCTGCCCTTCTTGTAATAACAGCAGTTTTTTTGAGAACGGTATCTTTTTACCTATATTGCCTTGATTATGTAATAAGTCAACAAACTCTTTTACCTTATCATTTTCTAAAAAATCAATATTTAGCTGTATTTCTGCATGGTGGCTTTTTTCAAAATTAGTTATTATGTTTTGTGCATCTTTGATTTTTTTATTTAAATCATTTTGTAGTTTGGATATATCTGTATAGTTGTGCTTTCTGTATTCCCCAATTTTTTTCGCAATATCGTCTTGAAGGATTTTCAGGGAATCAGAAAGTTCTTTGGTTACTTTTTTATATTTCTTTTTTTCGTCACCGCATGTTTTATGATAATTCTTTAGATATTCATCATAAACTTGTCTTGGTATATAGATGTTGTTTTGAATTTTTCTTAGCGTACTTATTACATCCAAGCTAACATTAGCTGGTTGACGATATAATTCCAATAATACATTTGTATCTAAAACAATTAAATGATCACTTGAACGTATTTGTTGAAACTTTTCTGTGGTTATCATTTATTCATCCATCCATTAGTTTATTTTTACAATAGGTATCTTTATACCTTGTCATTCTACCACAAAAATCATGTTTGTGCTTATTAAACTTAAAATAATATGATTACTTGTCACTAACCGAAAGAAAATGGTTCGTGTCGGGTGCTTATATGTTTAAAAAAATCAGATTAGCATATTTAAAATCACTCTCTTATCGGATATTGAGTAAGAAGTCAAATCCTCTTGCCCTTTTAACAATGCAGCCTGCTTTTCTGTGAAACGTTAGGTGAGAAGTCAAAGGCTTCTTACTCATTTTTTATATGGTATCTCTACATATGTTCTCTAAAAGAATTATACAGAAACATATTTATCACAATTCTAATGAATCTTCCGCATCTATCCATGTCTGCATACCGACTTCAAGATACAGTGTTGCGTATTCAAGGGGATTGTCTATTGCTAAAGCATTTAAGGCACATTCGGAGCAAGGTGTTGTTCTTAATCCTTCTTCCGCTTTGCTGCAATCTATTCGTAAAACATATCCGTCAAAAGTGGTTACATCAATACTGTTATGGAGCATATTATATGTTGCATGAATAAACCTCATATTTTTTTCGTCCTTTCTTCCTGTGTTTTGGAAAATTTGTGAAAGCATTCCAATCAATTCTTCCTGTCCTGTTCATTTCATGTTATAATATTTTATATGATTTCGTTTCCCTTATTTTTTCCCTTATCAGAGTTCATAATGCCCTATGGGAAGATATAACACAAGGGAAACGATAAGGGAAAGCTCACCTGCTACAAATTTAGTGTTTTCAAGGGTTAGTGGGGGTTTTAATAACAAAATATAACAGCTAATAGTTCCCTTAAAAATCATCAAATCACAATCGGGAGTTGTGGGGATGCATGATGAAGAATAAAGACATTGTAAAATATTTCTATGAAGTAATTGTTTCAGAAAATTTACTTGATGAACTTTCTAAATACATATCAGAGGATTGTGTGCAGAGAACTGGCGAAAAAGAAATTTTCATAGGAATAAACGGAATGAAGCAACATCTTGTAGCATTGAAAAAAACATATCCCGATTACACCATGAAAATTATTCGCCAATATGTAACAGATGATTATGTTATTTCAGAATTTATTATGAGGGGAACACACAAAGGAGAATTTATTGGAATAACACCTACGAATAAGGTTTTGGAAATTACAGGGGTAAATATTGATAAAGTCATAGACGGAAAAATTGTTGAACATGGCGGTGCTGCAAATACCTTTGAAACATTTTTTGAGCATCATTTGATTAAACCTATATAAATACAAATCCCGATTGTCCGGCGAAATAGCAAAGCCAGCCGAGCCAGTCAACGGTCAAGATGAACGGCGCATTTCATGCGCCGCCGTTGACAGTCCCGCCCGTCTTTGCTAATAGGCAATCAAGGCGGGAAAGCCTTAAAATGGCTTCCCGCCCATTTCAATTTTGAGAGAAAAATCCATCTGCTTTTTCGTGAGTGTTTCCATAAGTTCGGGACATTTTGTCCCGAAGTCTGGCGTGGGACAAGGGACAAGGAGCTTTCATATACGCCCTGTCTGCTGATGAAACCAGTCCTGCGCTTGCGGCTCCACGCCACGCAATCACAGCCCTGTTTTCCTGCCGCTTCAAATGCCCTTGCCCTCACCGGCGGCAACAGCATTTTTACGGCAACGCTGACAGAGCGTATAACACACTATCAATCACGTCCTGTTATTCCATCCCCACCCTCTGATGCAGTTCCCCGCATCGCTGCAGTACTGCATTCCACTGCGCATCATCTAAATCTTCCGGCTTTTCCATGCCCAGAACATTGTCAAATGATACCTCCGCATGGTTAATCGCCTCATACGCTGCCTGCTGTAATGTCTCATCCTGTTCTGAAGACTGGGACGGAATATCCTCATCTTCTGAAAAAGCATGGTCATGGTCCATCAGCGGATACAAGCCCATAAGCTGCCCACTCTTATTATTCATGAAAAATCCAAAATTAGCTCCGTGGCGATCTTCATTGCCAAGTACATAATCTGCTATTTGCATGTTATAATAATTGGCAGCATCCATCCCTTTTACCATATCATATTCATTTTTATTGTGATAACTGCAATATACCTGAAAGTCTTCCCATGGTACAAGGGCAGTTTCTTCGGATGAGATAATACGGCATTTTACTATTTTTTCCCCACTTTTATATATTTTATCTGTATGATTCCGGTCTGCTATCTTCTCCAGTCCGCTGTTTTCGGCCTCCATATAGCCTACATGGGGTATAGTAAGCGCATCCAGTATCCTGCTGGCCGGCAATTCCTTTTTTCCGACTTTATACAGATAAAGTCCCTCCGCTTCCCTTATCCAGGCTTTGGCCGCCATCCCCTGAGCAGTGAACTCCGGCGTATGGATTCTTTGTTCAAGTGTGTGGAATGTCCGGTTGGTACCCAGAAGGGCCGTTGATGTTACTGCCTTCTCCAATGGATTTTCAAACAGGCTTACCTGTTCCCATGTATATGTTTCTTCCGCGTCTTTCATCCAGTAACAGTCTGAAAGGGAAGCAAAATGAAATAACCTGGCTATCATATATGGATTACTCTGGCTGATACGAAAACCGGCCAACAGTTTTTTTGCATTGGTCCTGCCAATATTCATGGTGCGGTTCTCAGTCCATCCGTGCATGACATCATCGTAGTTTACATCCGGATAACGCAGCGATATGGGAAGCAGCTCATAATTCAGTATTTTACATCTGTAATTTTCTATCTCTAATACAGGAATATCTTTTAGCATGATATATGTTTTATTCATTATCGCTCACCTCTCTTCTCTTGAATACGGAATAATCAATATATGGATTTTATTATATCATTATTTTTATGCATTATCTATTTCTTTATTGGGACAAAATGCTTATTCTTATCGACATTATTTCCAGCAATACATTATCTTTTTGACATTGCGTCATTCGGAATACTTGCAGACTGTCAAGCTGCCGCCATTGCGTGGGGTTGTCAGTTTCTACATCCGTAAAAAAGAACAGGTCTCT
>ERZ808028.1514-NODE-1514-length-13747-cov-4.093197_pt1 | contig 13747 bp, 17 predicted proteins | sample MGYA00380184_ERZ808028 | MGnify/ENA primary metagenome ERZ808028 (study PRJEB31490, sample SAMN06133397) | mouse gut metagenome | isolation source: J8_1 | host: mice | place: China: Chengdu | collected 2015-05 ...
ACCAAAGCATTCGTATCTGCCGCCTGTTCTGCCGGAGCCAAAGCATTCGTATCCGCTGCCTGTTCTGCCGGAGCCAAAGCATTCGTATCCGCCGCCTGTTCTGCCGGAGCCAAAGCATTCGTATCCGCTGCCTGTTCTTCCGGAGGCAAGGCATTCACATCCGAAGAATTTTCCTGTGCATTATCCGGGTGCCCAACTCCCTGTGCATCCATCCGAATAACCTGCTTTACAGCCGCTGATGTAACCTCAGCACCATAAACCGGCTGAATCATCATAAGTCCAGCCATAAATCCAGCAACCAACATTGTCTTTAATTGCTTTTTCATCAAATCTACCCCTTTTCTATGGAATTTTTTCTATTGTACACAAAATCAAAGAAACAAGCAAGATAAATTTACGAAATATTCCAACAACATTCCGGCAAAACAATTAATTCAGCAAAATTACCTCCCCATCATCCGGAACGATCAAATTCCCATCATAATACATTCTTCCCTCTTCCCCATAAGCCGTCTTTCTCTCTGCCAAATCGGTATCTTCCGTATGCCAAAGCACCAGATTCTCAGCACCCAGTTCCTTCGCCAGCATACAAGCCTCCTTCACCGTGCTGTGATGCTTCTCATACGGCTGAAACCTCTCCCGATCCCGATACAGGCAAAATGCCTCATGAAGTAACCAGTCCGCCCCCTGCACATAGGGTTCACAAACCGGATTATACGGCTCATCTCCCGCACAGACCAGAACCTTCCCGTTATCTAATCCCAAACGAAACCCAAACTGCACAGCCTTTGTTGAATAAATATTGAAAAACGTTATTTCATGTTCCAGGATCACCTTTTTTTCTCCATCCTTTACCGGCACCAGCAGAATTCTCTCCCCCATCAGCTTTGTCACTTTTTTCACCAGTGTTAGCTGACAAAGCGTAAGAATCGTATCCGTCAGCCCTTCATGGCAGTAAATCTGCAGATTCCCCGGATACTTTCCTTTATTTATCAGCTGCCCAATCATCCGCACCATCCAGACCACCCCTAAAATATGATCGGTGTGCTCATGGGTAACAAAAAGATGATGAATGGCTGTCAAAGGAACATCCATATTTTCCAAAATCCGAAGAATTCCATTTCCTCCCCCTGCATCGACCATAAAGTACTCATCCTGCATACGAATGGCAAAACACGTATTGTAACACTTAGAAACGGCAGCATTGCCCGTTCCAAAAACATAAAGCTGTTCCATTCTTAATCCCCTTCCATTTTCTTCTATGTAATGTTATAATAACATCTAATCATACCGCAGAACAAAGCAAAAAACAATCCGCATATGAACTCCAGGGAGGAAAAACATGAGAGATTTAGATTATTTAAAACTGTTAGCCAAAGAATACCCAACCGTCCGCCTAGCCTGCAGTGAAATCATCAACCTCAGAGCCATTATGGGGCTTCCCAAAGGAACCGAATATTTCTTCAGCGATCTTCACGGCGAATACGAAGCCTTCCTTCATCTGCTCAAAAGCTCCTCCGGCATTATCCGCGAAAAAATCCGTCAGACCTTTGGCTATATTATCTCGGAAGAAGAGCAGATGGAATTGGCTAATCTGATCTACTATCCGGATCGGGCAATGAATAAAATGACCCTTGCCGGAAAAAATACCGAGGACTGGCAGAAAGTAACCATTTACCGTCTTGTCCGCATCTGCAAGGAAGTTTCCTCCAAATACACCCGTTCCAAAGTGCGCAAAAAAATGCCCCTGGAGTTTACCTATGCCATTGATGAACTTCTCCATGTGGACGATAATGACGAAAACAAAAAGGTTTACTACAGTGAAATTATCCAGACAATATTAGATGTGGAGATTGCCGATAAATTTATCATTGCCCTCTGTGAACTGATTCAAAATCTGACCATTGACAACCTGCACATTATCGGTGATATCTTTGACCGGGGACCCAGGGCGGATATTATTATGAATGCCTTAATGCGGTTTCACGATGTGGACATCCAGTGGGGAAATCACGATATTTCCTGGATGGGGGCGGCTACAGGAAATCTTGCCAGTATCTGCGTCGTACTTCGGATTGCCATCAGCTATAACAGCTTCGACGTGCTTGAGGACGGCTACGGAATTAATCTGCGTCCCTTATCTATGTTTGCTGCCAATGTCTATCGGGACGACCCCTGCCTTCGATTCCAGCCCAAAATTCTGGATGAAAATATTTACGACGCCGTGGATCCCGGACTTGCCGCAAAGATGCATAAGGCGCTTGCCGTGATGCAGTTTAAGATGGAAGGGCAGATTATTAAACGCCATCCTGACTACCAGATGGAAGAGCGTATGCTGCTGAATCATGTGAATTTTGAAAAAGGGACAGTGAGCATCGGCGGGAAGGAATATCCTATGCTGGATATGAATTTTCCTACCGTAGATCCTAAAGATCCCCTGCGGCTTACCGCAGAAGAGGAAGAACTGCTGAACACCCTGGCGCTTTCCTTTAAGCACAGCGAACTTCTCCACCGCCATATTAAGTTTTTGTACAGCCACGGAGCCCTTTACAAGTGCTGTAATTCCAACCTTCTCTATCACGGATGCATTCCCATGAAAAAAGACGGAAGCTTTGAGGAGATGGTGATTGACGGTGTAAGCTATTCCGGAAAGGCGCTGATGGATTTTATTGACCAGAGAATACAAAAGGCATATTTCCTGCCGGAAACCGATCCGGAGAAGGCAAAGTGCAGGGACTTTATATGGTATCTGTGGTGCGGCGCGAAATCGCCGGTGTTTGGCAAGGACAGAATGACAACCTTTGAGCATTATTTTGTTGAAGATAAGGCAACACACAAGGAAAATATGAACCCGTATTACCGTCTGAGCCAGGAAGAAGAGTACTGTGATAAGATTCTTAAAGAATTCGGGCTGCCAACGAAGGGTTCCCATATTATTAACGGTCATGTTCCCGTAAAGATTAAAGACGGGGAAACCCCGGTAAAGGCAGGAGGAAAGCTCTATGTGATTGACGGCGGTTTATCGAAAGCCTATCAGTCAAAGACAGGGATTGCCGGCTATACCCTGATTTATAATTCCCATCACCTGGCGCTGGCCGAGCACAAGTCTTTTGACCCGACAAAGGAGAATACACCTAAGGTTTCCATTGTGGAAAAGATGAAGCGCAGGGTGATGGTTGCCGATACCGATATGGGTGTTATCTTAGCTGCACAGATTGAAGACTTAAAAGAGCTGGTTCATGCATACCGTGAGGGTATTCTAAAAGAAAGGGTACATTAATTCATGGAAAAAAAAGAATTTTTGGAGAAGCTTGCCCGTGCCCTGGCCGGGCAGGTTTCCCAGACGGTTATCGAAGAAAATCTTCGCTATTATGAAACTTATCTTTCGGATGAGGCTGCAAAGGGAAGAAAGATGCATCAGATCCTGGAAGAACTTGGAGAACCGCGCCTGCTTGCCAAGAGCATTATCGATGCCAACGGCGGAGGAAACAGTATGGCAGGGATTTATGAGGATGAGAGCCGCGGCTTTGAAGGTTCTGGTTCTGACAGGTATCAGGAAGAAGAGGAGTTTGCCCGGCGGCGTTTTCGCCAGTTTCAGATCCGGGGATTCTGGGTCATGGTTTTGCTTATTGTTGTCTTCTGCCTGTTCCTTATGCTGGTGGGGACGATTATCGGAGGAATTTTCCTTTTGATCCGCCCGATTATCCTGCCTCTGCTGATTATCTGGCTGATTTACTGGATTTTCCGCGGCCCTTACTCCCGCTGCTGAGTGCGGTAGTTTTCGGGAATTTTTCACAAAACCCGCCCGCACCTTTGCCGTTCTTTAAACACAATTAGAAAATTCAGGAAAAACACAGGAAATGGACGTTTTTTCACTTGACAAATATTAAAACCGTATTTATAATGAATACAGTGGTTTTAACAGTTTTGTAACAAATTGAAAAATAAACGTAAAAAATAAAACGGGAAAACCGATGAATAACCAAGAAATAGAAAGATTAAGGTGAATAAGGAGAATCATCTATGCGTAAAAATTGGAAAAAGCTGATGGGAATGCTTTGCTGCTGCGGAATGCTTTGCATGTTTCCTGTAACTTCTTATGCGGATCTTGAGCCGCAGGAAGTGCAGATGGTTGAGGCAAATCCAGAGGAGGAAAGCATTAAGAGGGCTGAGATCGAAGGCGATGAGCCGGAAGAAGATATTTATGAGGATTCTTCGGAAACACCTAAGGTTCTTAACCGCACAAGGGCGGCTGTAGCGGAGCAGGAAGCGATTGCAGAGGCAAAAACCGAAGCAAAAAAGCAGACGGAAAATGAAGCGGTAAGGCAGGCATGGCTTCGGGCAGAGGAAGAGTCATCCGAAGAGCGGGCAAGATCCTTAGCAGCGGCGGAGAGCGCAGGCAAGCGTCAGAAGGTGGTTGATTTTGCTCTGACCTTTTTAGGCGGTCCTTACCGCTATGGCGGGAATGATCCCCGGACAGGCGTGGACTGTTCCGGTTTTACCCGCTATGTACTGAGTAACGCGGCAGGTGTACATATTACCAGGACGGCAGCCTCCCAGTCTACCGAGGGTGTGCCGGTCAGTGATGTGACGATGCAGCCCGGCGATCTGCTGTTTTACAGCGGGGGCGGCAGGATTAACCATGTGGCGATGTACATTGGCGGCGGAAAAGTGGTACATGCTTCTTCGGTGAAGACAGGAATTAAGATCTCCCCGTGGAATTACCGCACGCCGGTAAAGATTGTCAACGTCCTGGGTGACTGATGAAACCAAATGAATTTTGCGAGGGCCCGCTGTGCGGGTTCTTGTTTTGGTGTGTATTTGTATTTCGTGTGCTTTTGGCCGGACATGCCATGGACGGGACAAGCACAGAACAGATGGACACAGGCGTAAAAAAGAAAAAGACCGGACAGGGGAGCTGTCCGGCCTTTTTTGAGGGGAGTATAAATAATTAATAAGGGTAGGAAAAACCGTTTTAAGGGAAACGATTTTCCCGCACTTTGATTATAATATAGGAAAATAGAAAAATCAACAAGTTATGAATAAGTTGTTAAATTTCGCACATACTATTCCCGTAACCAAAAAAGCTGTAGTATTACAGCAATGATTTAGGAGGTATGGTGATATGGATAACAATTCAACCAAGAATAACAGCCGCAACGAATACGAGAACAATATGAAAAACTCTTCTCAGAATTCTTCTAAAAACAGCAGCCAGAATTCTTCCAAGAACAGCAGCCAGAATTCTTCCCAGAATTCGTCGAAGAACAGCAGCCAGAATTCTTCAAAGAACTGCCATCAGAATAACTAATGTGGTATTGCAGCAGAGGATTCTGAATCGAAAAAACAAGCGGAGCCTGTGCCGGAGAGTTTTTCCGGTATGGGTTCTTTTTGTGCGTTTTGCCGGATATACCGGGCAAGCAAAGCCGGCTTTCTGATTTTGTTCCTGCGCCTGTCCCCAAAAACGGAAAAACTGCATAAGTTATAGGTAAGAATAAAAAAGGACAGGAAGGCAAGATGTTTTCTGTAATTTCGGTGATGCAGCTGGAATGGCTGCTGGATCAAAAGCGTCCTTTGCTGCTGGTGGATCTTCGTCAGCCCCAGGAGTATCAGAGGGGACATCTTAAAGATGCGGTGAATATACCTTATGACCAGCTTGAAGAGGGAATATTAAAGGACTACTGGGGAACGACCCTTATCTTTTACTGTGAACATGGAGGGAAAAGCATGAAAGCAGCCAGGGATTTTGGCCAAAGGGGATGGGATGCGGTAAGCTTAGGCTGCGGAATTCCCTATTATCGGGGAAAATATATGGTTTCCTCATAGAACTTCATTGACAGATGGAAGGGGAACGCATAGAATAGTACTTGATATTGACCCTGTGAACGTGTGAACACTAATTATAAAATGACGAAGGGGAGAAGAAAATGAAGATCATTGTTGCATCTGATATTCACGGTTCTGCTTATTACTGCAAAAAACTGCTCGAGGAGTTTAAAGCTTCAGGTTCTGAACGCATGGTCCTTCTGGGGGATATCCTCTATCATGGACCGAGGAATGATCTTCCCAGGGACTATGCGCCCAAGGAAGTGATTACCATGCTCAATGCCTGTAAAGATAAAATCTATGCGATCCGGGGAAACTGCGATACCGAGGTGGATCAGATGGTTCTGGAGTTTCCGATACTTGCCGATTATGGGCTTTTTGTGCTGAATGGTCACCGTTTTTATGCCACACACGGCCATGTTTATCATCCGGATCACCTTCCGCCCATGCAGGAGGGAGATACCCTGCTTTACGGGCACACCCATCTTTTTAAAGCAGAGCGGCTGGAGGTTTCCGGGATTGGAAGAATAGGTATAATGAATCCGGGTTCGGTGTCCATTCCCAAGGGCGGGAATCCGCCGACCTATGGGCTCTTCGAGGAGGACTGTTTCCGGATAAAAACCTTTGACGGGGAAACCGTGAAGGAGATGCTTTTGGGGTAATCGATAAAGGATGGAAAAACAGAATGAACAGACGATATGAACTGCTGGCACCCTGCCATTTCGGGCTGGAAGCTGTGTTAAAAAAAGAGATTATTGATTTGGGCTATGAGATCTCTCAGGTAGAAGACGGAAGAGTTACTTTTATCGGGGATGCCGAAGCTATCTGCCGGGCGAATGTCTTTCTGCGGACTGCGGAGAGGATTCTCTTAAAGGTGGGAAGCTTTACGGCGGTAAGCTTTGAAGAACTGTTTCAGGGGACAAAGAATATTCCCTGGGAAGACTATATTCCCCAGGACGGGAAATTTTGGGTAGCCAAGGCTTCTTCGATTAAAAGCAAGCTGTTCAGCCCCTCCGATATCCAGTCCGTGATGAAAAAGGCCATGGTAGAGCGGATGAAGAGCCGCTATGGTGTGAACTGGTTTGCGGAAAACGGAAGTGCCTATCCTCTTCGCGTATTTTTATATAAGGATAAGGTGACGATTGGGATGGATACCAGCGGGGATTCCCTGCATAAGCGAGGCTACCGCACGATGACCAGCCGTGCACCGATTACGGAAACCCTGGCGGCAGCCCTGCTTATGCTGACACCGTGGAAGAAGGACCGTATCCTGGTGGACCCCTTCTGCGGCAGCGGAACCTTTCCGATTGAGGCGGCGATGATGGCGGCAAATATTGCCCCGGGGATGAACCGTTCATTCTTAGCGGAGGACTGGAAGAACCTTATTCCCAGGAAATGCTGGTATGAGGCCATGGATGAAGCTGATGAACTGGTGGATCGCGAGGCCAGTGCGGATATCCAGGGTTATGATATTGACGGGGAGATCGTCAGGGCGGCCAGGGCGAATGCAGAGCGGGCGGGGGTGGATCATCTGATTCATTTCCAGCAGCGCCCGGTCAGCCGGTTAAGCCATCCGAAAAAATACGGATTTTTGATAACCAATCCGCCTTACGGGGAAAGATTGGAAGAAAAGGCGGCCCTTCCGGCAATTTACCGTGAACTGGGGGAGCGGTTTGCCGCTCTGGATTCCTGGTCAGCCTATGTGATTACTTCTTTTGAAGACGCCGAAAAATATATCGGGAGAAAAGCCGATAAAAACCGAAAGATTTATAATGGTATGCTGAAAACCTATTTCTATCAGTTTTCCGGGCCGAAGCCTCCGCGGAGAAATTAGGTTTGCTGCTTACCTGGGGCTTGGCATCTGCTGACTTGTGTATCTGCATGTAAACCGGAAAAAATCAGGAGTGATGGAGGAGATGGATGTTTAAAAAACAAAAAAAAATCCGGAAACCGTGTTTGCGTGCCCTTAAGTTCCTTTTTGCAGGTGTGCTGACGGCGGGAGCGGTGAGTGTTCTTGGCGGGTGTGCGGTCAGGGAACACATAAAGCAAAAGCTGCTGGAATACTATGGGTGGGAAGAGATCTACACGGAGGATGGCAGTGAATCTGAAGAAACATCGGAAACTTCACAGGTACCTGGCGAAGCATTTGGGGATGAGGAGGAAGAGTCAGACAAGGAATTTCTAAACGAATCGGAGGAAGGGCTTGGTACATCGGAGGAAGGGCTTATCAACGGGCAGGAGGTGCAGGAAGGTCAGGATTTGCCGATAGGGGAAACAACGGCAGAAAATACCGGGGAAATCCCTCTTCCTTCAAGGTTTGATTACCGGGATGTGGGAAAACAGCCCGAGGTCAGGGATCAGGGGAGATTTGGAACCTGCTGGGCATTTGCCTCGCTGATGGCTATGGAATCTTCTCTGCTTCCGGAGGAATCCTGGAAGTTTTCCGCTGACCATATGTCCAGAAAAAACAGTTTTTTTATGGAACAGGAGGACGGGGGACAGTATGCCATGTCCATGGCTTATCTTCTGGCCTGGCAGGGACCGGTTTTGGAGGAAGACGATCCTTACGGTGACGGTATTTCTCCGGACGGACTTTCCCCGGTAAAGCATGTCCGCGAGATCCGGCTTCTGGAATCGAAGAATTATCAGGAAATAAAAAGGGCGGTCTATCAGGTGGGCGGCGTGCAGAGTTCCCTGTTTACAAATTTAAAGGACTATACCAGCCGCGATCAGTACTATAATGAAACAACCTACGGCTATTATTATTCCGGAGAGGAAAAGGCAAACCATAATGTAGTGATTATCGGCTGGGATGACAATTATCCGAAGGAGAATTTTAAGCAGCAGCCGAAAGAAGACGGGGCATTTATCTGCCAGAATAGCTGGGGGCCGAGGTTTGGCGAGCAGGGCTGTTTTTATGTGTCCTATGAGGATACCAATATCGGAGATACGAATGTTTATTATACCCGGATTGATACGCCGGTGCCCGGGAGCAGGATTTATCAGTCAGATTTGTGCGGGTGGATCGGGCAAATCGGCTACGGCGAAGAGGATGCTTATTTTGCCGCCGTTTATCAGGCCGAAGAAAATGAATATCTGACATCCGTCGGCTTCTATGCTACGATGCCGGATACCCGCTATACCGTCTATGCGGCAGAGGCCGATGCGCCGGGGAAGATGAGGCTTTCACATCCGTTGGCACAGGGAAGCTTTAAAGAAGCCGGTTTTTATACGGTGGAACTGGAAAAGTATGTAAAATTAAAGGCGAAAGAAAAGTTTACAGTGGTTGTCTATATCTCTACCCCGGGAGCCGTTCATCCGGTTGCCATCGAGTACCAGGCTTCGGATCTTAGCGGGCGGGTGGATTTATCGGACGGAGAGGGTTATTTAAGTTCTGATGGGAAAAACTGGGTCAGCGCCGAAAAGAATCAGAACTGCAACATCTGCCTGAAAGCCTATACTCTGCCGGAGAACAAAATATCGGATGAAGATGAATAATCACTAAGAAGCAGCAAAAGATCTTTGGATGCTTTTATCATTACATGTTAAAGAACATCAGATGAGGAATATTGTTATGAAAGAAAAAATTGTATTTGCTACGGGAAATGAAGGGAAGATGCGGGAAATTCGACAGATTCTTGCCGATCTTGGGATGGAAATTTTTTCAATGAAAGAGGTCGGGGTGAATCCGGATATCCTTGAGGACGGAAAGACCTTTGGAGAGAATGCCGAGATTAAAGCTGTGGCTGTGTGGAAGGAAACCGGGGGCATTGTCCTTGCGGACGATTCCGGTCTGGTAGTTGACTATATAAACGGTGAGCCGGGGATACTTTCTGCCCGCTATCTGGGAGAAGATACGTCCTATGAAGTGAAAAACCAGGTGATTATTGACAGGCTTGCCGGGGCAGAGGGAGAGGAGAGGGCAGCACGCTTTGTCTGCAATATCGCTGCCGTACTGCCGGACGGGCGGATTATTCACACCGAGGAAACCATGGAGGGGCTGATTGCCGAAACACCGGCGGGGAGCGGCGGCTTTGGCTATGATCCGATTTTATATCTTCCGCAGTTTGGCAAAACCAGCGCTGAATTATCGATGGAAGAGAAGAATAAAATCAGTCACAGAGGAAAGGCTTTAGAGGCAGTAAAGAAGGAATTAGCGGCACTGTACGGGACACACCGTTAAGAAAAGCGTTCTGCGTGCGCAGGGGAGGAACCTATGAAGATTTTAATTGTAAGTGATACACATCGCCTGGATGATAATTTAAAGAAGGTGATTGCCAAAGAATGCCCGGCAGATATGTTGATCCATCTCGGCGATGCGGAGGGGAGCGAGATGTTTATTCCGGAGTGGGTGAACCCCGGATGTGAGATGCAGATGATCCGGGGCAATAATGACTTTTTCTCGGCACTTGAACGGGAGCGGGAGATTGCGATTGGGAAGTATTCGGTGCTTTTGACCCACGGACATTACTATAATGTTTCCCTGGGGGCAGAGCAGCTTCGGGCGGAAGCAAAGGAAAGGGGCTTTGCCATAGCGATGTTCGGGCATACGCACCGCCCGTATTTTGAAGACAGCCATGGAATCATTCTCTTAAATCCGGGAAGCCTGTCCTATCCCCGCCAGGAAGGACGCAAGCCTTCTTATATGATTATGGAACTGGATGCACAGGGGGAAGCTCAATTTAGTTTGCATTATCTGGAAAGAGATTGATGTTCGATATTGACATTTGGGCGTGGATAAGCTATACTTATTACGTTCCGGGGTGTGGCTCAGCTTGGCTAGAGCGCCTGGTTTGGGACCAGGAGGTCGCAGGTTCGAATCCTGTCACCCCGATGAAAAAGGATAAAAAGCAGTAAAGTGATAGAAAGAAAAAAGATAGAGAAAAAGATATGCGCGAGTGGCTCAGTTGGTGGAGTACGACCTTGCCAAGGTCGGGGTCGCGGGTTCGAGTCCCGTCTCGCGCTCTTATTTTTTGCCTAGGAAAATCAAGGGGTTCCGGAATTGTGGGGGACTCTTTTTTGTTTACATAAAAAAACTTTGCTAAAGTTTTTGCATTTCTATACGTTACTACCAGTTAATGCATTTGTTTACGGTTTCTGCAGTGTACATGGTTTTTATTTCATTGATGTAGCGTTGAATATGTACAGAGGAAACTTTGTTAATCGGGCGATCAGCGAAAACTTCTTGCAGGTAGTGCTTATAAAAGTATTGGTAGACTTGATAGGTCGTTTCGCTGTAGGCCGGCGGCTTACAGGTTTCCAGCCATAGTTTTGCTACCTCATCTAATTTTATACCGGCAACCTTCTTTTCGACTTTTCCGGACTGGATTGCCTCAATCAAGGCTGCTTCATCAAGCTTCAGTTGTCGTTCAAGTGCCTTTGGAAGTTTGCTTATATCAGGGAGCCTTGGACCCGGGACATCGTGATATGGGCCGGTAATAAGTTTGTTTTGTCGGGCATCCCAGACGGCGGCATAGAATTTTCGTGTAGTAATTCCAGTCTTCTTCGATGTATAATCTTTGAATTGAATACTCATAGTATTTCATCCTCCTTTATTCTTGGGTATAAAAAATACACCCTTGTCAGGATGCTCCAAAGATGATACAATATTTTTATGTGATGATTGTATCATGCTGGAACAATTTGGCAAGAGAAAATCTATGTAAAGCCGTTCAGTGCTGGTAACACTGGGCGGTTTTTACATAATGAAGAGTCTAAATTTCTTTCAGGTCATTGCGTGGACCTCGAAGCAAATTTACAGAATAAGGGGAAGGCATTTCATAATTTCCCCATTTTGTACATAATACTTCTTTTATCGTAGGAGTTGGAATGTAAAGGTATCTTTTTCCCACCGCAGATAGCATTTCTGTATGTTGACGGATGTCTTGAATATCCGTTAAAGGATATTTTAATTCTTTTTTATTCTTATCTGGCAAAACAAGTGTTTTTTGAGAAGTATTCAAAATAAGTCGGCAAATCCATTTCCTTGAATTATTTTCGTATAAAAAAGCAGTATAAGATTCTGTATGTTTGATAAAGAGTTTGTTAATATCTAATGTATCTTTTAGGGCATCTTTTATGATAGAGAAAGCTTCCCATTCTTCATTTGTAGAAACTGATTCTGGTTCAGTTGTATTTGGTGTGCTGGTAGTGTTTAATGCAATCTGTAATTTTTCGTTAAGGTTTTCCGTGAGATAATCATTGAAGGCTTTTTTTAATATGGGGCGAAATTTTTCTATAACTGATTGTGTTTTTGCACCTTTATATATGGGCTGTAGAAACAATTTCACCATTTCATCTGTGGGATTTTGAAATTCCTTTTCAATAGTAGCTTTAAACAGGCTGTTATATTTTAACAATGAAGCAGAATCCATAATTTCAGATACATTTAAAGAACTTCTTTGAAACTTACTAAGCTGTTGAATTTGATATTCTTTTATGTTTAGCAAGTTAATATCAAGAAATGGCTCTTTGTCCATTTTATTAGTATCGTCCAAGTCGGTATAGAACTTATAGGCAATGCCATTGGTAAGAATAGCAAATTTGGCGGATGTTGCTACAAAATATCGAAATAACTGTGAACTGTGTTTATCCAGGGCTTTATTAGCCGCTTTGGCTTCTATCAATATCATTGGTTTACCATCAATCAGGATAGCATAATCAACTTTTTCCCCTTTTTTAATCCCCACATCAGCAATATATTCAGGGCAAAATTCTAAGGGATTAAATACATCGTATCCAAGAATTTGGAAAAAAGGAACAATCAATGCCATTTTTGTAGATTCTTCAGTTGCTACTGTATCTTTCAACGTTTCAATTCGATTGATGTAATTTTTTAAAGCATCTTTGAATTCCATATTCTTTCCTCTTACTTTAGCTCTATCTGCTATATTTTTAGGTAAACATAGGAATAGGTATATTGACTGTCGAACGTATGTTTGTTATAATTGTTTCATCGCTACTTTTGGACGTGCAGTTTACTTGGAGGATAACGGGGATGGATTTCAAGGCACTTATCGTCGAAATGCTTGATAGGGCATCGGCAACACAATTAAGACGGCTATACCACTTTATCAAGTCATATCTGGGCTAGGGGGATTTCCTCCTGGCTTTTCTTATTCTGAAACTGAATTATCAATGAGTTCAAGTGCCTTTTCCTCTAAGACCTTCCATTCTTCTTCACTTAGTCGCATGAGCATGGTTACAAAACGTTTTTTAAATTTGGAATCTCGACCGCTTAGAACTTTGCCAGCCCATTCCATCAGTTCATCTTCAACGTCCATCTCAATGAACATTTCTCCGGTTCCTTCACGGAGCCAGGTTTCGTTTACATTAAATTCACGGCAGATTAATGAAATTACTGCATCACTAGGGTTTCTTTTTCCTGTTTCATAACCTGCTATGTTATCTCTTTTTACACCTAATTTGTTAGCAAATGCTTGTTGTGTTAAATCCAACTCCTTTCTGATTTTTTTTATGCGGTCTTTCAAATTCATCACCTCCTATTTTATATCATAATCATAACATAAAAATGTGGCTAAGCCATTTATGATGGTGGCATAGACAGAAAGTATAGTCAAATTTAAGCAAGGAGGTTTAAAAACTGATAATTACAACAGATACCATGGAAGGAGGTGAATTCAATATGTCAGAAAAGCAGAAGCAGGTGATTAATACCTTTAATACTGTCATTCCTAAACTGTCCCGCGAGAATCTGGACTATCTTCTAGGATTTGGTGAAGGCATGGCGACTGTCTTGGAACAGAATGAACAGGAAGAGAAGAAAGAAGCCGATTTTGCTCTTTGCTAATAAGGTACTGTTAAGAACACAGAAAGGGAGATAAAGGAGATGGCTGTTATCTATGCAACGTTGATTATCAAAGGGAAGAAGACTTTTGCACAGGTTCCTGTAAAGATTCAG
>ERZ808028.1519-NODE-1519-length-13689-cov-5.640317_pt1 | contig 13689 bp, 15 predicted proteins | sample MGYA00380184_ERZ808028 | MGnify/ENA primary metagenome ERZ808028 (study PRJEB31490, sample SAMN06133397) | mouse gut metagenome | isolation source: J8_1 | host: mice | place: China: Chengdu | collected 2015-05 ...
TTTTCGAATAGTATAATAGGAACGGATGTTCTTTTCAACAAATTAGTACTGGCAGAATAATTGGGTTCGCATTCATCTCCTCCCTCCTCACTACGTTCCTTGAGGGAGGGGTATTCTGCGAAGAAATGATAAAAAAGGAAGCTATTTTACATTACGTGGATCAAGCGCATCACGCAGTGCATCACCGATATAGTTGATCGATAATACTGTGAGTAAAATGAAAATACCTGGTGGAATCCATAGCCATGGTTGGTCGGTCAAAATCGTAATGGATTGTGCACTCGACAACATATTCCCCCAGCTCGCATCGGGTGGCTGTACGCCAAGCCCTAAGAAACTTAATGCGGCTTCATCTAAAATAGCACCCGCCACACCTGACGTCGCATAAATTAAAATCGGTGCGATGGTATTTGGCAGGATGTGCTTAAATAATATACGTGGTGTGCTATAGCCAAGCGCCATGCCTGCTTTCACATAATCAGATTGTTTAATGGCGAGTACATTTCCTCGCACAAGACGCGCGATGCCTGGCCAGCCAAGAATCCCAAGTATAAGAATAATATTTGTCAGTCCAGGTCCTACGATACTTGCAACAACAAGGATAAACATAATATATGGGAATGACATGAAAACGTCGGTAATTCGCATAATAATGCCATCGATAATACCGCCAAAATAACCGGCGATTAAACCGAGTACAGCCCCAATCGCAGAAGAAATAACGATGGCACCGATACCGACAGATAACGAGACACGTGCTGCATAAAGAACGCGGCTTAAAATATCTCGGCCGATATCATCTGTACCGAGCCAGTGCGCCATTGAAGGCCCCTCACCGAAAGCATCGGTAATTTCATTTGGATTATATGGTGCAAGAAGCGGTGCGAAGATGGCTGCTAATAAAATAATAGCTAAGTAAAAGAAGCCAATGACCGCAAGTTTATGCTTTTTAAAGCGTTTGAAAAACAAGCCCTTCGATGGCATATCCTCTGACCATGTCACCGTATGCGCTGCATCATATTTCTTTTTATTAAAGTAACGCTTAAAGAGACTCACTATTTCGCACCCCCAACATAGCTTTTTCGAATACGTGGGTCAACGAAGGCATACACAATATCTGTTAAAATATTTGCTGCGATAACAACGAAGGCTGCAACAAGGTTTAAGCCCATTAATGTTGAGTAGTCACGATTCATAATGGATGAGAGTGTCAATTGACCAATACCTGGCCATGAGAAAATTTGCTCGATGACAACCGCGCCACCGAATAAAATCGGAATTTCTAAACCGATGATTGTAACAATTGGAATTAGCGCATTACGTAGTGCATGGCGATTGACGACGAGTACTTCTTTCAATCCTTTCGCGCGTGCTGTACGTAAATAATCCTGTCCTAAAATCTCGAGCATACTTGAACGAACATAGCGGATATTACGCCCTGCCACATTCGCTACTAACACGATGATTGGTAAAATCATATGCATAAGTAATGTACCAAATCCTCCATCAGCGCCAACTTCCTTCATACCACCTGATGGCAGCCAATTCAGTTGAACCGCAAAGACATAAACAAGAATTAAGCCTAAGAAGAAGTTCGGAATTGAAATCCCTAAAAATGACCCTGTGACGAAAATATAATCAAGTTTTGAATATTGTTTTGTGGCACTTAAAATCCCAAGTGGAATGGCAATTAATAAACCGAGTATAAGCGCGGTGCCCATTAAAATTAATGTCGGCCCCATGCGCTCTAAAATCATCGATACAACCGGCTCAGATGTGTACATCGAATAACCAAGGTCGCCGTGCATCACGAGATTTTTCAACCAGTTCCAGTACTGCATATACACTGGGTCATTCAAGCCAAGTTCAATAGCCTTGGCCTCACGCGCCGCATCGGGGAGCTTTGGACTGACCAGCATATCAATCGGATTCCCCGGTGCCATACGCATAATAATAAAATTAATAATCGTTACCCCAAATAGGACAGGGACTGCGATGAGTAAACGACGTAAAATATAACCAAACATGCAAATTCCCCTCCTATGGTTTTGTTAAAATACTACGTTTTTTCGGATCTGGAATTGGATAGGCACCGAGTAATTTTTTCGTATATTCATGTTGAGGATTTTTAAAAATTTCTTCGGTTGTGCCCATTTCAACAATCTTGCCAGCAAACATGACCGCAATACGATCAGAAATATATTTTACAGCGCCAAGACCATGCGCAATAAATAAATACGTTAGGCCAAGCTCACGCTGTAATTTTTTAAAGAGGTTCATAATTTGAGCTTGAATCGATACATCGAGCGCAGATACCGGCTCGTCACAAATAATTAGTCGTGGACGAAGCGCTAGTGCTCGCGCAATACCAATACGCTGACGCTGACCACCTGAGAACTCATGTGGATAGCGCGATTTCGCCGAATCCGATAAACCAACAAGCGCTAGTAAACGACTAACCTCTTGCTGAATTTCATGATGCGGCACAATTTTATGCACCGTCAGTGGCTCTGCTAATAAATCTCCAATCGTCAGACGCGGATTCAGTGAAGAATACGGGTCCTGAAAAACGATTTGGATTTGCTTGCTTAGACTTACGCGGTCCGTACGGAAATTCATCGGCTTTCCGTCGAATAAAATCGTGCCATCTGTTAGTGGTTCTAGGCCGATAATCGTACGCCCTAGCGTCGATTTACCACAGCCTGATTCTCCAACTAATCCGAGTGTCTCCCCTTCATAAACCTCAAAGGATACATCATCAACTGCTCGTACATAACTCTTTTGTAAATTCATAAAGCCCGTTTTCACCGGGTAATACGTTTTGACGTTTTTAACGGTTAATAATGGCGTCTTCGTCTGTTGGCTCATTGTAGATGTCCTCCTTGCTGAAGCTTACGCCATTCAAAGCAGCGTGTTAAATGCCCGTCACCGGTATCCATTAGCTCTGGTTTATTACTGTGGCAATACTCCGTCGCAAGTGGACAACGATTCGCAAAACGGCAGCCAGGAAGCGCATTATAATTTGAGGGAATGGTTCCTGGAATGGCTTGTAATTCCTTGTCATCGAAATCCATTGATGGAATCGAGTTGAGTAGCCCTACTGTATACGGATGAAGCGGTTGCTCAAATAATGTATAGACATCAGTCGTTTCTACGACTTGCCCGGCATACATGACAACGACGCGGTCAGCCGTTTCAGCAACAACACCTAAGTCATGGGTAATGAGCATAACGGCTGTGTCATACTCTTTACATAATGCATGTAGCAGGCGAATAATTTGAGCCTGCACGGTCACATCAAGTGCTGTTGTTGGTTCATCCGCAATTAAAAGCTTGGGCTTACAGACGAGCGCCATCGCAATCATGACGCGCTGGCGCATCCCACCAGATAAAGCGAACGGGAATTGTTTAATCACGCGCTCTGCTTGAGGGATACCTACCTTTGTAAGCATTTCGATTGCGAGTTTTTTTGCTTCTTTTTTATCGAGTGGCATATGCAGATGAATAGCCTCGACTAATTGATAGCCAATCGTCAGGACTGGATTTAGTGCCGTCATCGGCTCTTGGAAGATCATCGATACGTCATTACCACGCAGTTTCTGCATGTCTGCATCTGATAATTTTGCTAAATCAACGCCATTTAACAGTACTTCTCCTTCTGCAATATGCCCATTCTTCCCTAAGAGACGCATGATGGAAAGTGCCGTAACGCTTTTACCACTACCCGACTCGCCTACGATAGCGAGCGTTTCACCATGCTTTACATCAAAGCTAACATCAGATGTACTGGTAACTTTCCCATGCTCTGTATCAAAAGCCGTCGTTACATGCTTTACACTTAGTAAACTTTCCATTTTCATACCGCCTATCTTAATTATTTAACTGTCCATTCGTTTACGTTAATGAACATACCAAAGTCGCTAGGAGTTGCGCCTTGAACGCGTTTATTCACTGCACCTAAAGCTTTCGTTGCGTAAATTGATGGCATTGGTACTTCTTGTTGTGTAATTTCTTGTAGCTCGCTATAAAGTTTTTCGATTTTCGCTTCGTCTACTTCTGTTGATAATGCTGCTAAAATTTCATTTACACGTTTGTTGTCATAGCCATTTGGATTGCCTTCACCGATAAAGTACGCAATGTCTGGTAATGGGTTCACTGGTGTAATTGATACCGTTAATACTGCTAAGTCATAATCTTTTTTCACAATATCATCTAGTAATGTGCTTAAATCTGTCATTTGGATTTGTGTTTCAATACCAGCTGCACGTAAGTTTTCAGCCATGATATTCGCTGCCTTTTCTAGTGTTGCATCACCTGACAGTACCGCTAATTTTAATTTCTTCGTTTTATCCCATTTTGATTCTTCTACTAATGATTTTGCTTTCGCTGCATCATATGCAACTGGTTTAATATTTTCATCTAAATACGGACTCATGCTTGTGAAGAAACCATCTGTCACTTCGCCAGCACCTTTTAGTAAACTATCAACGATTTGTTGACGATTCATCGCATAAGAAATTGCTTGGCGTGTTTTTTCGTCGCTCACAACATCTTCATTGATATACATGAATTGCGTTGCAAGTGGTTGACCGTAGTTTGTTGTTAATGTATCTAGACCTTTTACTGTCTCAAAATCGGATACTGGTACAACACCCGCAGATGGAATGTTCATATCGATTTCGCCGCTTTTAAGTTGTGCTGCGATTTGGTTACCTTGTAATACTTTGAAATTTAGTTGCTCTAATTTAGAAGCGCCTTTGAAGTAATCTTTGTTTGGTACCATTTCTACATAGTGATCTGTATCAATTTTTGATAATTTGAATGGACCTGATGTGACTGTTGGATTTTTCATGAAATCGCTTTTGTTAATTTCTGCAACATCGATTTTTTCAAGCTCTGATTTTGGAAGTGTTAATAGGTAGCGACCTACTGTATCTTCAAAAATTGTTAAGGTTGTTGGATTTTTCGTTGTGACTTCAACTGTTTTATCATCGACTTTTTTCACGCCTTTGATAGATTCTTTTCCTTTAGGAAGGAAACCAGCGTCATCTAAGCCTTCCACAATCGCAAACATGTATGCGTAGTTTGATGCAACAGTTGGGTTCGCCATCAATTCCATTGTAAACACAACATCGTCGGCTGTAATGTCTTTGCCGTTTGTCCATTTTGCCTCTTTATTTAAGTTGATTGTAAATGTTTTATTGTCTTTTGTTTCGATTGAATCTGCTAACATTGGTTGGTATTTTAAATCTGAATCTAAATCAACTAATGGTAGGAATAATAAATTGGAAACATACGTTGATACTAAGCCCACCGGTTGTAGAGGATTAATATTACTTGGTGCATACGTTACTCCGACATTAATTACGTTTTTATCACTGCTTTGACCTTGCTCTTTTTTATCGTCTTTACCGCCACAGGCAGCTAAAACGAAGACGATTGTCATCACCGTCATCATTAGCCATACTTTTTTAAACATATCTTTCACTCCTTTTTGATTGTCTCAAAGCGAAAAAGTGGTATTACATTTCTATTAGTAAAAGGATTTGATAATACTTCCTTTCGGCTTCAATTCATACTAACCTACTATACATTATTCGATTTAAAAAATTAACTTAATTATCTCGAATTTTTTTGCAATTATTTTTGCGCTGTCACATCTTTTGCTTTCATTTCCAAATGACGTTTTTTTCACCCGCTGTCATCGCCCTTTTCAAACGATTTGAAAATGGGGGCATTGGGCAATTGAAATGCGGTGAAAATGCACATGGTGGTAAAAATGAATAGTTGAAATCAAGCGTCACGCGACCATTTGCATCCGGCTTAATTAAAAGCATGCGCCCTGTACCATACGTTTCGCTGCCACTTGTCATATCGCGAAAGACGATAATGGAGTAAGCGCCTGCTGCGAATGGACGTAAGCGATACGTCTGTCCTTCAATCTCTACAACGATTTCACCGATTGACTCATGCTGACGTGTGCCGGCTGAATCACTCGTATGACTGAATGAAAAAGTTTGCTGCTCATCACGCTCAAGCTGTCCTTCAAATACAGCATTTTCGTTATAGGCATACGTATCAATCGCTACATAATTTTGGCGTGCCGCACATGTCATATCCCAAATGGCTAATAAATGATTCGACTCTGGCTGACTTGTGGCCATCATCGTACGACCGTCTGCAGCCTCCACAATCGTTTCATCTGCAATGATTTTATATACACCGTCTACTAGCTCTCCATTTATCTTCAGACCATCCGCCATTGTCGCCGTTAACGTCAAGCCAGGATTCTCAGAAGTTGGCGCCCATGTACCCGCCACTTCAGCAACAGACATAGCTTCTTTAATGTCATGCATCGCAATCAATGAGACGTCACCTTGCGCGGCAAGTATATCTGCTTGTCGCGATGCCTTCCATTTTTCAAATGCTGTCATGATTTTGTACCTGTTAATAAGAAAGTACGTACTGTGTGCAGAAAATCTGCATGCTCTTCGATAAATGGTTGGTGACCTGATTTTTCAAAGATAACAAGCTCAGAACCTTTAATTAAACGATGCATTTCTTCAGCCTGTGTCACGGGTGTAATCCAGTCATGACGACCGACTGTAATCAATGTAGGAATGTCTAGCTCAGCAATCGCCGCGCGCACATCATACTTCGGCATTAAATGTTTGAATGTATAATTACATACATCTAGTGAACCGATTGGACGTGCCCCGGTGTCATTGCCGATTTCTTCTTTAAAGTCGTACCAGTATAGGTCCCAGCACACGCTCCACCATTCTTCTAAATGTTCATCACCACGAATATTCCCTTCAAATAATTCAGGGATTTTCGCATATTGCTCTGGTGTTGCGGTATTTTTCGCAAAAGCTAATGCCTCTTTGTAAAACTCATAGCTTGGTGCTGTATCGATTAATAGTAACTTCTCAACTGAATCTGGATAACGCGTCGCATATTCCTGTGCAATCATACCGCCAAATGAGTGGCCGAGCACACTAATTTTTTCTAAGCCTAAATAGTTACGCAATGCCTCAATATCAGCGGCTAATTGATCGTATGTGCAAGTCGCTGGGTCAACGCGCTCTGATTGACCATTTGAGCGTTGGTCTAAATAAACAATTTGATAGTCTTCTGCTAAAGGTGTTAACCATGGCTTAAAATCTGAATGGTCACTACCTGGTCCACCGTGGACGGCAAATAGTACCGGTTTTTTAATCATGCGCGGGCCAACGGGGATATAGCCTGAGCCTTCAACATCAAAATATATCTTCGTGCCATTAATTGCTGCGAACATAAAATTACCTCCATTTATTAAAAATGAGCTTTTGCTCTAACCTTTATCATACAACGTGGAGCTTTAGACAGAAACAGTGTTTTACTAATATTAAAAAATTTTATTTTCCATATACATTTGATGGGAAATTAACAAAAATATAGAAAAAGCCCCTCGTCCAAAAACGAGGGGCTTAATACACTTAATTAGTCATGTAATTTAAGTGATTTGTTTGAAGCTGCGTGTAATTCTTTGAATAATTCTGGGTTGTCGATTAGTTTTTGACCGTATGAAGGAATCATTTCTTTGATTTTTGGTTCCCATTCTGGCATTTGTTCTGGGAAACATTTGCTCATAACGTCAAGCATAACTTTAACAGCTGTAGAAGCACCTGGAGATGCACCTAGTAATGCTGCAACTGAACCGCCTGCGCCAGTGATTACTTCTGTACCGAATTGAAGCGTACCTTTACCGCCTTTTTCAGTATCTTTAATTACTTGTACACGTTGACCTGCAACTACGATTTCCCATTCAGAATCTTTTGCTTCTGGAACGAATTTACGTAATTCATCTACGCGTTGTTCTTTGTTTAACATAACTTGTTGTACTAAATATTTAGTTAAGCCCATTTCTTTCGCGCCACAAGCAAGTAAAGTTAAGATATTATTTGGTTTAACTGAGTTAATTAAATCCATGTTAGAACCTGTTTTTAAGAACTTAGGTGAGAATCCACCGAAAGGTCCGAATAGTAACGATTTTTTACCGTCGATGTAACGAGTATCTAAGTGAGGTACTGACATTGGAGGAGCACCTACTTCAGCTGTGCTGTAAACTTTACCATGATGTTGATCGATAACTTCTTGGTTGTTACATACTAACCAAAGACCACTTACTGGGAAACCACCAACATGTTTGCTTTCAGGAATACCTGTTTTTTGTAATAGGTGTAAGCTACCGCCACCAGCGCCTAAGAATACGAATTTAGATGTTACATATTCTAGTTTACCATCTGCAGTTTTTACTTTAACTTCCCAAAGACCATCAGCATTTTGCTTAACGTCTTGAACTGTAGCGTTATAAGTTGCTTCAACGCCTGGTTGTTTTTCGAAGCTATCCATTAAAATACGAGTTAATGAACCGAAGTTTACGTCAGTACCTGATTCGATGCGAGTTGCAGCGATTGGGCTTTGGCTAGTACGGCCATTCATAATTAATGGGAACCATTCTTTTAATGTTTCTGGGTCTTCAGAGAACTCCATACCTTCAAATAGGTGGTTGTCTTTAAGAGCAGCGAAACGTTTTTTCAAGAATTCAACTTTATCAGCGCCTTGTACCATACTGATGTGTGGGATTGGCATGATGAATTCTGTTGGGTCAGCAATACGACCTTGATCTACTAAATAAGACCAGAATTGACGAGAAAGTTGGAATTGTTCGTTTACATTGATTGCTTTTGTTGTATCAATTACACCGTCTTTTTCAGGAGTGTAGTTAAGTTCACATAAAGCTGAGTGACCTGTACCCGCGTTGTTCCATTCGTTTGAGCTTTCAAGACCTGGTTTGTCTAACTTTTCAAATACTTTGATTTTCCAATCAGGTGCTAATTCTTTAAGAAGAGTACCTAATGTCGCACTCATGATACCAGCACCAACTAAGATAACGTCTGTTGTAGTTTGTTTGTTACTCATGTTTACCTTCCTTATACCATAAGATTTGCAGAAAGGATGTTGGCGAGCTATCCATGTTACCGCAACAAGCTAGCCAAAGCGCGACTCAGTCACACACCATTTCTGTATCAATAATTTACCTTACTACAGTGTATCATAATTATTTATTGATTAAAATAAATTGTACGATACCCGGTTTATACACTATTTAACCTAGCAAAAAGTGAGAAATTCGTGCATTTTTTGTACTTTCTAAAAACAGTTAATCATTTAATACGTACGATTTCTACCTATTAAATGACCAAATCCCCTAATCTATTACGTAAAGAGATGACAATCTATCCAACACTTTATTTAACTAGAACGTTAAAATTAAAGCGCTTTCTATCTATTATAGCTTAAGTCGATGCTGAAGTGGCACAAAAAGCTTAGTGTTTGCTTACCGTACATATAAAAACAGCGAACTGCTAAAAAGTCCGCTGTTTTTTATGCTTCGATACGCTCTAAGAAATATTTTAAAATACGCGCCGTAAGACCCCAAATAACATAATCATTGTATTCAAAAAACCATTCATCAATCGCGCGAGCACGCCATTCGTAGTCTTCGCCCTTCATGATTTTATCAAAGGGGAACCCCTCGCTTGGCGTTGGTTTCATCATCACATGGTGAAGCTCTGGGTCACATTCAAGTAGCCAATTAAGTGGCACGGTGAAAACTTCTGCGACCTCATCCCGATTGAATGTATTCACTTCACGTATATCCACCTTCGCAACAAATGGATAAATGACAAAGGTCGGCGAAATAATGAGTGGGCTAAGCTCTGATAATACGTCTACCGATGATGGCGGTACACTTAATTCCTCATATAATTCACGCAGTGCCGCCTCTTGTGGATTGGCATCTGTCGGGTCGATTTTACCACCTGGAAAGCTAATATCCCCCGGTTGCTTACGCATAGTGAGTGAGCGTACCTCAAACAATACATGCAGCTCGTCATTCACTTCAACGAGTGGCACGACAACGGCTGAGCGAAAGGCTGAGTCTTCCCCAATAAATGCCGGCTGAGTCTGTTGAAGCTGGGTTTTAATCGTCGTCAAATTCATATATGTCCCTCTTCTCGATATCATAATTATTCTTATCATAACATCAAGATATTAGACAATGTTACTTTTTAAGCATGGCTTCGATTTCTGTATAGCCTTTTTCCTTCGCATAATCGAGTGCCGTTTTGTCGTTATTATCACGTAGCTCGGTATTGGCATCATGTTTTAACAGCTCTGCGACAATATCTTGGTAAAGCGGGGAGCCATCTGTCAGCGCTACTGCTTCAATGAGTGCTGTATAGCCAAAGTTATTTTGATGGTTAATATCGGCACGTCCATCCTCAAGTAATTGCTTCACATTCTCAAGATGCCCCTTCTCAGCAGCAGGGATAAGTGCATTGCCACCATAGCGATTGACAACCGTTTGATCTGGCTCACGATGCGCTAGCATATACGCCAAAATCTCGGTCTTGCCCTGTGCGCCTGCGTATAAATACGGGCTATCCTGAATGGCATCTTGCTTATTAATATCTGCGCCGGCATCGATGAGTGCCTTCGCGATGGCGACATTATTTTGATGCGTCGCAATAAGGAGTGGTGTTTCTCCTTTATCATTTTGGATATCAACCTCGGTAGATTGCGCTAAGAGCTCCTGTACTTGCTGTTCATTTTGCTGGTCTACTGCTTCAATAAGTGACATTTTATTGTCTGCCTTCTGTTGTTGGCACGCGACTAAAAAACATACGGCAATAAGGACTATCCATTTCTTCATATGTATCTATACCCACTTTTGTATATTAAAAAAAGAGCCCCCGAAGTGGACTCCAAAACGATTATTTATTTAAATCTTGATATTGAGTTTGGTACGTACCGCCATCTGATACTTGTGAGTGGTAAAGTGCTTTTACCGCAAGATGACGTTCTAATCCCATATCTTTCATCAATGATTTTAATTCTTTTTGTAATTCAGGGTGTTTCTTTACTAATTGATTCATCTGATGTGCATCGTATTTCATGTTCTATACCTCCTTGGTTGAACCATTCTAGCGTACACCTATTTGAGTAATTCATCAATCCACTGCTGCACTTTTAAGCCCTCTTCAAAGGTCACCACAAAGCCGTCATTTGCGACTGCTTCTAGTAACTGCTTTTCGGCACCAAGCTCAAGCTGTACTTCAGGCGCATCTGCCTCACTTACCAATACATCGCCCCAGTTACGTAATGACAGCATTTTTTTCGTACCAAAGATTTTATAATCAATGCGCTCAATTTGCGCTGCACCCGACATGCCATTGATGACAACTGGAATCCCCGCATCCGTTTTCGCAAAAGCTGCAACACTTGTCTCACAACGTGTGCTGTCCTTTGGATAGGTCGTATCATGCGCAATGATGTTGATGCCACCGAATAAGTGGTTTGTCAGCTGTAGATAATGCGGGAAAATCTCACGAATAAAGCCACCCTGCTCACGCGTCGCAATCCATGGATTTTGCTGCCAAGGACGTGGCCAGTGCGGGAAATGCGTATGAAGCTCAATACGTGTAACTTCACCAAGCTCCTGTGCCGCTAAAATATCACGTATCTTTTGAACAGCAGCGCCGTACATAAGCGGAAAGTTCATCGCTGATTTCACGCCTGCTTCTTGAACTGCCGCAACCATTTTTTCACCGTCTGATGCATCATGTGCAAGCGGCTTTTCTGACAAAACATGCAAACCACGCGCAGCGATTTTCTCCGTAAGCGGTGCATGGCTTACTGGTGGTGTGCCGATATAAACCCAGTCCGGTGTGAGATCGAGTAGTGCTTCAAGTGACGCTGCTGTTGGTAAATTATACGTTGCCGCAAGCTCCTCCATACGCGCTGTATTTTCATCAAAAATCCCGACGATGTCATATGTACCGAGCTTCAGCGCCTGATTAATAATGCGCTCCCCTACGACACCGGTACCGATTAGTACAAGTGTTGTCATGAAATTCTCCTCCCTTTGTTACTAGGATTATAACGAAAATTCGAAAGCACGCCTATTATTCTATATAATGGAGGTCACTAGATTGAAAAAGGAGCATGGCCAATGATTCAAACAGCGCAATTAACAGAGATGCCCCTAGCAGGGATGTATGAGGAAAAAGTTTATGAAGGTCCGCATGAAAATGATATATGGACATGGGTAAAATTTGAGGATGAATTTTATAATGATACCTATGGTCAGTTCAGAGGAAAACCGATTGCGACAGCTCTATCGCCGAATAACGATTACTGCTATGTGCTAACAGATATCCTGCTCTACGAAATCAATCGTCAAAATCCTGACAGCTATGCTATCTGTGACTATTACTCCTTTGGTGGGACAATGCGTGATATTACACTGACACCTGAAGGTATATTACTCATTGCAAGTTACTATCAAATTTACACACTAGAAAAGCCCTTATGTGACATAGAAGGCGATGTATATAACGTAGTACAATCCATTTCTAGCACGCTTAATGGCGAGGTAGATTACATCCAATTTAAATATTGGGACAAGCATCTTCTTCATATTGAAGCAGTTAACTTTTATTCAATTGAAAAAAAGGTTTTCCTTACGTATGATGCTGAAACGAAAATGCTAGCCTATGTACTGATGCCGAAACGGGAAGATAATCTATGACTACGAAACAATACCTTCGTTCACGTATAAAGTGGATTTTACTGTACTGGCTGTCGATTGCTGCTGGCGTATGGCTGATTAAATTATTTATCACAGCGCCCATTCATTATTTGGTACCGTCCATTACGGTTATGTTCTCTACGCTGCTGATTGAATGGATGAAATATAAGGGTTGGGTGAAGGAAAATAAGCTAGGTAAAGGTCAGCAATATCGTTGAATTGAAAAACCCTCCCTGTTGGTGAAAGGGGAGGGTTTTTGTTTAGTGCTTATTTAGATTATTCGTCTAATGACTCTTAGATTTTCCATGAAACTTTTTACCGTTTTATACTGTAAATTAATTAACGGAAGGAGGGTTTAATATGTCTGATATTTATATTACTTTTGGTTACTCTATCGTTGGGTTAATCATTTTAATTCCTACTATTTTACCTGCTTCTGCAAGACGTTCTGTTACATCAATGTCTTCGAGGCTTGGTGTTGGATCTCCTGATGGATGTTGTTGACAACAAATGATTGAGGCTGCGTTGCTGAGGATGGCTGTTTTCATGACCTAACGTGGATGTACAATGCTGGCATTGAGGCTGCCAATGTGGACTGTGCTGATGTTTGTTGGCTGATTCTTTGTGTCGAGACATGCTACGACAAAGTGCTCTCGGTCTACTTCTCCAAGATAGTCTTGAAAAAGCTCATAGCTGTCTTGGGGACTGCGTACTCTTCGTTGCTTATAAAGCATACTTGATTCTTTTACTAATTTTACTGAAATAATATTTACTCGTTTTGCTGATTACATCTAGTAACCTCCCTCTATAAATGTTGATATATCAATGGCTCACGCCATTTTTGAGTGTCAAAAAAATATTTTCCAACACGCATATCTAACTTAATTTTGTATTAATTGATATTTATGTTAATTCATCGAAACGCTACGCTAAAGAAGAGACCATTAAATGGAAATAATTTCTTCTGAATCCAAGTTTATATGATACACTTTTGGATCTCTGCGTAGCTTATGACGACGAACCCTCCCATATCTCTAGGCGTCTAATTGCGC